>ERZ773130.3082-NODE-3082-length-11490-cov-22.860429_pt1 | contig 11490 bp, 10 predicted proteins | sample MGYA00511919_ERZ773130 | MGnify/ENA primary metagenome ERZ773130 (study PRJEB29015, sample SAMEA2737851) | human gut metagenome | biome: human gut; feature: human-associated habitat; material: faeces | place: China | collected 2012 ...
TATTCATAAATCTTATATCAGTTTTTAACGTTTACACAAAACTTGAAACGGTCTCATGGAGGAAGCCTTACCTCCATATAAAACGAGTCATCGTTATTGTGTCACCAATTTCTTTCTTTTTATAGTCTTCTTCCGAAACAAAGCATGTACTTTCATATCCCGAATGTACATCTCTTCCCAACATAGGATAAAACCGCTTCGTATCCCGGATATTTTCTGCACCATAAGACTCCGACTCAATCATCGGATGCTTCTGCACAAGGATGACATCGTACTGCAATACATGCTTTTTTCTCAATTGTCTTATATTTGCATTCTCTGTCATAATACATGCACCTGCTACAAATATTACTATGACATAATATATATACGCAAAGATATCGCTTCCATCAAAATTAAAAAAAATTGCTAACAATCATACCTATGAACAATGCCACAAATGCTATCAAAAGCCACCTGTTCCTCTTTCTTTTCCGTGTCCGAAGCTCTCCGGCTGCGTCCTCATCATTGATCTGTCGAAATGTGAATCCCTGTTCATCTTCTGCAGTATAAACAACTTTTGTGTGATCTAAAACCATCCCGGTCTCCATTCTAAATGATTATTTTTAACTAGTTTTTTTCTCCACCTTACGCAAAACTCAAAGAGACCTTATTTTTATCCTCATAAGGCTCTCTTTGTCTTAATGCAGTTCCACTCATTTTCCAATATATACTTGGTAACATTGAATTGTTCTACATAACACAAAATCTTTTTTAAGTATACCATAATATTGCAAATGTGTACTTGGCAAAATGGAAAATATCAAACCACCAGTTGAACTGGTGGTTAATAATTGCCGTACAACTTTACGGAGTAAATGACATAGTTCATGCTAAAATGATTGACGGAACCCCACAAAGAAGGTAATATTTTACCGAAAGAAAACTTGATAATTGTAAGGAAAATCATAGAGAAAGGTCATAGCATGGGCATTACAATAGAAGAATTAAAAAAACTTGATAAAAACACTTATCAGATCATTGATATCCGGGACGAGAACGAGGTCGCCCACGGAGCGATTCCGGGGGCGGTAGCGACACCGGCAGATTCTATCGAAGGAAATGAGAACATTGATTTTTCAAAAAAATTAGTGATCTGCTGTAGCCGTGGACGTTTCAGCGTGGAAGTTGCCGAAGGACTGGAAGAGAAAGGAATGGATGCGGTAAGTCTGGAAGGCGGATATATTGCATGGCTTCTGGATGCGATGAAACAGGAGGAAGAGGTTGACATCTGCAAGGATGTGGAGCTTAGTATTCGGAAAAAATTCCGCAAGAGTATCTGGTGCAAATTTACAAAAGCAATCAACCAGTATGAGCTTGTCAAACCGGGTGACCGCATTGCGGTCTGTATTTCCGGTGGAAAAGATTCCATGCTTATGGCAAAACTTTTTCAGGAGTTAAAGATTCATAATAAATTCGACTTCGAAGTAAAGTTTCTGGTAATGGATCCGGGGTATAGTCCGGCAAACCGCAAAGTAATTGAGGAGAATGCCAGAAAACTCAATATTCCGATCACGATTTTTGAATCGGATATTTTTGATTCTGTATACAATATTGAAAAATCACCATGTTACCTGTGTGCGCGGATGAGACGCGGACATTTATATCATTTTGCACAGGAGCTTGGATGCAATAAGATCGCACTCGGACATCATTATGATGATGTGATCGAGACAATCCTCATGGGTATGCTTTACGGAGCACAAATCCAGACGATGATGCCAAAACTTCACAGCACCAATTTTGAGGGAATGGAACTGATCCGTCCGCTTTATCTTGTGCGTGAGGACGATATCAAGGCGTGGCGTGACTATAATGGACTTCATTTTATCCAGTGTGCATGCAAGTTTACAGACACCTGTACCACCTGCAATAACGAGGAAAATCGTTCGAAACGTGTGGAGATCAAGGAACTGATCAAAAAATTAAAAGAAGTCAATCAGTACGTGGAAGGCAATATTTTCAAGAGTGTGGAAAATGTGAATCTGGAAACGGTTGTTGCCTATAAAAAGGACGGCGTAAAACATCATTTTCTGGATGACTATGATACAAAAAAGTAAGCAGAAGAAATCTATTAGCAAAAAATGAAAAAATATTGATTTTGGCTAATAGAGAAAAGATAATTTGAAAAGAAATGAAGAGGCTGTGATAGTCTCTTCATTTTTTTGGTACAAATTCGATTTTTAAAGTCATATCCATTGCATCTGCCAGACGTTTTAAGGTTGAAATGGATGGATTGGCGTTACCACGTTCCAGTTTGCTGATATCGCTCTGATAGATTCCCGTTTTTTCGGAGAGTTGTTTTTGTGTCAGCATGGCATATTCTCTTGCTCTTGCAAGGCTGGAAGCAAGTGCGAGGGATGGGTCAACAGATTCAATACGAATAAATACACCATCTTCCCAGATCGTTTCAGAATCTAAGTCCAGATCATCATTCCAGGACACACCATAGCCGCCGGTATCTGCATGAACTTTCGATGCGAGGGATGGATCATTGATAATTTCCTGAAATTGTGGAAGAATGGAAAGCATTTTCCGCAGGTCATATTGAATTACTTCACCACCTATAAAAATTGCCTGAAGAATATTCTGATCAATCATCGATACACTTTGCACTCTGTGAGCCATAGGATGCACCTCCTTCGAATTTTAATGATGTAAAGTTTTGTGTTCTTTTTGGCGCAGGTACATTTTTATTGTTATTCCAAAGAAACGTGCAATGACGGGCATATAATTCCTTCTTTTATATTTTTTTATATATTATATAGGATATATCCTATATAATCAAGATGTTTTACAAATTTTTAATACTCATTTCAGAAAAAATAGGGTATGATGTACACAGGAATTTTAGACAGAGAAAAGAATAATTCTCTGATTTTTCCACATAATAACTCCAAAGTGAAATAACAGCATTGGAGGAAAAATATTAAATGAAAGCCACAGGGATTGTACGCAGAATAGATGATCTGGGAAGAATTGTAGTTCCGAAAGAAATTCGGAGAACCTTAAGGATCCGGGAGGGCGATCCTTTGGAAATATTTACCGACCGGGAGGGCGAGATCATTCTGAAAAAGTATTCGCCGATCGGGGAGCTGAGCCAGTTTGCGGGAGAGTATGCGGAAAGTCTGGCACAGACAACCGGACATCTGGTATTGATCACGGACTGCGACCATGTTGTGACGGCATCCGGTAACGGCAAGAAAGAATATGAGGGCAAGCCGATCAGCAAACAGCTGGAAGACGCCATCAGCGAACGGAAAAATTTTCTCGCAAGCAGAAATGATGCGGAGTTTGTCAAGGTGACATTAGATGATGCCGGAGAATTCGGGCAGCAGGCGCTCAGCACGATCATCTGCGAGGGGGATGCGATCGGAGCCGTTATTTTATATGAAAAAGACGAGAAATCCAGAATGACAGAGACGGAGAGCAAGCTTGCGATCGCAGCAGCTGGTTTCCTGGGAAAGCAGATGGAACAATAGAAGCCGCTGGAATGATTACGGAAAATGAGGACAAAGCATGAAGTTTATGCATATTTCAGACGTGCATCTCGGTGTAAAACCGGATGCAGGAAAAGCATGGAGTGAAAAAAGAGCACAGGATATCTGGGATTCTTTTGCGGAAATGATCGAGATCGCGGCAGAAGAATCCCCGGATTTTTTGCTGATTTCAGGTGATCTTTTTCACAAACAGCCATTGAAAAGAGAATTGAAGGAAGTCTGTGGTCTGTTTGCACGCATACCGCAGACGAAAGTGCTTCTTATGGCAGGAAACCACGATTACATACAGCAAAATTCTTTTTACAGGACATGTGAGTGGCCGGAAAATGTCTGTTTCTTCCCGCGCGAGGAAGTAATGTGTTTTGATTTCCCGGAGCAGAATACGACGGTTTATGGTCTGAGCTATTGGCATCGTGAGATCCGGCAGGCTTTGTACGATGAAGTTTTTCCGAAAAATACGGACCGAATTAATATTCTGCTCGCACATGGAGGCGATGAGCGGCATATTCCTTTTTCGGTGGAAAAGATTCTTCGGCATGGATTTGATTATATTGCAGCGGGACACATCCACAAAGGTGGGCAGCTTGTGCAGGGCAGGGCGGTCATGGCGGGCGCACTGGAGCCGACAGACTGTAATGATACCGGTGCGCACGGATACTGGATAGGAGACATCGGCAAAACGTATTGTGAGGTATCTTTTTATCCGGTGCGAAAGTGTGAGTACTGCCACGAAGCGGTGGAGGTGACGCCGGGGACGACCGGATATGATGTCATGCAGCGGATAAAAGAACTGTTGGCAGAACGTCCGGCTTATCAGTATTTTCGGATTTGTTTACAGGGATACAAAGATCCGGACGTGATATTCGATCTTAATAAATTGTCGAATCTAGAACGGATCGTGAATGTGATAGAGCAGCTTCGGCCGGATTATGACTATGAAAAACTGCTGGCTGAACATGAAAATTCCCTGTTGGGAGCTTACATTGCAGCCATGCAGAAAAAAAGGCAGGATCCGGTTGCTGCGAAGGCATTGGAATACGGCGTTAGCGCATTGTTGGGGCATGAGATATGCAGATAAAGGAAGCAGACATTTTTCAGTTTGGAAAGCTACAGAACAAAAACATATCCTTTGAACCGGGGATGAATGTCATATATGGAAAAAATGAGGCGGGAAAATCAACGTTGCACAGCTTTTTATATGCGATGCTTTTTGGCATGGAAAAAGGAAGGGGCAGGAGTTCTGCCACAGACGCCTACAGTCAGTATGAACCGTGGCATGCCCCGTCGTTTTATGCGGGTGCACTAAAGTTTACGGTTGGACAGCAGAAGTTTTATCTGGAACGCAATTTTTATTCCAAAGAGAAAACAGATTATCTGAGGAATGAGCTGGATGGGGAGGAACTGTCGGTCGGCTTTGGTGATCTGACCATGCTTTTGGGCGGTGTCAGCAAAGAAAGTTATGCCAATACCTACGATATCACGCAGGCGGGCGCTGCTACCGGAAACCAGATGGTAAAAATCCTTGCAGAGTATCTCACGCAGGCATCGGATGGCTCTGACAGCGGCGTGACAGTTACGGAGGCAGCAGCTTCCTTAAATGCCAGAAAACGGGAATTACAGCAGGAGCAGAGAAGGATAGACGAGGAGAGGGAAGTGCGTCTTAAGGAGCTTCGATTGGAGAAGAACCTGCTCGAACAGGAATGTGAAGGGATACGTGAGTCCATAGAAAAGTATGAAGCGCATTATGCAGACGATGAGAGTGGAATGCATGCCAAGTACCATGAGCAGACCGGCAGTACGGAAGATTGGCAGCCAGAAAAAACTGGCTATATCCTATCCTTCTTCGCAATCCTAATCGCAATAATATTATTTGGTTTCGAGGTTTACATAACGCCAACCATTTTCTGGACAGGTGAACTTGCAGCTCTTGCAATCGCATTATTTTCTGCAATCCGGCAGTACAAAAAGAATCAAAACCGTGCCAAACTCCAAACGGCATCCATGCAGGCGGAGCAGTTAAGAAAACTGCGTGAGCAGGAAGCGATGGAGGCACAGATGCAGCAAAAGAAACGGCTGGCGGATCAGATGCTTACTGAGTGGAAAGATTCTCTGCGGGAAAAGGAAAACCGTCTTTTTAATCTGGAGGAAGAGATCACAAGACAGAGTGTGCAGAGCTGGGCAGAGCACCAAAGAGCGGAAGATATTCAGGCATTGGAGCTTGCGGCGCAGGAGATCACAAGGATTTCCCAATCTTTTTATGAGGATATGCAGGATGAACTGAATGCGGAGATTTCCAGATATGTGTCCTTATTTACCGCAGGAGCTTATGACAGTGTAAGGCTCGATGAGCAGGGGCAGCTGCAGATTCTGACAGAGGGAAGGGAAGTCAGACCAGAGCTATTAAGCCGTGGCACGTTGGAGCAGATTTATCTGGCGCTGCGCCTTGCGGTGGGAAAAGTTGTGACGAAGGAAGAACCGCTTCCAATCTTATTGGATGAAGCGTTTGCCATGTATGATGACGATCGTCTGGCGCAGACCTTGCAGACACTTTCGACTTTACAAAACCAGATATTCCTTTTTACCTGCCAGAAACGCGAAGTGGAAATGCTAAAGAAAATGAAGCTCGATTACAACCTGATTGAGATGGAAGCGTATCATTAAAGATAACATGAAAAAAGCCGATATCTAATTCATGACAATAGAGTGTTCGCGGAACATGCATTCTATTGTTTATAAAAATTTTCGGACAATTCAACAATTATCTGCATAGAAACGTTTTTACAGGGGGGAATGAGTTTATGTCAATTGCAATCAGGGCAAACCAGAGTGGAGTGGATCAGGCAGCGGCACAGAAAGCTGCTGAGAAAAAAGGACATCAGGATGTCGTAAAATCCGTCAACGCAGGCGGTTTTCTGCGTAAAAATGACACACAGAGCCAGATCGAGGCGCGCAGAAACAATGCGAAAAAACAGGCATTAAAAGTGGTCAGTGATGCATGGAAAAGTGACAATAAATCTGCTGACAGTATTGCGGATATGGAGGGGTTAAAGCAGTCCAAAGTATCCGAGATGAATGAGATTCGTGCCAAAATGAAAGATATCGAGAATACCAAAAAATCTTTGCAGGAAGAGTATGGTGTGGCAGACGGATCGCAGGAACAGAAAGATTTAGAGCTTTTGGAAAAGTACCAGAATAATATGAACGGTTCTTCCTATGACCAGTTTTCAGACGAAGAGCTCTCCAGATTGAAGGAACTGCAGAATGCACCGCTCACAGAGTACCAGAAGAAAGTTCTGAACTTAAACAGCATGAAAGGGCAGGTCAGCGTGGAGGCAGACCGCAAACAGTTTGAGGTCAATGCGCTCACTGCGTCTATTTCGGATGCCACGTTAGAGCAGTTAAAGTCCAGAGATATGGAAAAAGCATCGGATGCCGCAGATGAGATTATGGATTCTGCCAATAAAGAGATCCTCGGAATGCTAATTGAGGAAGGCAAAAACAATGCCGATGAGAAGGTCGAGGAAGAGAAAGAGAAGGCAGAGGAAGCGGCAGACAAGAAGGAAGAACAGGATAAGCAGATCGAAGAGGCAAAAGAGAAGCGCAAAAATCAGGAAGAGATCATCGAGGGACAGCAGAATGCCAATCAGTTCGAACAGGATGTTTCCATGCAGAAACAGAATATAAGTAAAATGGATGAGGCACAGAAAAACATCCAGAAGATTCTCAAAGAGAAGAATCTGGTGAACGAGGATCTGAAAGGAATCGAGATCGACCTGAATTTTTAAAGGATGAATGATATCTTTGAAGCTATGAAATCGTTACGACAGATCATGCATATCCATGGAGAAATCTGGAAAGATTAATGTTAGAAAAAGCAGATTTTATCAGAAAACAATGACAGAGCCAGAAAGGAGTGCATGATGTCAAAAACAAAGAAAAAGAAAAAACACCGGCTATTCTGGCACTTTTTCCGCATACAGCTTGCACTTCTGGTGCTGGTACTCGGAGCGGCTGCCTATTATTTTTACGGCGGTTATGGAAAACAGGTTGAGGAATTAAGGCAGGAGGCAGTGCGGCTTGTCAGGCAGTCGGATGTGAATACTTTTAAGGCAAATCAGACCAGCATTGTCTACGCATCGGACGGCAGCGTGATCTCCACCCTGAAAGGGGAAAAAGATTCCTATTACGTTTCCATTGAGGAGATGCCGGTGGATGTAGTGACTGCCATTGTCAGTATCGAGGATAAAAAGTTTTTCAGACACCATGGAATTGATTACCGCGCACTGCTCCGTGCAGTGAAGGCAATGGTACAAAATGGCGAAGTCAAACAGGGTGGAAGTACGATCACCATGCAGCTGGCCCGGAATATTTTTCTGTCACAGGAAAAGACATGGCAGAGAAAAGTGGAAGAGATGTATATCGCAACGGAACTCGAAAACAAGTATTCCAAGAATCAGATTTTGGAGTTCTATTTAAATAATATTTATTTTGGAAACGGATATTACGGGATCCAGTCTGCGGCGAGAGGATATTTCGACCGTGATGTGGAAAGCCTCTCTCTGTCCCAAATTGCTTTTTTGTGTGCAATACCGAATAACCCGACGCTCTATGATCCGGTGACAAACAAAGACAACACCGTTTCCCGACGTGACCGTATTTTGAAAAATATGCTCGATGACGGCAAAATCTCACAGATGGATTACGCGCAGGCGGTGGCGGAGCAGATCACATTGAACCGTCCACAGGCACTTGCAAAAAATGATTACGTTGAGACATACACCTACTACTGTGCAACAAGGGCGCTGATGGAGCAGCAGGGGTTTGTTTTCCATGAGGATTTTAAGACAGATGAGGAGCAGCAGGCATATGAGGACACTTACAATGCTCTCTATAGTGAATGCCAGAAAAAACTTTATACCGGCGGATACCGCATTTTCACATCCATTGACCTGTCATTGCAGGACGAATTGCAGCAGTCGGTGAATGATACGCTTTCCGGCTATACCGGGGTAAATGACGAGGGTGTTTATGAACTGCAGGCGTCTGCGGTCTGTATCGATAATGATAACGGATATGTGCGTGCGGTCGTGGGCGGGCGAAGTCAGGAATTTCCGGGTTATACCTTAAACCGTGCCTATCAGAGTTTCCGGCAGCCGGGTAGTGCGATAAAACCGCTGACCGTGTATACACCAAGTTTTGAGCAGAGCTATACGCCGGATTCGATCGTGGTCGATGAGCCGATTGAGGATGGACCAAGGAATGCCAACGGCACATATCTCGGAGAGATTACGGTCCGCACTGCGGTGGAAAAATCCGTCAATACGATCGCATGGAAGTTATATGACCAGCTCACGCCGGATAAAGGATTGTCTTATCTTAAGGCGATGAATTTTTCCAGGATCAGTCCGTCTGATTACAGGCTTGCAACGGCACTGGGTGGTTTCACGAACGGTGTCTCTGCGTTAGAGATGGCATCCGGTTTTGCAGCAATCGAGAATGACGGATATTACCGCACACCAACCTGTATCGTGAAGATTGAGGATGGAAACGGAACAGTTTTATATGATTCGGGGCAGAAACCGGTTTTGATCTATAAGAAAAATGCGGCGCGCATGATGACGGATGTTTTAAAAGGCGTCATCACAAACGGAACCGGAAAAGGACTTGACCTTGGAGATATGCCGTGTGCGGGCAAGACAGGAACGACAAACGATCAGAAAGACGGATGGTTTGTCGGCTATACAAGATATTATACTACAAGTGTCTGGGTAGGCTATGACATGCCAAAAAAATTACAGGGGTTAATGGGGAACACTTATCCGGGAAAAATATGGCAGTCATTTATGAGCAAGGCGCATGAGGGACTGGAGCCGCTCGAATTTCTGCCATATGCAAGAATTTCGGATGATCTGCTCCAGCAGCAGGAGAGCGGGAGCGGACAGCCTGAAGATAATCCGGCGGAGGAAACGCCGGAAGAAGAGACACCGGTTGGAGAGATACCGGTTGGTTAAAAATAAAGCAAAATATGCCATAGAATACAATTGACAGATAAAAATGGAAACGTTATCATTAAGATAATGCAGGCAAAACTATGGTGGGTACATAGACGCAGAAAATATAGGGAAATCAGGGAGAAAAATCATGAAGAAATACGCATTTGGAGTTGATATCGGGGGTACAACCTGTAAGATTGGATTTTTTGACACAAACGGAACACTGTTAGACAAATGGGAAATTAAGACCAATACAGAAAATAATGGTGAGTCGATTCTTTCCGATGTCGCAAAGGCAGTGGACAATAAGCTGGCACAGGAAGCGATCAGCAAGGATGATGTGCAGGGAATCGGAATCGGAGTTCCGGGACCGGTTGACAGCCAGGGCGTGGTACATCGCTGTGTAAACCTTGGCTGGGGCGTGGTAAACGTTGCAGAAGAGTTAGGCAACCTTACCGGATTGACGATCAAAGTCGGAAATGACGCAAATGTTGCCGCTTTAGGCGAAATGTGGCAGGGTGGAGCAAAGGGCTCTAAGGATGTCATCATGGTAACACTTGGAACAGGTGTCGGCGGTGGAATCATCGTAGACGGAAAAGTAGTTGCAGGATTTAACGGAGCCGGCGGTGAGATCGGTCATATCACCGTGAACAATGATGAGATCGAAGCTTGTAACTGTGGACAGTACGGATGCCTGGAGCAGTATACTTCTGCGACAGGAATCGTTCGTCTCGCAAAGAGAAAACTTGCAAAATCCTCAGAGGAGACAAGCATCCGTGAAATTCCAAACCTGACTGCAAAGGATGTCTTTGACGCAGCAAAAGCAGGAGATGCAATTGCAATCGGACTGGTAGATGAAGTATGTGAGATCTTAGGTTCCACGCTTTCTAACATCGCATGTGTGGTAAACCCGGAGATCATCGTGATCGGCGGTGGAGTTTCCAAAGCGGGCGATATCTTATTGGATAACATTAAAAAACACTTTGTTGAGACAGCATTCATGGCATGCCGTGATACGAAGTTTGCATTGGCAGGACTTGGCAATGATGCCGGTATGTACGGATGCGTAGAGATGTTACTGGATTAATAAAATGAGCAGTAAATTTGTTGCCTGCCTTGGAAAAGGCGGGCAGAGAGATATGGCGGAGTCATTTGCCAGACGTGCAGGTGCCTCGCTTTTAGACAAGCCGGGGGAGGAACTGACGGTTCTTTTTGATGCAAAAGGAGTTTCTCTCATCGGATATGGTTTAAGCTATCAGGGCGATTTTGAGGGTATGCTGCACAGAGTGAGTGACGGCAGACTTGCGCATGAAATGCTGGTGCGCGCAGCTAAAACAACGCAGACAAATGTAAAGGGAATTGATGCGACTGCCGGTATGGGGGAGGATGCTTTCCTGCTTGCCGCCTGTGGGTATGAGATGACGTTATATGAACAGAACCCGGTCGTGGCAGTTCTGTTAAAAGATGCGCTCCGCAGAGCAAAGAAACACCCAAAGTTGAAAGATATTGCTGCCAGAATGCAGCTTGTGGAGGGCAACAGTGTAAATGAGTTAAAAAGCCGTGTGGATGACATTGATCTGATCTATCTTGATCCGATGTTTCCGGGCAGACAAAAATCGGGACTGATCAATAAAAAACTGCAATTGATCCAGAAACTCGAACCACCGTGTTCGGATGAGGTGGAATTGTTTGAGGCGGCGATTCAGGCAAAGCCTTCCAAGATCATTGTAAAACGCCCGCTGAAAAGCCCATTTCTTGCTGGGAAAAATCCAACCTATGAATTAAAAGGAAAAGCCATACGGTATGACTGCTATGCATTGTAAACCGGAGTTTAACGGACGTAGTGTCGCAGATTCCGTAGTGCTTTTATAGGTTGTGAAGGGCAGATATAAGCGTCCTCTCACAAGTCAGAATTTTATATGTAATGAAAAAGAAAAACGGTATAAACGAAATATTAT
>ERZ773130.3084-NODE-3084-length-11487-cov-9.008223_pt1 | contig 11487 bp, 10 predicted proteins | sample MGYA00511919_ERZ773130 | MGnify/ENA primary metagenome ERZ773130 (study PRJEB29015, sample SAMEA2737851) | human gut metagenome | biome: human gut; feature: human-associated habitat; material: faeces | place: China | collected 2012 ...
TTGCCGCCAGCTTTGAGGGCAGGAACGAATATATTTCCCGCCTTTGCAGCTACCCTCTGCTGATACTTGATGATTTCGGTATGGAGCGAGGAACAGAATACGGGCTGGAACAGGTTTACAGCGTGATTGACAGCCGTTACCGAAGCGGCAAGCCGCTGATCGCCACGACCAACCTCACGCTGGAGGAATTGCAGCACCCGCAGGACACGCCCCACGCCCGTATCTATGACAGGCTGACTTCCATGTGCGCCCCCGTCCGCTTCACGGGCAGCAATTTCCGAAAGGAAACCGCACAGGAAATGGCGATCTACACCCATGGCACCCGCCTGGGCCTGATTCAGGCGCTCAATGAAATGCGTACCTATCTGGATGAAGATGAGCAGGAGCTTAGAACGCTCACGGATAGTGCTGTCTACAAGCTCAGTCGGATTACAGATGATGCCTTTGAAAAACTGGATTTGATCCCGGAGTTTTGAAATGTGATAAACCTGCGTATTATCGTAAATTCCTACCACTATAAATCTGCGTATTGTCGAAACTTCTTACAATTCTAATATTGCGTATTGCTGGAACCTGTGTTAAAATACCCGTAGAGGTGAACGGTATGCTATTCAAACGAAAGATTTACGACAAGTTCCTGGCCTGGAAAACAGAGTGTGCCGGTAAGAAAGCACTGTTGGTCGAGGGAGCACGGCGAATTGGAAAGTCCACAGTTGTAGAGGAGTTCGCAAAGAACGAGTACAAAAGCTATATTCTGATTGACTTTGCGAAAGCATCCAGTGATGTAAAGGAATACTTCCAGCTGTATTTGAATGACCTGGACACATTCTTCATGCTGCTGTCTGTCCAGTATGGTGTCCAACTGCACGAACGGGACAGTGTGATCATCTTCGACGAAGTGCAGCTGTTCCCCAAAGCCAGAGAGGCCATTAAGTACCTGGTTGCCGATGGGCGCTATGACTATATGGAAACTGGCTCCCTCATTTCCATCAAGGAAAACGTGAAGGACATTGTGATTCCCTCCGAGGAACGGCAGATGAAAATGTACCCCCTGGACTTTGAGGAATTCTGCTGGGCGCTGGGGGAAAAGCCCATGGTGGCCTATATCAAGACCTGCTTTGAAAAGCGGGAGCCTTTGGAGCGGACGCTCCACAATAAGGCCATGCTCCTGTTCAAGCAATATATGCTGGTGGGCGGAATGCCCATGAGCATTGTTGCGTTCCTGGAAGGCCGGAAGGATTTTGGCAAGGCCGATCTGGAAAAGCGGGACATTCTGGCACTGTACCGGAACGATATAATGAAGATTCAGGCACAATACCGCTCCAAGGTGCTGGCTATTTTTGACCAGATTCCCGGCCTTTTATCCCGGCACGAAAAGCGGGTGGTGTTCAATCGCATTGCAGCCGGTTCTTCTTCTGACCAGTATGAGGAAACCTTCTTCTGGCTGACCGATTCCATGGTTGCCAACGAATGCCGCCGAGCCAGCGACCCCAACGTGGGTCTGTCCCTGACAGAATCCGATACCTATATCAAGTGCTACCTGGGGGACACGGGGTTGCTTGTCAGCCACGCTTTCGATGAAAACGAGCTGTTGGAGGATGAAGTCTACAAACAAATTCTGGACGGCAAGCTGGGTCTGAACGAGGGAATGCTGTATGAAAATGTCATTGCACAAATGCTGACGGCCAATGGCCATAGGCTGTTCTTCTATACCCACTACAGCGAGGAGAAAAAGCGCAACGACATTGAAATTGACTTCATTATCTCCAACAACAGCAAAACAAAGTACAAAATGTACCCCATTGAGGTCAAATCCGGCACACGCTACACAACGGACTCTCTGCTGAAATTCAGGGAAAAATACAAAGCCAGGATTGGCGGCTGCTATATCATCCATCCCAGAAATCTGATTGTAAATGATGATATTCTTTGCATTCCGCCGTATATGACGATTTGTCTGTAAGTTACCCTCTCGCACCACGCATCCGTATTTTTTGGGATATAACTTGAGAAATACGCCCTGGTCATCTGGTCAGAGCGTATTTCTCGGTACTTCCCATTTTTAGACGGCCTTTGGGTCGCCTTTTTTATTTTCTCAGAAAGGAGAACCACAATGGCATCCGCATTGCAACAATACCACCAGCTGGCGGACCACATGGCCACCCAGATAACCAGCAGCTACCAAAGCTGGACGGACTTTCTCACAACCGCCGCCCGCCTATACAAGTATCCTTACCATGAGCAGCTTATGATTTATGCCCAGCGGCCAGATGCTACTGCCTGCGCCGAGTACGACCTGTGGAACGAACGCATGGGACGCTACATTCGGCAGGGCGCAAAGGGGATCGCCCTCATCAACCACTCCGGGGATGCTCCCAGGCTCCGGTATGTGTTTGATGTAGCGGACACCCGCGGCACAGAGCGCTCCCGCAGCCCCTACCTCTGGGAATTCCGCCCAGAGCATGAGCGGGTTGTTTCCCATGCTTTGGAGCAGCAATACAGTATCCGGTATGCCGGCGATTTCGCCGACCAACTGGAACAGATTTGTTCGGTGAAGGTTACCGAATACTTCCTTGCCCATGAGCAGGACATTCTCGGCATCGTTGACGGATCGTATCTGGAACAGTATCATGACTATGACAAAGGCGTGGCATTCCTCAACGCCGCTGCCGTCAGCACGACCTATATGCTGCTGTCCCGGTGCGGTCTGGCAGAAAATGCCCACTTTGGCCCGGAGGACTTTATGCCGGTGTTCGACTTCAACACGCCCCAGACGGTAGAAGCTCTGGGAAGTACCGTCAGCGGCATCAGCGAAGAAATCCTCCGCAATATCGAAGTCACTATTAAGAAATACGAACGTGAAAAGCTGTCTGAAAGGAGCTATGAAAATGGACAAACTGACCTACATCCGCAGCGGGGATTATTGGATTCCCAATCTGAGCCTGTCCCAGCAGGAGAACAAGAACCTGGGCAAGTACGGGAGGATGCGGAAGAAGTATCTACAGGAGCATCGCCCGGTGCTGTGGAACCGACTGATCCTGTCGGAGCAGCTGTATCCCCATCTGCGGGAGATCGACGAGACGGCGAACAGGCGGTTGGAGCAGATGGTAATAGGGGCAGAAATAGAAAAAGCCCGCTGACCGAAATCAGCGGGCTTAAATCATATGAAATTATCGTATGCTATCGGAACTTGTCTGCAATCGCAAAATTCCAAACGCATTTTTGGCGTAAGCTCGGAGTAAATTGGCGTAAGTTGTGGCGTAAGCACCGACAATTTTGGGGCAATCAATAGAGCTTTGCGCCTGCCGGAATGTGAGGATCGACCATCAGCAAATGCAACTTTTCTTCACCGTTTTCGTGATGCACGGCTGAGATCAACATACCGCAGGAGTCGATACCCATCATCGCTCTCGGAGGCAGATTGGTGATTGCAATGCAGGTCTTACCGACCAGTTCTTCCGGCTCATAATATTCGTGAATACCACTCAAAATGACCCTATCTACGCCGGTTCCGTCGTCCAAAACGAACTTTAAGAGCTTTTTGGACTTCTTCACGGCTTCGCATTCCTTAACCTTCACGGCACGGAAATCGCTCTTGGAGAAGGTGTCAAAATCCACCTGATCCTGGAACAGTGGCTCGATCTGAACATTGGAAAAATCGATTTTTTCCTCCACAACCGGAGCCGCCTGAGCAGCCTCCGCAGGAGCCGAAACTTCCTTGGAAACCTTCTTGTCAGAGTCCAACGGCTTCATTGTGGGGAACAGAAGAACATCGCGGATGGTATCGGCGCCGGTCATCAGCATGACGCAGCGGTCGATGCCCATGCCCATACCGCCCGTGGGCGGCATGCCGTATTCGAGCGCGGTGAGGAAATCCTCATCGAGCATTTCGGTTTCGTCGTCGCCGCGCCGGCGCTGCTCTGCCTGCTTGACAAAGCGCTCGCGCTGATCCAGCGGATCGTTCAGCTCGGAATAGGCATTCGCCAGCTCGCTGTGGCAGATGAACAGCTCAAAGCGCTCGGTGAGGCGCGGGTCGGCAGGGCTGCGCTTGGTGAGCGGGGAGACCTCGACGGGGTACATCGTGATGAAGGTCGGCTGAATGAGCTTCTCCTCGACCTTCTGGTCAAAGCAGGCATAGAGCGCGTTTCCCCAGGTCTTCTCGGCGGCGGGCGCCAGCTCAACGCCCTGCGCCTTTGCTGCGGCAACCGCCTCGGCGTCGTCGGTGATCGCGCCGAAGTCGATGCCGACGTATTCCTTGACCGCATCCACCATAGTCAATCTGCGCCAGCCGGGCGTGAGATCGATGGTCTCGCCCAGCCACGCAAGCGTATAGGTGCCGTGAATCGCCTTGGCGGCGCCCGAAAGGATGCCCTCGGCAATATCCATCATATTGTGGAAATCAGCATACGCCTGGTACAGCTCCACCGTGGTGAACTCGGGATTGTGCTTCGGGTCCATGCCCTCGTTGCGGAAGATTCTGCCCACCTCGTAGACGCGATCCATGCCGCCGACGATCAGCCGCTTGAGCGGCAGCTCGGTGGCGATGCGCATGTACATGTCAATGTCGAGCGTGTTGTGGTGCGTGACAAACGGGCGCGCCGCAGCGCCGCCCGCGATGGTGTTGAGCACGGGTGTCTCAACCTCGATATAGTTCATATTATCGAGGTAATTCCGCAGGAATTTGATAAACTGCGAACGGATGACAAAATTGCGCTTGACCTCGGGATTGACAATGAGGTCGACATAGCGCTGTCTGTAGCGCAGATCCTGATCCTTCAGCCCGTGGAACTTCTCGGGCAGGGGCAGGAGCGACTTGGACAGCAGAACGATCGCCTTGGCGTGCACCGAAACCTCGCCGGTCTGCGTGCGGAACACAAAGCCGGTGACACCGACGATGTCGCCGATGTCGTACTTCTTGAAGTCGGCGTATTCGTCCGTGCCGACGTCGTCGCGCTTGACATAGACCTGGATCTTGCCGTCGCGATCCAGCAGGTGCATGAAGCTCGCCTTGCCCATGACGCGCTTGCCGACGATTCTGCCGGCGATCTGCACGTCCTTGCCCTCATAGGCATCGAAGTCCGCCTTGATCGCCTCGCTGTGCGCATTGACATCAAAGGAGGTCAGCTCAAACGGGTTTTTGCCCGCCGCAGTGAGCGCGGCGAGCTTCTCACGGCGCACCGCAAGCTCGTTTGTATTGTTCGTTTCGGTCATGGGTGTCTGATTTTCTGCCATCTTCGTACTTCCTTTATTCTGTCTTAACCATTGAGCTTCACGCGCGAAACCGAAAGCAGCTTCAGCGGATAGCTCGTGCCGTCCGGCGTCTCCACCGTGACGGTGTCGCCCTCACGCGCGCCGATCAGCGCTGCGCCGATGGGGGACTGATCCGAGATCTTGCCCGACCAGAAATCCACCTCGTTGGAGCCGACGATCGTATACTCGACTTCCTTGCCGTGCTTCTCAACCTTGACGATCGAGCCGACGCTGACCTTGGAATGGTCCACCTCGGACTCGTCCACGACGATTGCGTGCAGGATCAGCCCTTCCAGCTCGGTAATGCGGCTCTCGACCTTTGCCTGCTCATTGCGTGCCTCGTCGTATTCACTGTTCTCCGAAAGGTCGCCGTAGGAACGGGCGACGGCAAGCGCCTCCTTGACCTCGGCGCGCCGGGTTGTCTTCAGGTAATCCAGCTCGTCAACGAGCGCCTGATAGCCCTCTTTGGTATAGTGCATCTGCTTTGCCATAATAACTACCTCTTTCCGTATATCGTAAACCGAAGATTATTTGTAGAGCGCAAGCGCTGTCTGCAGCTGTGCATCGTTTTCATGCGCCAGCTTGAAGAGATTGATGTTGCGGTATTCCTCGTCCAGCTCGGACTCGACGTCCGGCGTGATGCCGACACCCTCGTAGTTGTCCGAATAGGGGGGCGCGTACATCGAGGTCGAGATGCGCAGTGCCGAGCCGTCCTCAAACGGGATCAGCGACTGCACGGTGCCCTTGCCGTAGGTCACGGTGCCGACAACGATCGCCTTCTGATAATCCTTGAGCGCGGAGACGAACAGCTCTGCCGCCGAGGCGGTGTTGCCGTTTGCCAGCACGACCATGGGCGCCTTGAATTCGTTTACGTCCGACTCATAGACCTGCTCGGTGCCGTCCTTGTACTGGATGCGGACGATCGGACCCTCGGGCAGCAGCATGTCGAGAATCTGCAGGATGGAAGAAAGCTCGCCGCCGCCGTTGTTGCGGACATCGACGATGTAACCGTGCGCGCGGTCCTCTCTGCCGCGGTTGAGCGCATCGGCAAACTGGGACGCGGTGGTGTCATTGAAATCCATCAGGCGGATATAGGCAATGGGCGTAACCAGATTCGGCAGTTCGATCGTCTCATAGGTGACCGACTGCTCCTCGACCATGCGGCGCGTGAGCGTGACATCAAACTGCTCGCTGTGATCCGCGCCGCGCGCGATGGTGATCGTCACCTCGGTGCCGACCTCGCCGCGCACCTTGGCAACCGCCTCATTGTAGCCGATGGCAGCCACATTCTCCCCGCCGACCGCGATGATAAAGTCGCTCGGCAGGAGACCGCCCTCGTCAGCCGGGCTGTTCGGCATGACGTTCAGCACCTCGATCACGCCGTAATCGGCGTTGTAGACGACGCTGACGCCGATACCGGCAAACTCGCCCGAATAGCCCTGCTGCAGGGCTGCGAAATCCTCTGCGTTGTGGTACGCACCGTACTTATCGCCGGTGTAGGCGACAAAGCCGTGCGCCGCGCCCTCGACCAGATCGTCGATGTCCAGGTCGCCGACGAAATAGTCGGCATACAGTTCGGCGATCGCACCGATTTTTGCTGCGACGCGCTCGGTGATCTCCTCGCCGAGCGTCTTTTCGGCGGGTTCGTCCGGCACGGTCGGCTCCTCGGTCTTCTCGGTATAGTCGGGGGGTACCTGCCCTGCCGGCTCATCGCGGAAGAATACGTCGCCGAAAACGATCGTCAACTGAAATGTGATGACCATTGCGAAGATCACAAGGAAGATCGCAAGCCATAGAGAAATCTTTTTTGTCATGCTTTTTTCCGTTTCCTGTCTGGATGATTGGTTTATTTCGGCTGAACGACCCAGCCGTTTGCGATCGGATCCTGAATCTTGCCGTCCACACGCACCTCAAAGTGCAGATGCGGTCCGGTGACGTTGCCCGTGGCGCCCATCTCGGCGATGTGATCGCCCTGCTTGACCGTGTCGCCGACCGAGACCAGCAGCTTGGAGCAGTGCGCATACAGGGTGGAGATGCCGCCGCCGTGGTCTACGACGATGTAGTTGCCGTAGCTGGAATGCTTGGTCGCTATAACGACCTTGCCGGTCTGCGCCGCATAAATATCCGTGCCGACCGCCGAGGGAATGTCGATGCCGCGGTGGAAGTCGGTCACCTTCTTGCCGTAAATGTAGTAAGTACGGTAGCCATAGCCGCTGCTGATGCGTTTAACCGAGAGGTCGCACGGCCAGATGAACTTGCCGCCGACGTAATCGGACTGGCTTGCCTTGGCGAGCTGCTTCAGAAGGTTTTCAAGACGTGCATTCTCCTCGTCCTCAGCCTTCCGCGCCGCCTCATACTCGGCGGTGATCTGCGCCTCGGTCTTGCGGAGTGACGCGACGTAGCGATCCGAATCGCCCTTTTGCTCTTCCAGCGCCGACTGCTCCTTGAGCAGCTCCTCGGCGTAGGTCTCCTGCTCCGCTTTCGTCGATTCCAGCTCCGCCTTCGTCGATTCCAACACGTTCTTCATGTCCTCGAGCTGCTGCTTCTCGGTCTTGAACTTTTCGAGCAGCTTTGAGTTGTAGGAAAGCAGATTTGCCGCGTTTTCCACGCGGGAGAGCAGGTCGCTCATGTCGTCTGCGCCGACCACGACGCTGAGCGCGTCGGTGTTCTCACTTTCATACTGTGCGCGAATCATCAGGAGAAATTTTTCGCGGGTGGTGTTGACCTCTGCGGTCTTCTCGGTGATCTCCACCTCTTTTTCGGCGATGGCGTTTTCCTTCTCGCCGATCTGGACGGTGAGCGCATCGAGCAGATTCTGCGCCGTCTCGATCTTCTTTTCGGTGCTGAGGATCAGTTCATTGTAATATGCGGACTTCTGCTGCGCCGTGTAGCGGTTATTCTGCACGTTCTTCAGCTTGTCTTTCAGGTCTTTCTGCTTTGCCTCCAGCTCCTTGATGGATTTCTGATAGGCAATGACATCCTTGTTGTCCGCAAACTGCGTTGCGGAGGTGGTTGCCGCCGCGACGGCAAACGCCGCACCCGCGGCGACGGTCAGTGCCGCAAGGCAGATGCAGAGCAGCTTTCTCATCTTGTTCATGGCAAACGCTCCTTTCCGAATGGATCAGGTTCGGTCACGCCTCAACGTAGCGACCGAGCGAAACGATACTGCCGACAATGCCGCAGAACAGCGAAATGGCGAAGAAGATGGCAAGCAGCATGGGGGTCATGGCGGAATAGCTGTACATTTTGACGATGCCGACCTCGGACAGCACAAAGTCCGAGAGCCCGCTGTAGATCAGCTTTTCGAGGAAGTAGGCGGCGCCGGCGCCGATGCAGCCGATCAGCACGCCTTCCAGCACAAACGGCGCGGCGATATAAGCGCGCCCCGCGCCGATGTAACGCATGATCGCGATCTCCTCGCGGCGCGCATACACCGACAGCTTGATGGTGTTGATAATGACAAACAGCGAGACCACGCCGCAGAGCACGGCAAACCAGACGAAGATGACCGATATGCCGTTTTGCAGCGAGCCGATCGTCGCGGCGAGGTCGAGACGGCTGTTGACCTTGCGCACGCCCTCGATCTGCTTGAGTTCATAGTCCAGCGTCGTTGCCCCTGCATTGTCGGCATAGGTGATGCGGTAGCAGTCGGACAGCGGATTTTCCTCCGGCGTGATGTCGTCGAGCAGGTAGGCGTATTCCGCAAACTCGCCCGCAACCTCGCGAAGCCCCTCTTCCTTCGAGACATAGGTCACGCTCTCAACATTGTCGAGGGCGCGGATCTCGTCGCCGATGCGCGCCGCCGTAGCGGCGTCGGCGTCATATTCGAGGAAGACCTCGATCTCATTAAGATCGGTGATGTCTTCAAGATTATAGTCAATATTTTTGGAAATCAGCGCAAAGCTGCCGATAAAGAGAAGGCAGCTGACAAGGACAAAGATGCTGACAAAGGTGAGCAGCCCGTTGCGCACCATGCCGTGCAGCGCCTGCAAGAGCGCGTCGCCGAAACGTCTCATCTGCTCTCCCCTCCCGCTGCGGTGTCTTCCACCACTCTGCCGTCGCGCAGGCGCACAATGCGCTGGTTGAACATCTTGGCAAGCTCTGCCTCGTGCGTCACGACGACGACGGTCTTGTTGTATTCCTTCATCTTGACAAGCAGACCCATGATCTCCATGCTGAGCTTGGGGTCGAGGTTGCCGGTCGGCTCGTCGGCAATGATGGTATGCGGATTGTTGATGATGGCGCGCGCCAGTGCAACGCGCTGCTGCTCGCCGCCCGAAAGCTGGTTCGGAAAGCAGTTTGCCTTATCCTCAAGTCCGACAATGCGCAGCATCGACATCACGCGGCTCTTCACCTCGGCGGCGTCCGCCCCGCCGATCACGCGCAGTGCGAAGGCGACGTTCTCAAACACCGTCTTTTTCTTGAACAGGCGGAAATCCTGAAAGACCACGCCGAGCCTGCGGCGGTACTTCGGAATGCGCGTTGCGGGCATTTTGGCAAGGTTGGTTCCGCCGACCCACAGCTCGCCGCCCGTGATGCGCTCCTCGCGCAGAAGCAGCTTGGTCATCGTGGTTTTGCCGGCGCCGCTGTCCCCCATGATGAAGACAAATTCGCCGTCATCTATTTTCAGATTCAGATTATCCAGCGCGACTTTCCCGCCCGGGTATCGCTTGGTTACATTCTTAAATTCGATCATTCTCTATCCTCGGATGCCGACGAAAATCCGGCAGATTTGGTGCGGGCGCATGCCGCCCGGCAGCGGGGAGCGAAGTCCCCATTACGCAAGAATTGCAGGAATGCGTCTGGCGCATTCCCACAATCCGAAAGCATATCAGAATTTAACCGGCTTCGAGGTCAGATATTTCTTGACCATCAAAGCAACCTTGAATGTGATCGCGTGTTCAAACTCGCGCAGGTCAAGACCCGTGATCTTGCGGATCTTTTCGAGGCGGTAGACGAGTGTGTTTCTGTGTACGAAGAGTTTTCTCGATGTCTCGGAGACATTCAGATTGTTTTCAAAGAAGCACTGGACGGTCATCAGGGTCTCGCGGTCGAGCGACTCGATCGAGCCCTTCTTGAACACTTCCTGTAAGAACATCTCGCACAGCGTGGTGGGCAGCTGGTAGATCAGTCTGCCGATGCCGAGGTTCTCATAGCTGATGATGTTCTTCTCGGTGTCAAACACCTTGCCGACTTCGATGGCGACCTGCGCCTCCTTGTAGGCGCGCGCCAGATCCTTGATGTTGTCCACCACGGTGCTGATGCCGATGGACACCTTGGCATAGAACTCGGAGGACAGCGTCTGCGCAATGCCGGTGGCGATGCGCTCGGTCTCCTTGGTGTCGGTGGTGGGCTTGACCTCCTTGACCAGCACGATGTCGCTCTCGCCGACGCTGATCACATAGTCGTGATTCTTGTCGGGGAACATGTTCTGCACGATCTCGTAGGGCAGCATGTCGGTCTTGCCGCTGAACTTGATAAGGAAGACCACGCGGCTCTCCTCCGCGTTGAAGCGGAGCTCCTTACCCTTGATATAAATATCACTTTGCAAAATGTTGTCGAGAATGATATTTTTGATGAAGGAGCACTTGTCATACTTTTCATCATACAGGTTTTTGATATTGGAAAGCGAAATGGCAATGAGAGACGCGGTGCTTGCCGCCGTCTTGTCGTCGCCCTCCACAAACACGATCTGATCGAGTTTGGAGCCCTGACCGATTGCCCGGTATGTATACCCGTTCAGCACGACCGTGTCGCCAGAATAGGACATCTCCTCGCGAATGCCGATGCGCGTCTCGCCGATCTTGGCAAGCTCACTGCAAGCGATCACAACGCCGCCCTCATCGATCACGCCGATCATACGGTCGGTTGCGTCCCGCATCTGATGGATCACACTCTGATACAGTCGATTTGACATATTGTACACCCTCTCCACTGCCGATTTGAACCTGCATTCGTAGATATTGACTATATTTTAATCTGTTTTTTGTAAAATTTCAATAGCAAATTCGATATTTTACACAAAAATTCTGCAAAAAATAATCGAAATTTGTTACATCAGTTTGACGGTATAAATGATTCCGAAGATCAGATACACCACGGCAAGCGCAGCGATGAACCACAGCGCATGACCGAAGCAGATCACACCGAGTACCGCGAGAAGTGCCGCGCCGCAGCCGATGTAAGCATTGAGCGCCTTCATGCCGGCGGGGGCGATGATCTTTCTGCCGACGAAGG
>ERZ773130.3111-NODE-3111-length-11428-cov-5.487119_pt1 | contig 11428 bp, 8 predicted proteins | sample MGYA00511919_ERZ773130 | MGnify/ENA primary metagenome ERZ773130 (study PRJEB29015, sample SAMEA2737851) | human gut metagenome | biome: human gut; feature: human-associated habitat; material: faeces | place: China | collected 2012 ...
TGTTAGGCACGCCGCCAGCGTTCATCCTGAGCCAGGATCAAACTCTCATGTTAAAGTGTTTGTATCCAGGTTCAAAATTTAGCTTGGCTAATTTTTAAACCGTTCTACTGTTTTGTTAGGTTTTGTTCTGAATGTTCTCATTCATGGTCTAAACCAAAGACCATTTTTATAAGAATTTTCAGGGTTTTACATACTGTTCAGTTTTCAAGGAACTTTGTTTCGTTGTCGCTTTCGTTCTCAGCGGCAACTCGTTTATTCTATCATACCGTTTCCGGTTTGTCAAGAACTTTTTAAAACTTTTTTCGAGTGATTAAGAAGTTTTCTTAATGACTCTTAATAAGTTTTGCCCTGTCGCTCAAGGCGAGTATTATAATAACAAACCCCAGGCCAAAAGTCAACTGTTTTTTCCATTTTTTTCAAAGTTTTTTCTTTTGTATGTGCAATATCTACATTTTGTTATTACCCCTGTTTATAAATACCATATGTGGATAATCTATCAAATAAGCAGTTATTCTGTGGATCTTATCCCCAACAGAACAACTGCCTCTACCATTCACTTGCTTTATAATCACATGCAAAAGCCCAACCTGAATTGAATTCTCCGGCAGAAATTTTGTCTCTCAGTCCCTATATTTACCGCTAACATTGTAAGTGCAAACACGCATCAAACCGTTGCAGTCAATTTTTCTCCTGATTTTCCACACTCTTTAATCAGTTTCTTCTCCCGGAAGTACCTGCAGCGCATCCTGTACCGTGAAGAATACCAGGTTATCCAGCCAGCCGCCCTGTTTTCGGTTCTGTGCTGCCGTCATGACCGGATATTGCAGAATGCTCTTCTGATGCGTATAGTTCAGCCAGGAATCGATCCACCAGTCCTTCTCTTTTTCCCTGATGCCATAAGATACATATCCACGGCACCGCTCCCCGCGCCATGGCATCGAGAACTCTGCGAAGATACTGCTCGTCTCCCGGCTCTCATAAAACGGCCAGCTCTGCCCCATATCATAAGTCTCGTTTTCCAGAGACGCGTAATCCGCGGCATAGGAAATTTCCTTCTTATCATAAAGGACCTGTCCGGTCAGCCCGCCTTCTTCGAGCCAGCCACCATTCCGTTCCCGGCATGCCGGATATAGCTGCAAAGCCTCTGTACCACGAAAGCCCGGATCTTCATTCCACAGAAAATGATGGATGATCTTCCAGTGCCCTTCCTGCTCAAGTTCTACTGCAATTCCACTGAGTCTCAGTTCTTTATGAGGATACTCCCGCGAATACTGCGTGTAGCCTTCTGATCTTGTGACGATCTGCTCTCCGTCATTGATCGGATAATCCGTTTGCTGCAATCGTACCTGTCTGGCGTTCTTGCACGCTAAGAGATCTTCCTCCTTCAGATCATCCAGAATATCCTCCGGAAATCCAATCGAGACCAGATGCGTTTTTATCTCCTCGTATGCCGGATCCTGCGGTGCTTTCACCTCGTTCCATCTCATATGGTAGGAACCAAAGAATATGGTTCCGATTACAAGTCCTGCTGCGATTAGAACAACTGCCCCTGCCGCACACTTCCCGTTGGAGACACGCATCGGCGGTTCTTCCAATACATACCCTGCCTTTTCCAGATCTTCAGCGGTATGTTTTAACTCCACAAGAATTCCAATATATGTCGCAATAACAGCGATTCCAATGATCCAACCGCTGTCATTCATGTTCATAAGCAGTATAACGACTGCATACCAGATCACTAAATGGATCAGGATTTTGTTGTCCGCTTCCTTCTCCCACTTTTTCAGCTCTGTCTGCATGCCGCAAAAAAAACAGGATGCTATGATCAGCGGCAATGCAAATGTCCATAAGAGCATGAATTGCCAAATATATGTATCATAAATTTGTCTTCTGTTGATAAAAGTTCCACTCACTATGGAAATCATTGTGATCACAACGTTGATCGCTGCCGCAGCATACCCCGCCTTAAACCATTTATCTTCCTGCTTCAATTTCCGTAATCCTGCAAATATCATAAGGATTCCTATGAACGGCAGAATATAATATAACAGAAGAAAATTCAGTTTGATCACGCAGAATCCCATCCCAACCAGAATATTCTCATACGTCTGCTTCCAGAGACTTGTCTTTTGATCCACCAGCTTATTTCCACCGTTTTCATTCTGGTCTTTTGAGAGATGTTCAGCGTTTTCCTGCGGACTCTCTTTCACACTCTGCTTCTCTGCACTCTCCCAAAACGACTCCTACATCCAGATTCTGGTATCCATGTGATCCCTCCCTTTTATCTCAGTCGCGAAAACTCCCACCTCTTTCAGGTGGTATGTAACAGTAAATTTGTCTCGGTGGGCGTTAGGTCTCCGAACATCCGAAGTTTTTTCGTATCCACAACCGCCACAATCCAGTCCATATCATATTTCGACACGATCCAATCCTTCTATCTATAAATATACCATAACTTCTTCCTATATCAATCCACCGCGCTCAGTTTTAAGAAAAGTGTAATCTATGTGGCAATTTTATGGCATTCCGATTACATTCCTCTTACATTTTCTTACACTTTGTTGCATCATATTGTATTTTCTGATACTTTCTGATACTGTGAATTTAGCAAAAAGGAATGTTCCTTTATATGTAACAGGGAATTCCTCAAACTTTTTTGTTACACACGAAAATTTTGCAGCAAAAGTCAAGGTCCAGAAAGGAGTTTCTATGAATTTGAATCATCTGATCATCCCTATCACCATTGCAGTCATTCTGATTCTGATCCTTGTCCTCATCGTATGTGGATACGTGAAAGCTCCGCCGGATCAGGCCTATATTATTTCCGGTCTTAAGCATGACGCGAAGATCCTCATCGGACGTTCCGGAATCCGGATCCCGTTCTTTGAACGGATGGATCGCCTGTATCTCGGGCAGATGACCGTCGATATCAAGACGGAACAGTCTGTTCCGACAAATGACTTTATCAATGTCAATGTCGATGCGGTTGCCAAGGTACGGATCACCCCATCTCAGGAAGGGATCCGTCTGGCAGCAAAAAACTTCTTAAATAAGAAACCCGAGGATATCACCATGGATCTCCAGGATTCCCTTCAGGGAAACATGCGTGAGATCATCGGTACTCTCTCCTTAAAGGAGATCAACACCGACAGGGATTCCTTCTCCGATCAGGTTATGCTAAAGGCATCGAAGGATATGGATAAGCTGGGAATCGAGATCCTGTCCTGTAATATCCAGAATGTCACTGACGATAATGGATTGATCCGGGATCTTGGTGCCGACAATACCTCAAAGATCAAGAAAGATGCCGCGATCGCAAAAGCCCAGGCAGACCGCGATATCGCTATCGCCCAGGCAGAAGCGAACAAATCTGCCAACGATGCCCGCGTACTTGCGGAGACAGAGATCGCGGAGAAAAATAATGAGCTGGAGATCCGTAAGTCAGAGCTTCAGAAGCACTCCGACACGAAGAAAGCGGAAGCGGACGCTGCTTATGAAATCCAGAAGCAGGAACAGGAAAAAACGATCCAGACAGCTACCGTAAATGCCCAGATCGCAAAGGCAGAGCGCGAAGCAGAGCTTCGGAAGCAGGAAGTTGCCGTTCAACAGCAGCAGTTAGACGCGGAAGTCAACAAGAAAGCCGATGCGGAGCGCTACAAGGTCGAACAGGAAGCCGCTGCCATGCTTGCAAAACGCCAGCGTGAGGCGGAAGCCAGAAAATATGAGTTAGAAAAAGAGGCGGAAGCCATGCGTACAAAGGCAGATGCCGCAAGATATCAGGCGGAGCAGGAAGCCGCCGGAATCCGTGCCCGCGGTGAGGCAGAAGCGGCTGCGATCCAGGCAAAGGCCGTTGCGGAAGCGGAAGGTATGGAGAAAAAAGCAGAAGCTTATGCGAAGTACAATAACGCCGCTATCGTCGAGATGTTAGTAGGCATCATGCCGCAGATGGCCGCAGAGATCGCGAAGCCATTGTCCTCTATCGACAAGGTCAATATCTACGGAACCAGCGGTGCAAACGGCACAAACGGAAGCGGAGTCAGCGAGATCTCCGGAAATACAGCAGCTGTCATGCAGCAGGTATTCGACACTATGTCCGAGGCCACCGGTGTGGATTTCAGGGATATCCTGAAAGCGCAGACATATGACGCAAAGGTAAACAGGAACATCAATGTCAGCGGACTTACGATCCCAGCTGTACATCATGAACAAACTGCAGCTCCCGCAGACGCAGAACCTGAACCTGGTACTTCCGATTTAAGCTCCGGCACGGGTGATCCGGCAATACCGTCCACACCAGACGCAGAAACCGTTCCGGAGAACCATACCTTGTAATTACATTTTTTAGTCCTGCTCTTTCCCAAGCATGGTAAGTGCAGATTTACAGACTTATTCCAATCTTCATATCCATACTCCCCCTACTTACCCAGGCAGTGCCTCTCACAGGACACTGCCTGGGTCTTTTAACAACAGTTTGCAAGAATTCTCCCATCCTCTTTAGGTGGTGAGATGAATTGCCTTTTGGGAAAATCATGCAATATCTGGCATCTTAAAACTGCACATATCTGTGCACATAAATGAAAACAAATACAGAAGAACAAATGTTCTGAAAAGCATAGACAAACAAGTGTTCCTGTGTTATAATATAATCAGTCGAAAGTAAAAGGAAAGGCTGATTTTATGAGAAAATTGGACAGTAATGCGCATTCAGTATTTCTACTCTATTATCATTTGATTCTGGTTATAAAATACCGAAAAAAGATACTGACGGATCCTGTTTCTGATCGGGCCCGGGAGATTTTTGAATATATCGCTCCGAAGTATCATGTTACATTAGAGGAATGGAATCATGATCGGGATCATGTTCATATCATGTTCCGGGCCCATCCGAAATCGGAACTCAGCAAATTTATCAATGCGTATAAAAGCGCAAGCAGCCGATTGATAAAAAAAGAGTATCCGGAGATTCGGCAGAAGCTTTGGAAAGAAATGTTCTGGAGCCAGAGTTTTTGTCTGTTAAGTGCTGGTGGTGCACCCATTGAGGTTATCCGCCAGTACATAGAAACACAGGGAGAAAATAAGAGTGAACATCGTGTACCGTTTTCGGATTTACCCGAATAAATCTCAAAAAGAACTATTTGCAAGGACATTTGGCTGTGTGCGTTTCGTGTATAACCGGATGCTGGCAGAGAAGAAAGAATATTATGAGAAAACCGGAAAAGTATTAAAGGTTACGCCTGCAAAATATAAGGCAGAGTTTCCGTGGCTGAAGGAGGTAGACAGTCTGGCATTGTGTAATGCACAGCTGCATCTGCAGACAGCCTACAAGAACTTCTTTCGGGATTCTTCGGCTGGTTTTCCGAAGTTCAAGTCAAAAAAGAATCCGGTGAGAAGTTATACGACAAACTGCGTAAATGGAAATATTACTTTGCAGAATGCGAAACTGAAACTTCCGAAAGCAGGTTGGATCCGCATAAAACAGCATCGGAGTATCGATGATCGTTACATATTGAAGGGTGCCACCGTCAGCCAGGAAGCAGATGACAAGTATTATGTATCATTACTGTATGCGGCAGAAGAACCGGAACATGAAATCAGGTCAGTAAAAACCGCAATCGGACTTGATTTTTCCATGAGCGAATTGTATGTAGATTCCCATGGAGCTCATGCAGATTATCCCCACTTTTTCCGAAAATCCCAGGAAAAACTTGCAAGGGAGCAGCGCAGGCTGAGTCATTGCGAAAAGGGGAGCAGCCGTTACATGAAACAGAAAAAGAAAATAGCCAGACTCCATGCTCATATCGCACGTCAGCGGAAAGACTATCTACACAAGGAATCCAGAAAGATAACCAATTTTTATGATCTTGTGTGCATAGAATCTTTGAATATGAAAGAAATGAGCCAGGATTCAAGGTTTGGAACGAGTGTTCATGATAATGGATGGGGAATGTTTACTGAGTTTCTTTCCTACAAATTAGAACGTGCCGGTAAGAAACTGGTTCGTATTGATAAGTGGTATCCCAGTTCAAAAATCTGCAGCTGTTGCGGAAAACTCAAAAAGGAGTTGAAACTGGAAGACCGTATCTATAGCTGCACCTGTGGAAATCAGATGAACCGTGATGAGAATGCAGCTATCAATATTTGCAGGGAAGGATTGAGAATATCGGGAGTTGAACTTGATACAGAAAGAAAAATTTCCTGATTTCCGCCCAAAACGTAGATTTTGTTCGGGACTGCGTAGATACGAAACAGTCCCGCTCGTAATAACAGAACCGTGGGACACACGGGGATAGCTCGCCTATGCTTTGCCCAATAGGGCAATCGAACGAGAAGCCCCCACTTCAAGTGTTAGCTAAGTGGAGGGAGTATGTCACTATAGGACGATCCCACGCGGACGCCCACAGAACCTGCCGCAAGCGGCTTTTTCGGATGCTCCGTAAAATGAATTCCACGGAATTTCCTATATTACAAAAGACACCCGCCTCCGGCCATCTCTGACCGGAAAGCAGGTGTCTCTATAAGGGAAACATAAAAAATTGTGAAGCTGTTATTACAGCACAACACCGTCTTTAAAGATGGAGATTTCGCGGAAGCCTTTCTCCTCAGCCTTTGTCTGTTTTCCGCCGGCAACCTCGATCACAAGCTGCAGAAGTCTCTTCGCAGCGTCATCAATGGTCTCGCCGTCAGCGATCGGACCGGCATCGAAGTCGATCCAGCCTTTCTTTCTCTCCGCAAGCTGGCTGTTTGTCGCCAGTTTTAAGGTCGGAGCCGGTGCACCAAACGGTGTTCCGCGACCTGTTGTGAACAGGATCATGTGCGCTCCGGCAGCCGTCATGGCTGTTGCAGATACCAGATCATTGCCTGGTCCGTAAAGCATATTAAGTCCCTTTGTGACAACAGGATCACCGTAGCCGATAACATCCATGATCGGGGCTGTACCGCCCTTCTGGACACATCCGCAGGATTTATCCTCAAGGGTGGTGATACCGCCCTGCTTGTTTCCTGGGCTCGGGTTGTCGTATACGACCTCGTGGTGGCTGATGAAGTAGTTCTTGAAGCCGTTGATCATGTTGACGGCTTTGTCGAATACTTCTTTATTTACACAGCGGTTCATTAAGAAACCTTCCGCTCCGAACATCTCCGGAACCTCTGTAAGCACAGTAGAACCGCCTCTGGCTGCCATCATATCACTGAAACGTCCGACAGTCGGGTTTGCGGTGATGCCGGAAAGTCCGTCGGAGCCTCCGCACTTCATGCCGACAACAAGCTCACTGACCGGGATCGGCTCTCTCTCAAACTGCGCCGCGTATGCGGAACATTCCTCAAGAAGCTTTCTTCCTGCCTCAAACTCATCATCCACTTCCTGACAGGTCAGGAATTTTACACGATCATGGTCGTAATCGCCAAGCTCTTCCAGGAACTGCTCGTGGGTCAGGTTCTCACAGCCAAGTCCCAATACGAGAACTGCGGCTGCGTTCGGATGACGGACAAGGGCTGCCAAAAGCTTTCTTGTCTGTGCATGATCTGCGCCTGTCTGGCTGCAGCCGAACGGATGCGGGAATGTATAGAGTCCGTCAATGGTGCCTTTCACAAGATCCTGATTGTCGCGGACCATTTTCTTTGCGATATCATTGACACAGCCTACGGTCGGGATGATCCAGATCTCATTGCGGATCGCCGCGCGGCCGTCTTTTCTGCGGAAGCCCATAAAGGTCTCCGGCTCAACTTTTTCCGGGAAGTCGAGGGACGGAGTATAGGTATACTCCATCTCTCCTTCCAGATTTGTCTTCACGTTGTGGGTGTGCATCCATGCACCGGCCTCTGCGTCTGCTGTCGCGTGACCGATGGCAAAGCCGTATTTGACGATATTCTCACCGTTTTTGATCGGTTTTAACGCGATCTTGTGGCCCTGTGGGATGTCCTCAAGGGCTGTGACTGTGATGCCGCCTGCAGTGACCTCCTCACCTTTTTTAATTGGGTGAAGAGCGACCGCTACGTTATCCAGTCTGGAAATCTGAATTACTTTCATATGTTAATTAAAGGCAGCTTGCAAATGCAGCCTTTGCTCCTTCCGTGCGAATCTTCTTAAGGTCAGCGACAACCTTCTCCTCAAGACCAGCGATCTTTGTGAGATCCTGATCCCACATCTTCTCGTTAGTGAGAACTGCGTTTACAAGAGCCTCTGCGGAGTCATCCTTGTGCGCATAGTAGAACTCAAGTGCCCATCTGTCATCGCTTACGGTGTACTCGTTGCCGGCCGGACGCTTGCAAACAAGACCTGCGTCTGTCAAAGCCTGGATATCATTGCTGTAGAATGCGATATAAGCTGCTAAGGACATGGTCAGGCACTCCGGAAGCTTACCGGTCTCTTTGATGTACTCAAGGAAGGACGGCATGTTTCTTGCTTTCCACTTAGATGTGGAGTTTAAGGAGATGCTCATTAACTCATGGTCAACGAACGGGTTGTTGAAACGATCCTGTACTGCGGATGCGAACTGCATTAAGTCGTTCTTGTCAAGCGGAAGTGTCGGGATAACCTCATCGTAGAGCATCTTGTTCATGAAGCCCTTGATGACCTCGTCATGCATACAGTCACGAACGATGTTCTCGCCTGCAAGGTAAGCGCCGAGTACGAAACCTGTGTGAGCGCCGTTTAAGATTCTAACTTTTCTCTTCTTGTACGGGCTCATATCCGGTGTTACGAATACTTTGTCAAGAAGTCCTGCTTTCTTGAACGGAAGAATGTCGTTTAACTTCTCATCGCCCTCGATGACCCAGACGCCGAATACCTCGCCGACATCTGTAAGCGGGTCAGCGTAGCCGTTCTTCTGCTCAAGCTCAGCAACTTCGTTTGCGTCTTTGATACGGCCCGGAACGATACGGTCTACTAAGGAACCGCAGAATGTGCAGTCTTCATTTACGTACTTCTTGAATCCGTCCTCAAGTCCCCACTGCTCGATGTACTGGTTTACGCACTTTAAGAGCTCTTTACCGTTGTTGTCGATCAGCTCGCAGGCAAGCATGATGATACCTTTCTTTCCTGCTTTGTAACGATGATAGAGAACCTGAGTTAATTTTGCCGGGAAGCTGGACGGCGGGCAGTCATCCTGTTTGCAGGACGGATCATACTGGATACCGGCCTCTGTTGTGTTGGAAACGATGATCTCAAGGTCGTCGCTTGCAGCAACCTCCATCATCTTCTCGTAATCCTCTTTCTCATACGGATTTAAGCAGCGGTTTACGCTGGAGATCACTCTCTTAGCGTCTACCTTCTGTCCGTTCTCGCTTCCGCGAAGGTACAGTGTGTAGAGACCTTCCTGCTCGTTGATCATCTTTGCAAGACCTGGAGCGATCGGCTGTACCAGACAGCACTTTCCATTCCAGCCTGCCTTCTCATTTGCAAGGTCGAACCAGTAATCTACGAAAGCACGAAGGAAATTTCCCTCACCGAACTGAAGAACTTTCTCCGGTGCGTCTTTTAATACATATCCATCATAACCAGATTTTTTGAGAACATCATAATTTAAGCGTTCCATAACTCTTATAATCCTTTCTATATTATTTATAATGTATTGGGGTAATATTCCTTATATCATGCAAGGAACTATCCATCTTATTGAAAATTATATAATTTAATCGAAAGCTGTTGTTTACCACATATTTCCGTCTTCATCAAACGGCATCTCTTCAGGCTCGGACTCAATCGTCATTCCCGGAATATGATGAGCCTCTTCCCAGTAAGATTCAGACAGCCAGATATGATCAATATGAAGGCTATTATGAATTCTGACAACACGCGGATTCTTTTTATCGATCTCATTGCAGCTTCTGATGCATACCTGAATGCATTCTTTATCGCTTTCCATAACAATCGGAATACGAACGCCTCCAAGGACAGTACATGTGATTGCATTCGGGTACATGGAAGCAAGGTCAAGCTGATCAAATACACGTTTGGTCGTTGCACTGGAATATCCAAGTCCTATTCCGTTTCCGTGAGTTTCCGGACTCAGATCAAGTACAGCAACACGCTGGGCATCAATTCCACCCGTTGCATACGGAGTGCAGAACGTACCTGTAATATTCGGATCCATGCCATCACCGCTGAAATTCTTGCCGATCTGGTCCACAATCAGCACATCACATGAATCCACAAGGATTCTTGGCATCAGATCTGCTGACTCCTGTAAAAGTCCTGGCTCTAACGCTTCAATATCTTCAGCAGCAACAGCAACAATCTTACAGGTCTCATCATATGCATTTTCAATTGTCGGAACAGCAAACAGGATCGGAGCATTCTTGATGATGCATTTTCCAAACAAAGGAACATTCTTGCCCATATTCTTGAATCCTGCCTCGTGGCAGACCTCTGCTCCATACTGTTTTCCAAGTCCAATTGCCATCATCTTCATCATACCACTCTGGTACGGGCCACGAAATGCTGTATGCGGTTTAATTCTGCACCCTAAAATAATTCCATCTGCTTCTGCCGCATTTTTATCAATATAGACATCTCCGCCTTCGTCATTTACACCGATTTTCTTTACTTCCATGGATGAAATGATTGGGCAGCCAATGTATTCTTCTGTAATTCCATAACCAGTAAGAATCGCCTTCTGTCCTTCTGCAGTTGCGCCACCATGGCTTCCCATGGCCGGTACTACAAACGGATGTGCGCCTCTGGATTTTACAAAATCCGCAATGCACTTTGTTGTCAGGGCATTATTAGCGATACCTCTTGAACCGGCGGTGATTGCAATACGCATTCCCGGCTTTACACGGGAAGCAAATTTCTCTTGGTTGAGTAAATTTTCAATGATTTCTGGGATCTCTTCCGGTTCGATCTTTGGACGCGGAAAAGTCTGTTTTACGCGGAACATTTTAGGAACGTAGGTATCCTTTACCATGTCTGCCACAAACTGTCTTTCTCTCATAACGGATTCCTTTCTTTGTGAAGTTCAAGCAAATTTGCGTACGGGATATATCCCGTACGCAAAAGTTCATTTTAATACGATTAGTAAATCAGGTCAACCAGGAATGTTGTAAGCGGCGGGAAGTATGTAAGTACCAGCATATCGATCAGGAATAACAGGTAGAACGGTTTTGCTTCCTTGATGAAGTCCTTTGTACGGCAACCTGTAACGCCGCAGGTTACAAACATCAAAGTTCCCATAGGCGGTGTAAAAGCACCAATCGTACAGTTGAAAATATAAACCATTGCAAAGTGTACCGGATCGATACCAAACGCAACAGCTACCGGGTGTAAAAGAGGAGCAAGTACAATCATGGAGGCATTACCCTCGATAAACATTCCTACAACAATCAGGAATACGTTACAAATCAGAAGGAATATAAACTTATTAGAAATCGCGCTTGTCATCCAGCTTGCAAGGGTCTGCGGAATCTGCTCCTTTGTGAGGATCCAGGAGAA
>ERZ773130.3119-NODE-3119-length-11411-cov-4.962575_pt1 | contig 11411 bp, 9 predicted proteins | sample MGYA00511919_ERZ773130 | MGnify/ENA primary metagenome ERZ773130 (study PRJEB29015, sample SAMEA2737851) | human gut metagenome | biome: human gut; feature: human-associated habitat; material: faeces | place: China | collected 2012 ...
GCCGGCGTTGTTGATAAAGCTGTCGTGCTTTTCCGCCGTCACGCCGCTCAAGGGCTGGAACCAGTGCGTGAAATGCGTTGCGCCATGCTCCAGCGCCCAGGTCTTCATCGCGTCGGCGATCTCATTTGCCGCGGAAAGGGGAAGAGGCTGCCCGCTCTTTAAGCAGCCGCGCCAAACGTCCATGGCGCTCTGCGGCACATACTGCTCCATCGTGCGTTCATTGAACACCAGAGAGCCAAAAAGCTCGGGAATGCGAGTCGCTTCACTCATGATCCAGACCTCCTGTTTCGAAATAAAAAATTTGATAAGTAATGATACTTCATCGGGGCAAGCAGCGTCAATACTTTGTTTTTCCAACTTTCCCCTCACTTTAGTGGGACGGGATGTGCGGTGTGAACGAAATTATGAAAGTGCGGCAACTTTTTCTTGCATGAAGAAAACGGCTGTGCTATATTTAACCTGAACCCGCCCTTGCTGGAGACGGCAGGGGCGGGCGTTTTGTTTTTCTGATCTGCTGTGAAAGAATTTTGCGGACAAAAAAGAAAACGGGACGTGAACGCCGGTCACGGCGCTTGCGTCCCGTTTTGCATCACTTGATCGTGGCGCTGTCGTTCAGCACGCTCGTGCTGTAAAGGAACAGCACATCCTGCGCGTCAAAATCGACAAATCTTCCAAGCGAGGCGGGCGAGAGATAGCGAATGTCGATCAGCGTGATCTCACGGTAGCCTTCTGCGAGCAGCGGAATGAGGCTTGCGCCAAAGGAATCACGAAAGACAATGAGCTTGCGCTCCGTCTTTGCGTTCGGATTCTCGATGCGCAGCAGCGACTTCGGCCCTGAGAGGAATATCTCATACGGGTCGCTGCTGCCCGCCTTGTCGAGCGTGTAGACCGGCAGATATTCGCCGCTTTCATAGTCGTACACGCGGCAGCCTTCGAGCACGCTGTTCGTGAGATATGCGAGCTTGTCGGGCTCCATCGGCAGCGCCGACTGCCCGCGGTAAACGCCGTAAAACGGCGTATCAAGCGTCACCTCGGTAAAGTCCTCGGTGAGCGAGACACCCATCGCGTCCGCCAACGCCTGTGCCGTGGGGAGAAGCGCTTCCTGCCGCCAGTGGAGATCGGTGCGGTAGTAGGATCCAAGCGAGAGCGTGTCCGTCAGATCGACGAACTGCGCAAAATCGACCTTTTCCCGCATCAGGGCAAAGAATCTGTCGTAATCCATTACCGGATAGCCATTTTCGGCGGCGAGAAAGCAATTCTTGTCGGGAATAACGGAGAGATAGATGTTTGCCCCCGTGTCCTTGAGGTATGTTTCGTACACGTAGCGGAAGCGGTCGGCCGCATGGTCGAGGGAATCTTCACGGATCGTGTCGTCGAGCTTGGCGGCGTATCCGTCAGCCATGTAGATGCCGTTGTTGTCCTTTTCCCCGAAGAGATAGCGGACGGACAGGGCCTTGAGTGTGCGGAAGGCGTCGCGCAGCGGGAACTGATCGAGCGTGTAGCTTTCAAAGTTCGACTGGAAGCGCCCGGAGAGCACCTCCTGCGCGCTGAAAAGCGGAAACTGCTTGAGCGGCCGGCGTTCGCTTTCCGACACGGCGTTGTCGCTTTTGAAGATGCCCCACAGTGAGAGCGTCAGCACCAGAAGCGCGGCGGCGCCGAGAGTGAGGAGGTCTTTTACTTGTTTGCTCATACGGTCTCCTCCTTAAAAGCGGAAGTAGAGGAACGGATTGAACGATCCGTCCACTAAGAAAGCTGTGCCGATCAAAAGCGGGAGCAGCACGCAGAGCGGCTCGAGTACATCGAGCGCGAGTGCCGCGCCCTTTTTCTCGCGCAGCAGTGCTACAGCCTTTTTCGGCAGCGGCGTTGCGCAGAGCATACCGAGCACGAGCAGCGGCGCATAGCTCTTGAGATAATAGACCGCCTGCGCGCTCACGAGCGGCAGATCTCCTGCGCCGAGCATCGCGCCGATGCGCGAAAATGCCTGCGCAGCGGTGCTTGCGTCGAAGAGCACGAAGCCGAGCGTGACGAAAAAGAGCGTATAGACGTGGCCGAAGATGCGGTGCTTTTCCAGTATCGGCAGCAGTACGAGCTTTTCAAGAAGCAGCAGGATCGCAAACCACAGCCCCCAGAGGACGAACGTCCATGCGGCGCCGTGCCACAATCCCGTTGCGAGCCAGACGATGAAAATGTTCAGCAGCTGGCGCGCCTTGCCTCTCCGGCTGCCGCCGAGGGGGATATAGAGATAGTCGCGGAACCACGAGCCGAGCGAGATGTGCCACCGGCGCCAGAACTCGGTGATGCTGGTCGAAACGTAAGGGTAGTTGAAATTCTCCGAAAAGCGGAAGCCTAAGATGCGGCCAAGGCCGATGGCCATGTCGCTGTAACCGGAAAAGTCAAAGTAGACCTGAAGCAAAAACGCGAGCGCATAGAGCCAGACGAAAAGAACGCTTTCCTGCTGTGTCTGCTGATAGGCGCTTGCGAGCGCGCCGAACTGGTTGGCAAGCAGGATCTTTTTGCAAAAGCCGATCGTGAAGCGGCGCACGCCTTCCGCCGCGGCGGAAACGCTGTGCGTGCGCTCCCTGAGCTGCAAAGCAACGTCGCTGTAACGCACGATCGGCCCCGCGATGAGCTGGGGGAAGAGCGAAACATAGGCGGCAAGGTCAATGAAGTTTCGCTGTGCCGCCGTGTCGCCGCGATAAACGTCGATGACATAGCTGAGCACCTGAAAGGTGTAGAAACTGATGCCGATGGGAAGGCTCAGCTTCAAAAGCGGCAGGGAAAGCCCCGTGGCGGCGTTGACGCTGGCAAGGAAGAAATCTGCATACTTGAAATAGCCGAGCAGCCCAAGACTCACGAGGACCGACAGCGACAGAAAGAGCCTTGACGCATTTCGTCCCCGGTATTTTTCAACGAGCAGACCGAAGAGATACCCCTGCGCGATGGAGACGAGCATCAAAACGACATATTTCGGCTCGCCCCAAGCGTAGAAGAAAAGACTTACGAGCAGCAGCGCCGCATTTTTCAGCCTGTGCGGCACCAGAAAGTAGAGCAGCAGCGCCGCAGGCAGAAAATAAAAGAGAAAGGGAACGCTGGAAAAGAGCATGGACGCCTCCTGCCTTTCAAAAAATCAAATCAGACGATGGGCTCGTCGCAGACGACGGAAGCGCCGGAGAATGCGGCGGTGACCTTTTCGCTGAACTCATCGACCAGCTCCTCCGCGCCGAAGCAGGAGACAACATAGTCGCCGAGCGTGAGGACAACGAGCTTGTCGGGGAAGCCGCACATCCACTGGCGGTTCATGATGTTGTCCTTGAGGTCGGAAACGACCGTGTCGACATCAGAAGAGTTCGTGACGTGGAAAGCGCCGGCGGTGAAGGTGTTGGCGTTCATCATGTGGCTGAGGGACGCGGCGTCGGTCAGCTTGTCCGCGTCGGCGGCGGGGAAGCCGAGCATGGAGTCGAGCGTGTCGCCGTCCTCCACACCGAAGCGGCCGGGAGCGTCCTCGGTCATGTTTGCCTCGTCATAGTCGCCGCCGACAACAGAGAACTTATCGTCGTCAGCATAGCTCGACCAGACGGTATTCAGCAGGGCAAGCGCGTCGGCGGGCTGAGAATCTCCACCGTTGGCGTTGCCGTCGTTCTTGCTGCCGCAGGCGGCAAGGGAAAGGGTCATGGCTGCGGTGAGCAGCAGCGTGAGAAACTTTTTCATGGGAATTTACCTCCAAAATAATGTTGTATGTGTTGTTTGGTTGCTTCAGGGCCGCTCGGCGACCCAGTAGCCGTTGGCGCTGTCGCAGCGCAGCACGGCGGCGGCTTTGCCGTCAAGATAGAGGGTGTAGACCGCGCTCTCGTCGGGGAGATCGACCGTCCAGAGCAGGATTTCTCCGGCGGAAACGGTACGGGCGGAAAGCGCGCGCGGAGAGGAATCGGAAGGGGAATCCAGAACGCCAGCCGAAACGGAGACTTCCAGCGGCGCATCTGTCCGGCTCTCAAACGAGAGGGACAGGCACAGCATCTGCACATCTGTGCTGCGGCCGTCAAGCGCCATTGGCATTGGCTGATCGATGGGGACGGGATCTGCGGAAAGCGCCGTGCCGTCGATGTAAATATCCGTTTCCGGCGTGCGGTGCATCACAAGCGCTGCCGTGGCAATGAGCACAAGGCAGGCCGCCGCGGCCAGCATGCGCGGGAAGAAATAGGTTTTGTGCGGCTTTGCGCGGTATTGGCAGGCTGAGGCGATGAGATCGTCGTCCAGCTCGCTCATGGCGCGCGCCATTCCTTCATGCTTCACAGTATCCCTCCTTGATCAGATGCTCCCTGAGTTTTCTGCGCGTGCGCAGAAGTGTGGTTTTGATCCGGCTCTCGCCGCAGCGAAAGCGCGCGGACAGCTCCTCGATCGACTCGCAGTAAAAGTAGCGAAGGACGAACATGCTGCGCACCTCCTCGCTCTGTGTGCGAAGAAACGCGCTGATGCTCGCGCCAAGCTCTGCTGCGGCAGTCTCGCTCTCCGGGTCGGGCAGCGAAACGGCGCAGTCGTCCAGCTCGTCGAGCGAGAGGGCAAAGGCGTCGCCCTGGCGCTTCTGCGCGCTTTTTGCCTTATAGCGGTTGAACGCCAGATTGCGCGCGATCCTGCCGAGAAAGGCGGAGAGGATCGCCGGACGCTGCGGCGGAATGGCCTCCCAGGCGTGCAGGTAGGTGTCGTTCACGTTTTCCTCGCTGTCGGCGCGGTCGGATAAAATGTTTTGCGAAATTTTCATGCAATAGGTTTCGTATTTTGCGGCGGTCTCAGCGATGGCCTGCTCGTTCCGCTGCCAGTAAAGCTCGACGATCTGTTTATCGTCCATGCCTGCGCTCCTTTCTGTCTATCAAGTGCCATCATGGCGTAAAGACAACTTTTTTGCTCCCTGCGTTACAGGAAAAAGTAAATATTTTTGAAAGTATACCACATTCGTCCGTTTTCTAAAAGGTCGGTGCGCTATTTTTGGAGGGGGCGGGAACTTTTTCTGCCCGCGCGCCGTCTAACAGAACAGATATCAAGAAACGGAGGTCACCCGACATGAAACGAGTTTTTGCTTTGCTGCTGGCCGCAGCGATGACACTCGCCCTCTGCGCCTGCGGCGGGGGAGATACAACGATCCGGGACGATGAGGAGAATATCGCGAAGAAGGATCCCGTTGCCGCGCAGTATTTGCAGGAGCTTGCCGTGAAGCTTGCCGAATATCCCGAGCTTCCCGCCATGCCGAGCACGGAGGAGCTGGACAAGGCCTTCAGCACCATCGACTATGACAAGATGGGCGCGGACGCTTACGAAAAAGCGCAGGAGAAGATCTGGGAGGACTGGGACGCGCGCAGCAACGCCTATTACGATGCGCTCAAGGCGCTGCGCAGCAAGGGGGCGGGCAACCCCGCGGCGTTTTTGCACTTTACGCGGGCGGCGGCGGGCGCGCTGCTCTCCGCTGAGGACAATATCGTGCTCTCTCCTGCGAACCTCTATCTTGCACTTGCCATGCTCAGCGAAACAACGGACGGCGAGAGCCGCGCGCAGATCCTGTCTCTCCTTGGCCTTGATGATACGGAGCTGGCGCAGAGCGCGGGCAACTACATCTGGCGCAACCTCTACGGCGAGACCTCGACGGGAAGAACACAGCTGGCAAGCTCCATTTGGCTCAAGGAGGGCGTGCCGTACAACGAAGAAACGCTTGCAACGCTCGCGCAGCAGTACCTTGCCTCGACTTTCTCTGCGCCGATGGGCGAGAAAAAGACGGACAGCGCCATCGCCGAGTGGATCAACGAGAATACCGGCGGCCTTTTGCGTGACGCCTCGGGCAGCATCGAAACAAAGCCTAAGACGGTGATGATGCTTTTGTCAACGCTCTACTTCAAAGACCAGTGGCGCGATGAATTCTGGGACAAAGAGACGAAAAAGGATACCTTCACCGCAGCGGACGGCGCGCAGCAGACCGTTGACTTCATGCACCTCACGCAGGATCGCGCCGACTACTGCCGCGGCGAAAACTTCACGGTGGCGCAGCTGAGCTTTCGCGGCGGGCAGACGATGCGTTTCCTGCTGCCCGACGAGGGGACAACACTTGAACGCCTTCTTGCGGACGATACCGTCGTTGGCGGATTGATGATCTACGATATGGGGGTGAGCCTGCCGAGCGGCAAGCTCGTCTGGAGCGTGCCGAAGTTTGACGTCAGCTCCGATCTTGAACTGACGGACGCGCTCAAGGCGCTGGGTGTCACCGATGTGTTCGACTTCGATAAATCGGACTTTTCACCTCTGATCGACGAGGAGAAGTTTGACGAGAGCGTCGCCGTGACGAAGGTGCAGCATGCCGCGCGCGTCAAGATCGACGAAAAGGGCTGCGAGGCCGCCGCCTTTACAGCTGTCAGGGCGGACGCCCAATCCGCCGCGCCGGAGGATCTTCCTGTGGTGGAGATGGATCTGAACCGGCCGTTCGCGTTCATGATCACCGGCGTGGACGGACTGCCGCTCTTCCTCGGCACGGTGAATAGCCTATAAGAGCAAAGCTGGCGCGCCGGCAGTAAAAAACAAATGATGCGAAAATGAAAAGGGGAGAAACGATGAAGAAATTATTTGCCTTTTTGCTCGCCTGCGTGTGCACGCTGGCGCTGTTTGGCTGCGCGGGAGCGAATGATGACAAATCGGACGGCGGACCGGAGGATGATTGGGCGCCGCTGACGGAGGCGCAGATCGAAGAATTTAAGGAGTTGTTTGCCTCCACTGCCGATGTGACGGATGAGACAACGGGAGAGTACCGCTATACGACCTCGACGCCGGTGAGCTGCTTTTTCACCTCGCATTACGACGATCCGCGCGATATCGACCTTGCGGAATTTTTGCGGTACTGTCCGCTCAGCACCACGCTGGGAGACGCGGACGTGGAGGAATTCCACGCTGTGCTCGACACGCTGGGAATAGAGGATGCGGAGAGGTTCAAGGTGCCGGATGACTGGGCGGTCCCCGTGCGGCGCATTCCCAAGAGTGACGTTTCCGCGCTTTTGACGCAGTGGGCGGATATCACGGTGGACGGTCTGTGCAATCAGGATGGTGTGACGTACCTCGCACAGTATGATGCATTCTATGAGTTTACGAGCGATTTCGGCCCCGGATCCTTTATTCCGATGGGCGGCGAGCAGTACGGCGACAACATCCGGTTGTGGAATGGGGACGGCGAAGGAACGCACGATGAGTTGACGCTGAGCGTGCGGCAGGACGGGAGCTATTGCATCGAAGCCTTCCGCGAGGTCACAACGTGAAGCAAAGAAGGGGTTCTCTCATGTGAGGGAACCCCTTCTTTTGCCTCGTGCAGCGCTTGCGCCGCTGCCATTCATCCGCGCGTTCGCGCGGGCTTCTTGCTATCGTTATGGTAAGTGGAAGAAAACAAAAAAATGACTGACCCCTGATCGCGGTTACTCAAGTACGATCAAGGGTCAGTCATGATGAATATTGGGATCTCTCATATTCTGTTTTCTTCCTTCCTTTCTTCCGTGATCTGGTGCCGAATACCTCTTACTCCGGTTTCCACTCCTGCTATCTCAAACACTGCTGTTGCAGTGGTCTTACCTGAATGACGGTACACATCAGAGAGTGCTGCGCGATGGATATGATCGGAACCATTGGGATCGGGTTAACTGCTGAACTTACTTGTACATTGGTCTCACCCTTTCTGTGATTAAAGAATAGCAAGAATCGGGGTGAAAATCAAGTGGCGAAATGGATAAAGATACAGGATAAAAATTGTATGCGTGGCTGATTATCCGAAAAATGCGAAAGAAGGCTTGAATTTAATCATGCGCTTTAGTATACTAAAACTGTTGGGTCGCCCGAAAGGGCGACCCATTCTTCGTTATTTGCGGAAATAAACGCGATCCCACTCCGCAGAACCGGGGATAAGCGGCGGCTCAAGGATAAGCCCGCTCTTTCCGCCGCGCTTTCCTTCGACCAGCAGGAGCGAGGGGGCGCTGTGCGCGGATTTGGCGAGAAAACGAAGACGCTTGGGCTCGATGCCACTTGCACGCAGGGTGCAGAGAACGTCCGTGAGCCGTTCGGCGCGGTGAACAAGGGCAAAGCGCCCGCCATAGCGCAGAATGCGCTTTGCCGCGGCGCACACGTCCTCAAGCGTGCAGGATACTTCCTCCCGCGCCGTCCGGCGCGCTTCGCCGTCGGCGCTTTTGCCGCTGCCGGCGGGAAAATACGGCGGGTTGGAGATCACATAGTCGACGCTGCCGGGGAGCGGCAGGGTGGAGGCGTTGCGCAGGTCGCCCGTGTGAAAAACGGCGCGCCCCTCCCAGCCGTTTTCCAAAAAGCTCTTGCGCGCGAGCGCTGCCGCGGGTGCGGAAAGCTCCACGTTTTCAATGATGAGGGAATCCTCGCGCGCAAGCAGGAGCGTGCCGAGAAGTCCTGTGCCGCTGCCGAGGTCGCAGACCGTGTCGCCGCGCGCGGGGCGGGCAAAGTAAGCGAGGGCAAAGCTGTCCGTTCCCGGCGGAAAGAGGGCGGTATCGTAGTAAAAGCAGGGGCCGTCCGGCCAGAGTTCGTCGCGCTGTTCCATGCGATGCTCCTTTCCGATGATAAAAATAAGGACGCGCGAAAGCGCGTCCTTATTTTTTAAGTACTCTTGAGCCTTAGGCCTGAGAGATGGCGCCGTTGGGGCAGGTATCAGCGCAGGAGCCGCAATCGAGGCAGGCATTCGCGTCGATCTGATACTGGGAATCGCCCTGGGAAATAGCACCGACGGGGCAAGCGTCTGCGCAAGCACCGCAGCTGACGCAGGCAGAGCTGATCTGGTAAGCCATAATTAGTACCTCCATAAGTTGATGAGGTTATTATAGCATGTCAATGTGAAAATGCAAGAGTCAGAATGTAGGAAAATATTGAATTTTCTGTGTCGTTTGCGGCGTTTATTTTTGGGGAAAGTGGTTAAAAATGATAGGACGAAAACGCATTGGGAGGCGGAGAAATGAACGACCGGAAATTCAGCGTGCGCGCCGAGCAGGTGCTGCGCTGCGCGCAGGCGGCGGCGGGAGAACTGGGGCACGGATACGTGGGGTGCGAGCATTTGCTCCTTGCGATGCTGCGCGAAGAGGGCGACGCGGCCTGCCGCGCGCTGAACGCATCGGGGGTCTATGAAAAGGCGATGCGCGAAAAGATGATCGAAAAGCTCGGGCGCGGCACGGCGGAGAAATCGACGGTACAGGGGCTCACGCCTCACGCGCGCAGCGCGGTGGAGCTTGCCGTGGGAGAAGCTGTGCGTGCAGGCAGCGGCGTGATCGAGGCGGGACACCTGCTGCTCGGTATCCTGCGCGACAGCACGAATACGGCGGTGCGTTTGCTGCGCCTTTCCGGGGTGGACACACGAAAGCTGTACAGTGAAACACTGTGCGCGATGAGCGCTTCCCCGCGCAGGGCGCCGCTGCCCGAGGTGCGCGCGAGCCGCAGCGAGGGCAAGAGCGGCAAAACACTTGCAGAATTCACGCGCGACTTAACGGCCATGGCGCGCGAGGGACGGCTCGACCCCGTGATCGGGCGGGACGAGGAGATCGCCCGCGCACTGCGCATTTTAACGCGGCGAACGAAAAATAACCCCGTGCTCATCGGCGAGCCGGGGGTGGGAAAAACGGCCATCGCCGAGGGCCTTGCCGAAAGGATCGCCGCGGGCGATGTGCCGGAGGAACTGGTGGATAAGCGCATTTTGCTGCTCGACCTATCGGGCATGGTGGCGGGGACGAAGTACCGCGGCGAATTTGAAGAGCGCATCCGCGCCCTACTCGATGAGGTGCGGCGCGACGGCAATGTGATCCTCTTCATCGACGAGCTGCATACCATCGTCGGCGCGGGCAGCGCCGAGGGAGCGGTGGACGCGGCGAATATTCTAAAGCCCGCCCTCGGGCGCGGAGAGATCCGCGTCATCGGCGCGACAACGCTTGCGGAGTACCGTAAATTCATCGAAAAGGACGCTGCGCTCGAGCGGCGCTTCCAGAGCGTGCAGGTGGGCGAACCGGACGAGAAAAAAACGCTTGCCATCCTGCGTGCCTTGCGGCCGAAATATGAAGCACACCACGGCCTTGCGATTGAGGACGGCGCGCTTTCTTCTGCGGTGACGCTTTCCAAGCGCTATCTGCCTGACCGCTTTCTGCCGGATAAGGCGATCGACCTTGTCGATGAGGCGGCGGCGGGCGTGCGCATGAGCGCGCGCAGCGCCTCCCCCGCGCTGCGGGAGATGGAAGAGCGGGCTGCCGCGGCTGCACGGGAAAAGGAAGCGGCCATCAGCGCACAGGATTACGAAAAGGCGGCGGGCCTGCGCGATGCGGAGGAGAGCTTCCGCGCGCAGGCGGCAGCGGAGCGGAAAAAGCAGATCTGCGAAGCCAAAAACATGAAAATTCGCGTGACGGCGGAGGACATTGCGGCGGTGCTCTCAAACTGGACGGGGATTCCCGTCACGCGGCTGAATGAGAGCGAGAGCGCAAGACTGCTGGCGCTGGAGGCGACGCTTCATGCGCGCGTTGTGGGGCAGGACGAGGCGGTGCGCGCTGTGGCGCGCGCCGTCCGTCGGGGCAGAGTCGGCGTCAAAGATCCGCGGCGGCCGGTCGGGTCGTTTCTCTTCCTCGGGCCGACGGGCGTGGGCAAAACAGAGCTGAGCCGCGCGCTCGCCGAGGCGGTGTTCGGCAGCGAGGAGGCAATGATCCGCATCGACATGAGCGAGTATATGGAAAAGCACAGCATTTCGCGCCTGATCGGCTCGCCGCCGGGTTACGTCGGCTACGACGAAGGCGGGCAGCTGACGGAAAAGGTGCGGCGAAAGCCGTACAGCGTTGTGCTTTTCGACGAGATCGAAAAGGCGCACGAGGACGTGTGGAACCTGCTGCTGCAGATCCTGGAGGACGGAACGGTGACGGATTCGCAGGGCCGGAAGGTGGACTTTCGCAACACAGCGGTCATCATGACGTCGAACGTGGGCGCAAAGAGCATCACGGCGGCGGATGCGCCGCTCGGCTTTGCACCGCAGGCACGGGAAAGCGCCGACGCGCGCTTTGCTGCGGTGAAAAGCGCGGTGACAACGGAACTCAGGCGGACGTTCCGGCCGGAGTTTCTGAACCGTGTAGATGAAATGATCGTTTTCCGGCAGCTCCAAAAGGAGGACAGCGCCGAGATCGCGCGACGTCTGCTTGCACAGACGTGTTCGCGCGCCGCGGCGCTGGGGATCACGCTGGAGATCCGCGAGGAGTGTGCGGCGTCACTCGCAGAGCGGGGCTGCGACGCCGTGTACGGCGCGCGGCCGCTGCGGCGGCTCATCAGCACGGAGGTCGAGGACGCGCTCGCAACCTGCCTTTTGGACGGCACGCTCGCAAGCGGCGACACGGCGGTTTTGGCGGCGGAAAACGGCACGC
>ERZ773130.3120-NODE-3120-length-11409-cov-3.229523_pt1 | contig 11409 bp, 8 predicted proteins | sample MGYA00511919_ERZ773130 | MGnify/ENA primary metagenome ERZ773130 (study PRJEB29015, sample SAMEA2737851) | human gut metagenome | biome: human gut; feature: human-associated habitat; material: faeces | place: China | collected 2012 ...
AGCACCGGCACGCCGTTGACGATGCGCGACAACGTGAAGTGGGAATAATATTGCGGATCGGTTATGCGCCCCTGTGGTGTAAAGTCGATTCTGAGTGTTCCCTGCGGAGCTACAGCCATGTCAAGAGGCTCGGTAAAGTCGGCGTCAATCCACCGTCCGTCGGGTGCAGCATACTGAGTCTTTTCGGTCACGGGGTCGATTCGCGCCGGCAACCCCATGCTGCGTGACGCGGCCACGAAGAATATGTTGCGCGAACGTGCATCGGTGATGCGTGATGTCCACACTGACGCAGGAGCCATAGCAAGATTCTGTGGATTCCAGTCACGGTCTATCGCGATGCTGTCGGCACACCATGCTACCCACTCCTGCGGATTGTCACGATAACGCTCACGCTTGTCGGCCGGAATCACTTTGCGGAAAAAAGCCTTATAGGGAGTAAGCATCTCATTGGCCACGCGCGGATTCATCACATACTCGTCATATAGCTTACTGTCGATAACCGGAGTCGCAAGGTGGTCACGCAGCACATCAAGCGTTATGTCACGGCGGTCCTTGTCGGAAACCACCTGCAGAAGCCGCAATGCGCGTTCACGGTCGGCAGTGGAAACCTCCGAGAGAAATTGTGTGACGACATCGTGGTTGCCCCTCGAATCCACGAGAACCTTAGCCACAGCCGCCGTGTCAAGGCCCACCGAGCGAGCAAACCCGGCTCCACGTTCAGGCGTAAAGAACGTAGCCATATAGGCCCCGCGCAGCGAATCCTCCTGCGCCTTTCGCCTGTCGTTCTCCCGAGCCTGTTCAGGCGTCACTTCAGGCAACGCCACAGCCTGCACCGGCGGCACTATGTCAAGCTCGATCGCTTCATTCACGGGCATGCGGTGGTCGAGCGTCACGACTATCTCACGATCCTTGCCCACGGTGCATTTCTTGAATCCGAAACTCTCTCCGTCGGTCGCCCACACGAGCAGGTCGCCATGCCCGGTTGTCAAGGTTGACTTGCCTTTTTCATCGGCACGGCGTGAAGCTATGGAGTAAAACTCGGCATAGTTATACAGCTTATATTCAACGCGTGCCCCTGCCGCCTGATTGCCGTCACTATCGACAACGGTCACCATCACCGAATCGACCGGAGCATAGTTGGCCGTGACATTTATCTCAGTGTAGCATGGCGATTGAGCCAACTGCTGTTCAGGGCCGTCATATCGTCCGAATGTCTTTGTATTCATCAACATTCCGCGCGATGCCGGGGCATTGAACCATCCGAGATTCAGCACCGCTTCAGGTTCACACGCTCCGAGAAAATACCATCGTCCGTCAACCCAAGCCTCGACCCAGGCATGATTATCGTCGGTGTGAGCCCAACGCGGGGTGTAGACCTGTCGAGCCGGAATGCCTACCGCCCTCAACGCGGCGACAGTGAATGTCGACTCCTCACCGCATCGACCGTAGGCCGACTTAATGCTTGCAAGCGGCGAACTTGTCCTGCTGTCCGACGGCTGATAGGTCACTTTCTCATGACACCAGTGATTAACTTCAAGCACTGCGTCACGCATCGACAGTCCCTTCACCCTGTCGCGCAATTCGTTGTAGAACACCATGCGGCTGCTGTCGAGATTCTCGTTGTTTACCCGCACGGGCAACACAAAGTGACGCCATTCGCGATCGGGAACCGAAGCGCCCCAAGGCATCTCCTTGCGGGCACGAAGCGAGCAATCAACATTCTCAAGATAGAAGTCGCCCGTGTAGTCGGTCAGGTCGGGCAACGGCATGTAAGCGTAGAGAAACTCAAGAGCCTCACGCCTGTCGTCATCGAGCTGACGGTCAAATATCGTGTAATAACCGGGCAGATTCAAAGCCTCCTTTCGCGCCTCAAAATCGCGCTTTACGGTCGACGGCTGAGTCGCTACTGCATTACACGCAGTCAACACGGCCCATAGTAACAGAATTATGTAATGTCGGTTGTTTGATGACATAACTATTTATATGTTTTTGATTTTATTCGTTACACAACATTATCGTTCATCGCCTTGACTATACCCCTCACAATTTCGGCCGAGGTTTCAAGACGACAATATTCATCGCTGCCCGGAGCACCCATGGCTACTCCGTCGCGGCGGTAGGTCATGACACTGGCAAGACTCGAACGTGCCGATGCATGCAGTTCACGGCAACCCGTAAGACGCATGATCTCGGCCGCATTTCCGGGATTGACTCCACCGCCGGGCAACAGCGTGAGCCGGCCTGCGGCACGTATGCGCAAATCGGCAATAAGTCCTGAGCCCGCCAATGCCGACGACGCGCACCCCGAAGTCAACAGCCGGTCGCACCCGAGAGCCATTATGTCGTCCAACGCCTTGAAAGGGTCGCGACACAGGTCAAATGCACGATGAAACGTAACCGACATCCCGGCTGCGGCCTCAACAAGCCTGCGACACACATCCATGTCTATGTCGCCGGTCGGCAGCAACGCACCTGTCACAACTCCGTCGGCACCGCACTCGGCGGCCGCCTTTATGTCGTCGATCATGCACTCCACCTCGGCCCGGCTGTAGACAAAGTCGCCGCCTCTCGGCCTTATGAGCACATGCATCCTCAATCCCGGCACCTGACGCACCTGTCGCATCAATCCCCACGACGGAGTTACGCCGCCCTCGCCGAGCGCCGAGCACAACTCCACGCGTCCTGCTCCGCCCTCGGCGGCCGCACACGCTCCCTCGGGAGTGGTCACACACACCTCAAGCATCACCGTCCCGATGTTTGCAGTTCAACTATATGGTCGATGCCGTCGGGCACCTCATCGAGCACAAGCTTGATGCCGCCGGGTGTCTTCACGGTTTTCACTGGCTTCTTGCCGTCGTAGGTAAACGCCTTTTTCACCTTGCAGGTCAATGGAAGCTCTATCTCATTGCTCTTGGCGTTGAGTATATGCACAAAGAGGCGGTCGCCCTTACGGGTGGTGGTGCCCCACTCCTGTGCCGGGAAGTCACCCGCCTTTGTGCCGTAGAATGTTTCTCCGTAACGGTTCATCCACTCGCCTATGCCTTTCAGTCGGTCGAGAGCGGCCGCCGGAAGTTCGCCATTGGGCTGAGGGCCTATGTTCAGGAGCAGGTTGGCACCCATTCCGGCTGCCTTTACAAGATAGTGCACAAGCTCCTTAACCGATTTATAGTCCTGATCCTTTATCTTGTATCCCCACATTCCGTTCATGGTCTGACACGTTTCAAGTGGCAGCCTCGACACCTCCTGACCCGACAGTCCGGCGGTGTTCTCGCCCGGGAGGTCACGCTCAAATATCTGAATGTCCTCGCCGGGATAGGGCGACTGATGGTGATTGTTACCGATAAGACACGACGGTTGCAGGCGGTGTATCAGCGCATACTGTTCGTCGAGCTGCCAGTCAAACGGCACCGTATCCTCGTCATGGTCCCACCATCCGTCAAACCATATTGCGCCAATCTCGCCGTAATTGGTGAGCAGCTCGGTGAGCTGAGCGTTCATGAAATCGTAATATCCCGGCCAATCGACCTTTGTAGAGTCACGTCCTGTGTCGTGACCTGTGCGTCCTTGAGGATAATCCTCACGCGTCCAGTCGATGTGGGAGTAGTAGAAGTGGAGCCTTACGCCCTGACGGTGGCACTCGTCGGCAAGCTCCTTCAGCACATCGCGCCCAAACGGCGTGGCATCGACAATGTTATAAGGCGACTGCTTCGTGCCCCACATCGAAAATCCGTCGTGATGACGCGATGTTATACATATATATTTGGCACCGGCAGCCTTTATGGCACTCACCCAGGCAGCTGCATCAAAATCGGCAGGATAAAAAGCTCGCGCCGACTTGGCATACTCCTCGGCATTCACTCCGTAGTTGAGATACCACTCTCCTTGTGCAAACATGCTGTAAAGTCCCCAATGGAGAAATATCCCGAACCGGGCATCCTCAAACTGGGCCTGTGCTTTCTTTATTTCGGGCGACGGTACATAATCGGCAGCAAAGCCTGAAACGACGGCCGACAGACAAGCTGCCGCCAACAATTTTTTCAAGTGTTTCATCATTGATGAATGTTGATTCATGGGTTTTATTGATTATCGGGATTTTTTGTCGGAGAACTGATACTTAACCGTAACGCTGTAACGGCGCACGATGCGACGCATACCGTCCATGCCGGAACCGCCGCCGTAGGCGACATTACTGAACATTGAGCCTTCATTGTAGCCCGAGCTGTTCTCCACGATTTCCACAGGCTTGACAATGACCAGTCCCTCGTTGGCCGCGATGAATTCGGCCTTTTCACGAGCGGCGTCAAGAGCCGATTTCAGTCCCTGACGGTTATATCGCCCCATGTCGGAGTTGTCGATTTTCGAGATATTGAAACTCGTTATCCCCTTGCGGTCAACTCTTCGTGCGATATTGTCAAGCTGACCTATGTTGGTCACGACGGCCGACAGCCTCTTGGCCATAAGGAACTCACTCGTCGAGCGGCGGTCGCGATAATTTCCCATATCGGAAACATTTATCATCGAATCAGGTACTCCCGCTCCTAAAAGAGTCTTCATTACAGCCCGCTCCACAGCTTTGATTCCCACAAGAACGCTGTCGCCGGGATTATTCTCATCGGGGATGAAATACTCCTCCATGCCTATTTCAACGGTAATCCGGTCGGGCACGACATTAATCGTAGCCGAACCGGTAACCTCAATTATCGACTGTGCGCTTGCCGAAAAGCACGACACAATCATGAACGCCGACAAGACGACCGCCGATACAAAACTCCTTGTCATAATATCATATCGATTGATTGGTTATAGCATAATTCTCAAATTTACACAATTTTTTCATTATGCATACCAACCAATCGATTTTTTATCACAACAAAACACTATTCATATCACTCCTTTTTAATCTTCCTGCGTTTCACCCACCAATTCAATATCGGAATATGCCATACGATCGCCTTCATACAATCTTATCGCATCAAACTTGATAATCCTTGCATCTACAGGATCAAACTTAATAGTTTGCCATATAGGATTGTTGACAATATTGGAAAACTCTCCTGAAGCAAGCTCCGTCCAGTTGGTCCAATCGGTTGATGAATAAAGTGCATAGTGAGTTATTGTTCCGCTCTTTGAATTTTGTGGTGGCTCATACCTGAAAGCGGTAAGTTTCTGGGCCTTGTCAAGTTCTATAAGCATTTGCGTTGGAGAGCTGAAAAATATACGCAATGCCGATGAACGCTTCTCTCCCGAATCAGGTATATCGGGAGTCAGTTCCGGAGCAAGGAACACCCCTACTTTTGATATAACCGGCGACGCTTTGCTATCATCGACATTAAATCGTAATGCAGTAGCCGTGACTGTCGGGAAACAAACGATTCGCCTGTGTCCTATAGTCGTCAATCCATCACCGTTTCCCGCGAGTTCATCAGTCAGTGCCAGCCATTTGCCATCGACACATGCTTCTATCGAAAACTTCTTAACTCTCTGTCCGAGCTTTATATTCTCTTCCACAAGAAAACGGTTGAATGATGTAGGCTTGTCAAAATCAAAAGTCAAAGAACCTGTAGATATGTCATCATCAGTTGACCAATAAGTAGACTCATCATCATCTATTACATTGTCGGCTTGATACATGGGACTATTGCCTCTGACATTCGATGCTTTAACACAGCTATTCTTGACAAGATTGCACTCAAACACTTTTTTTATCATATTTGAAAATGCAATTCCGCGCAGGCTGTCATTAGGATGAATCCTTCCGTTGGGTGCTATAGGGAAATTCAATAACAGTGTAGAATTACGCCCAACCGATTTATAATAGGTATCCATCAGCTTTGACAAACTTTTCACATGCTCATTCTCCGGTTCATGATAAAACCATCCCGGGCGTATACTCGTATTGGTTTCAGCCGGCACCCATGCGTCACCGTTTTCCAAGCCATAATGGAGCATTGGATAGGAAGTATCCCCCGTTTTGTAAAGCAGACTCCAGTTGGTTTCTCCTACATTTCCGGCTTCGGTACCCACCCATCGCAAATCGCCGCGATCACCACCGTCATTCCATATTACGGTTTCAGGCTGAAGTTCACGTATCAACTTATAGGTTTCAGGCCATTGATAGTAGGTAGTGCGGTCAATGGTTCTTATTTCATTAGCCCCGCCATACCATCCGTCACCTCCATTTGCGCCATCAAACCAAACTTCAAAAATTTCTCCATAATTTGTCAACAGTTCACGCAATTGATTTCGGAAATAATCAATATATTCCTTATCGCCGTATTTAGGATGATTTCTATCCCACGGTGACAAATATACTGCAAATTTCAACCCCTCTTCTCGACAAGCATCGGCAAGCTCTCGCACTACATCTCCTTTACCGTTCTTCCATGGCGAATTCTTTACTGAATAATCGGTAAAGTCCGACGGCCACATACAGAAACCGCAATGATGCTTTGCTGTAAAAATTATACCGCTCATGCCTGCCTGTTTACACACCTTAACCCATTGGCGGCAATCAAGATCGGAGGGATTAAACAAGTCAGGCGATTCATCGCCAAATCCCCATTCCTGATCGGTATAAGTATTCAACGAGTAATGTATAAACGCATACATCTCCAAATCCTGCCACTTCATCTGATTTTCATTAGGCACAGGCCCAATCGGTGACGGAGGATTAATATTGGGATTAACAGCCATCAAATCAATCATGTTTGACAATACGCCCATTAACACAACGACAATAAGATTCCTGATTTGGCAGGGGAAATATGTAGGATGAGCCGATTGCCCACCAATCGATTTCACTGACATGACAATTAACAATTAATCTTTTTACTTCTTTATACGCAGCACGGGAGCGACGCTGCGCTTGGCATCGGCAGGGAGATTAACGGTAAGGCCGTCGGCGGTGCGGGTGAATTGCACCTTTCCATATCCCAGCAGTTCCACGCTCTTTATTCGCCCTTTATGATACTCCGATCCGTCGGCAAGAGCCTTGATGTGCACCATGTTGTCGTCGGGCCACGCCAGCGCTATGGCATAAAGATGCTTGGGAGTCTGGGTGAAGCGTATCTCCTTGGATGTGGCCGCCGTATAGGATCCCTCGTTGAAACCCTGGGCGTTTATGGCAATGTCCGACTCGGCAATAGGGCCTTCGCCGAATATGTGCCACGGACGGGTCGAGTAGATGCACTCGCTGTTCACAGCCATCCAATCACCTATGCCGTTTATGATTTCCTCCTCCTTCTCGTCAAATGTGCCGTCGGCACGAAGAGGGATACTCAATAGCAGATTACCGTTCTTGCTCACAACATCGACAAGGAGTTTCACCACCGAAGCAGCCGACTTATACCAGTTGTTCTTATAGATATCGGCGTTGTAGTGCCATCCGCCTATGCAGGAGCATGTCTGCCACGGCTTTTCGGGAATGTTGTTGGGGGCGCCACGCTCAACATCCCACACGAGAGCTTCCTTCTGCGTGTCGTTCAGTATCTTGCCAAACATTACAGCCGAAAAATCGTTGGGATGTGTGGCCGAGTTGTGATTATAAAAATGGGCGGCAATTTTAAGTCCGGCATCGCTTATGGGATAGAACGGCACACCCGTGACATCGAAATAGAGCAAGTCGGGGTTGTAACGGTTGATTACATCGAGCGTGCGGTTGTAGAAATTGGTGCAATATTCCACAGTAGGCACGGCGACACCGTTGCCCCACGCCCACTGACGGTGAATCATGCCGTCGCTCCATGAGCCGTAGCTGTCGGGGTGGTTCTGGGCATATAGATTCTGCGGGTCGAGGCCCTCCCACCATTTGCCTTTGCCATCCTCCTTAGTCATGCGTCCGTCGTAGGGCACACCGGCCTTGTCGCCGTTACGGTCATAGCGTCGCGAAGGTTCATACCATGACCAGGCATGGTCGGCATGCAGGCTTACGCCAAATTTCAATCCATGCTTGCGGCAAGCCTCGGCCCACCCGGCGAGCAGGTCACGCTTCGGCCCGATTGCCTTGGAGTTCCACTCCTGATATTGGCTGTCCCAGAGGTCGAAGTTGTCATGATGGTTGCCGAGTGCAAAGAAATACTTGGCACCTATCTTCTTATACAACCCTACAAGGTAGTCGGGATCCCACTTCTCGGCTTTGAAAAGTGGAAGGATGTCCTTGAAGCCTACTTCCGACGGGTGTCCGTAGTTGGCCACATGATGCTTATATTCATTGGAACCCTCTATATACATTGACCGGGCCATCCAATCGCCCGAACCCTCAACACACTGAGGCCCCCAATGGGCCCATATTCAAACTTTGCGTCACGGAACCATTCGGGCACTTCATATTGCGACAATGATTCCCATGTGGCATCATATTTTCCCTTCATCATCGGCTCCTGGGCCTCCGACACCGGGACTTCATAATTCTGACTCAAAGCCGCTGCAGGGATGAGCAGCGCTGCAAGAAGACATTTGCAATAATTCATGTTGGTAAGGTATTGATTTCGATTCACGGCAAAATTATACACTATTGCATTTAATTGAAGTGAAAATATCGCGATAATAGTAGGACAAAATCGATATATGTCACACTTTAACCTTTGTCGATAGAAAAATATTCATTTATTTTGCGTCAATATACAGTATTATGCTATGAGTGCGATAAATGTCAGACCGAACCTGTTGATGCTTAATGTGGGTCACGCCCTGCACAACGCCGACTGGAACTTCAAGGATGTGAGCAGCCCGTTCACACGCCTCTACTATGTGACCGAAGGTAACGCCGAACTGATTCTCCCCAACGGCCGGGTGCGACTGCGTCCCCACCACCTCTACATCATCCCTGCATTCACGCTCCACACCAATGTGTGTACATCGCTGTTCAAGCACTATTACATACACGTGTATGAGGACTCGTCATCGGGAGTAAGTATAATCGAAAACTTCGACTTCCCCACCGAACTTGAAGCCTCACCTATAGAGCTTGAGCTCTTTAAAAGCATCTGCGAGCACAACACATCGATGGTGTTGAAGAATGTCGACCCGCGAATCTACGACAACAAGCACTCCCTAATCGAGTGCGTAAGACTAAATCGCGAACGCCCGCTGTTTGACCGCATGGAGTCGATGGGGATAATATTGCAGCTTATGTCACGGTTCATGCGTCACGCACGACCTAAATACGAAGCATCGGACAAGCGCATAAAGCTCGCCCTCGAGTACCTCAACGAAAACATCAACGAACCTATATCGATCGAAACCCTCGCAAGCGAGGCTTGCCTGTCGCGCGACCACTTCATAAAGCTGTTCAAGCAGGAACTCGGATGCACCCCGGGACAATTCATCATCAACAGGAAGCTGATAAAGGCACAGCTTATGCTCGCCACCGAAAACACCTCGATAAAGGACATTGCCTATTCGCTCGGATATGACGACTACTCCTACTTCTCGCGACTGTTTCGCAAGCACACCTCCATGACCCCGCAGACCTACCGCAACAGTTTCAACAACTGACCCCAAAATAAGTGTAACCCTAAGCCGGCACGAGGATAACATGAATTTCGCATTTAGCGTTATTATTTGTAATTTTGTGACCTGATGAAGTCAAAGATTATAATATTGGTGATTGCGCTGACCCTGATAGCCTCGGTGGGCATCATGCTCTATCTCGTGAAGATACGCGGAGTTGCCCATGCTGTCAATGTGTCACGCGACGAGTACCCCATTCTCGGGGTAGACCTGTCGTCACATAACGGCGACATCGACTTCAACAGACTGAAGGCCGACTCGGTCGACTTCGTGATGCTGAAGGCCACCGAAGGCACCACATTCAAGGACCCGAAATTCAACCGCAATTACACCGAGGCACGCAAAGCCGGTATAAGCCACATCGGAGCCTACCACTTCTTCCGTTTCGACACCGACGGCGAGATGCAGGCAATGAATCTCATCAACAGCCTGCGCGGCAAGACCATCGACCTGCCTGTAGCCATCGACCTCGAGGAGTGGACCAATCCCAAGCACCTTGACACCGATGAAGTGGTGACACGCCTACAGGCAATGATCGACTATCTCGAAATCAACGGCCTAACCATACTGTTTTATACCAATAAGGACGGATACCAACGATTTGTCCGCGACCGTTTTGACGACTATCCCCTGTGGATATGCTCATTCACCGACCCGCCACTCGGCGACGACAACAACGACTGGGCCTTATGGCAATACAGCCACTGGGGATGGACCGAAGCCTGCGACACCGAAGTCGACCTCAACACATTCAACGGCGACCGCGAGCAATGGCTTCAATGGGTGAAATCGTCGACATTCTGACTACAACAATCTATAACGAAATCAATAATCCCGCAAAATGGACTACTGCATATTTCCTCCCAAAGAGATGCCTGAAGGCATAATCGACCTTCCGCTATCCAAGAGCATCAGCAACCGAGTGCTTATACTGAATGCGCTCACGGGCAACCGTGGCCGAATCGAGCGAACGGCCGAATGTGACGACACCGCCGTGATGCTCACTGCCCTGTCGCAGACATCCGATGAAGTCAACATCGGTGCCGCAGGTACCGCCATGAGGTTTCTCACCGCCTACTTCGCGATGCAACCCGGACGCACCGTGACGATAACCGGTACGGAACGAATGTGCAACCGTCCCATAGCACTACTTGTCGACGCACTCCGCCAGTGCGGAGCATCGATCGAGTATGTGGACAAGGAGGGTTATCCTCCATTGAAAATCCACGGATGCCGACTGGCGGGAGGCGACATAACGCTGCCGGCATCGGTCAGCTCGCAATATGTATCGGCGTTGCTCATGACAGCACCGCTGATGGAACACGGCCTAAAGCTGACGCTAACCGATGGCATAGTGTCGCTGCCCTATATCAAGATGACGCTCGGACTCATGAAGGAATGGGGCGTCGACAGCGACTTTACCGACAATGTGATAACGGTAGAGCCTCAACACTACACACCCGTCGACTTCAAAGTCGAGGCCGACTGGTCGGCAGCATCCTACTGGTATGAAATTGAAGCTCTCTCATCGGGCGACCTCTCGTTGAGAGGATTGTCACGCAATAGCCTGCAGGGCGACAGTCACGTTGCCGACTTCTTTACCGGACTCGGAGTCAACTCGGAGTGGGACGGTGACGTTATGGAACTTATGCCGTCGCCCGACCTCACGCCACGCATCACGCTCGACATGAGCGAGCAGCCCGACCTTGCTCAGACAGTGGTTGTGACCTGCGCGATGCTGGGACTGCCCTTCCACATCACCGGACTGTCGACATTGAAGATAAAGGAAACCGACCGCCTAACCGCCCTGCGCGACGAGTTGCGCAAGCTGTCGTTTGTCATCGACATAGTCGACGACAACGCCCTTGAATGGGAGGGCGCGAGATGCCCTGTCGACAC
>ERZ773130.3124-NODE-3124-length-11391-cov-4.450953_pt1 | contig 11391 bp, 9 predicted proteins | sample MGYA00511919_ERZ773130 | MGnify/ENA primary metagenome ERZ773130 (study PRJEB29015, sample SAMEA2737851) | human gut metagenome | biome: human gut; feature: human-associated habitat; material: faeces | place: China | collected 2012 ...
CACGAATGATCTGATCGTACGGATCGTAGGTAGAAGCAATATAACGCAGAGCACCATCATTTTCCGCCTCTTTAACATGGAGTTTCAATAAATTGAAACCATCGTCGATAGAAAAATCATGCCCGGCATTTTTCAAATCCAAAGCATAAAAACGGGTCTGGGTCTCTTTCAGGGCGATTTCCATTTCGCTGGTTTGCAACACCTGGTTAGGATGATAAGGAGAAAAACGAAGGGTCATACCACCGTCTACAATATATTTTCCCAATCCCAAAGCCAGATTAACCGTTCCTTCTTCTGCTTTTTCATCCCCCAACGGATAATAATTCAGCGAACGGGCCACACCGGACATAGACGGATAATAACGGTCGCCATATTGATTACCAACTACCTCCTGCAAGATAACAGCCATCTTTTCCTGATCGATTACATTCGAAGTGGCCTGCATATACGCTTTGCTGTCACGGAAATAAACCGAAGCATACACCCCTTTAATAGCATCCGAAAGCATACGCAACATCTCATACCGGTCATCCAGATAGGGAATCATATATGTACTATAAATTCCGGCGAACGGCTGATAATGAGAGTCTTCCAATAAAGAAGAGGAACGGATGGCAATCGGAGATTTCACCACATCGAAGAAAGTAAAGAAGTCCTCCACCAGCCTGTCCGGCAACTTGGCCTTCAGGAAGTATTTCAGAATCGTATCATCATCCGCATTCGACAATGCAATCTGATACAAATTATTGGTATCCATAAATTCATCAAACACATCCGTACAGAGCACTACCGTTTTAGGAATGGCGACACGCGCATTCTCAAACTCGTCAAACTCCGGATGACGCTTCACCATATTATCAATAAAAGCCAGTCCACGCCCTTTTCCACCCAAAGAACCATCTCCGATACGGGCAAAGTTAGAATAACGGTCGAAGCGGTCGCGCTTAAAGACAGCCACAACTCCTTGATTCTTCATCTTACGATATTTCACGATGGCTTCAAAAATGATTTTCCGGTGAGCATCCACATCCTGAAGACTATTCCAGGTAATCGGTTTCAAGAACTCGGCTACCGGGAACATAGCACGAGAATAGAACCAACGCGACACATGATTCCGGCTGATATGATATAAGAAAGACTCCGCAGGTACGGCAAAAAGAATGTTTTGCAATTCTTTCAGATTCCGGACACGTGCAATCTCTTCCCCGGTATCCGGGTTACGGAATATAAAATCACCAAAACCAAAATCATCGGAAACGATACGACGCAAATCAACGTCCATCTTTTTCGAGTTCTTATCAATAAAGCTAGCACCATACTTGGCTGCATAAGATGCATTTTCCGACTCGGAAGACTGGATTATCAACGGAACGAACGGATCGTTCTTGCGTATCTCGGCACACAGCTTGATACCTGCCAGACCGTCTTTCTCCCCCCGCTCCACTTTCGGGAAACGGACATCGGTGATTACTCCTAATATATTATTCTGATACTTATGATAAATTTCCATTGCCTCCTGATACGTACGTGCCAGTACAATCTTAGGCCGCCCACGCATACGAAGTGTACGCTGGTGCGCATTCAAGGCTTCAGTAGAGAACTCCTGACTCTGCTTCAACACGAACTTATACAGATTCGGCAAAATAGAAGAATAGAAACGAATACCATCCTCCACCAAGAGAATCAACTGCACACCGACTTCCTGCACATCGTGTTCCAGATTCATCTTGTCTTCTATCAATTTGATAATAGACACCAGCAGGTCGGTATTGCCCAACCAACAGAATACATATTCAAACGCACTCAAATCTTCATTGATAATCCGTTTGGTAATACCATGGCTAAAAGGAGTCAGGATCACGATAGGAATATGCTCGTATTTCTCTTTGATATGGCGACCGATGTCGAAACTGTCATTATCCCCCGTGCTCGGCATACAAATCACCAGGTCGAACGACATATTTTCCAACTGCGCCAATGCTTCCTCCTCTGTGGATACCTGCGAGAAACGAGGCGGATAACGCAAAGATAAAGAAGTATATTCATTGAAAATCTTCTCATCAATACGCCCGTCATCTTCCAACATAAAAGCGTCATAAGGATTAGCGATTAACAACACGTTAAAAATTCGCCTTGTCATCAGGTTGGCGAATTGTGTATCTTTGAAGTAAAGCTGGTTTAATTTATATTTACTAAGCATAAAGTCATTCTCCTTTCTTATTCCAAATCGTCATATCTCCAAAATCATGTTTCAGCAAATCGTTACTATGAATAATGGCATATTTAAATCCCAAATATTCACTACGAATATCCAACTGTTCTTTTATAACCGGATAATAATATTCTTTCTCACCTGACATATATTCATCAACAACATAAGAAAAGAAATTCATTTTTTGAATAAATTCATCATAAAATCGTTGCTCACGACAATTCCTATAAGATAGTTTTCCATTAAATAATAAATTCAATAACTTTATCGTTGAAAGTACTTCAGAAGTTCTATTATCACTATCAAATATTGCTTTCTGATTAACAAAATCATTTGAATGTTCTATTATAGTTTCGATATCATATTGAGTCGGATCTAAGATATCATCATACTTATTCGACTTTTTATTGTTACAGTATCCACAAGCTACAAATAAGTTTTCCCATGTTTGTTTCAAGTCTCCATTATTGGCTTGCGATTTAAAATGCTCTACTTGATAATCAGTTGTCAAACGCCGTTCGCATAGATAACATTTATCATTCTGATCCATCAGTAATTGTTTGCAGACCTCGTCCGTATTATAACTCTTATCTAAAGTTTGTGGCTTATCTGCATTTTTACAAATTCTAATCATCTTAATTAATTCTTATTTTGCCACTCTCTTTTCAGATCATAATATTTAGCTTTTACAGCAGGAGCAACTGCTTCCGGAATCTTATCAAAATCCTGCAGATACATTTCCAACTCACTTTTATCCGAAATAGAAAGCCGATCGGAACGAATCAATTCTTCCATCCGTTGTAAACGCATTTGAATCTCACTGGAGTCTGTACGAACACCAAAGTAACCTTCTGCTAATGCTTCATAAGAATAATCCGTTAAGTCTTCAATTGGTTCACGATGCTCCAAATCAAAAGCAATAGCATTCTCTAAAGAATTAAGAATAAAAGGGGAATGAGTAGTGACAACAAACTGTATATTAGGAAAAATAGTAGTCAATATCGGCAAAATCACTCGTTGTAGTTCCAAATGAAGATGCGTTTCTATTTCATCAATCAACACAATTCCTTCTTTCTCGTATGCACGGACCACATTATTCTGTGATTGCATTTTTAAAATTAAATCGGCTACAATGTCTAATGCAGCCGAATATCCCGCTGATAGTTCGGTGAATTTAAACGACTTTCCGCGTGTTTGAATAAGGAAAGAGTAATCTTTATAATTGAAATCAAGTTCTAAGGTTGTATCATCAAATATCTGACGAAGAATATTTCGGAAGCCGACAAACCATTGACGAATATAATCAGCATCCTCTGTTTTTCCTTCATTACGAGCTAAGGCCTCTTGCACTTTACAGTCAACCATAAAATTCAAGAACTGATCTACTTTATTATGTTTCAGATCAGTCTTCATCTTCAAATCTGGCTTAACAGGATTCTTAGGTTCTACAAAAAGAGACTTACGTTCATCAGCATAGTAGGCTATAATAAAGTCCTGACTTAAAAAATCCTTAGGTATAGAGTATATATCATGGAATGAAAGTTCTACTTTTCCATAAAATTCTTCAATTCTATTTTTATAATATTCAACGTTATTCTGGCCGGAAGCAATACTTTTCGAATCACCAGTGGTCTCAGCTTGCTGCAACCATGCTTGATTAGACTCTAAATATTTCTTAAAATCTAAGAAACTCAACATCTTATCATTACAAACCTTACTTAAATGCTCCACAATTGCATTCAACAGAATAGTCTTACCACTTCCGTTCTTTCCCGTAATAATCAGATGTTTTTTTTCATTTTCAGAGATTGGTATACAAAAGTTCTCCAAATGAAAAATATGATTAACCTTGATACTCGTAATAAAATTACCCATAGTCCTTTATACTTGATGATTACTTTTGCAAAGTTAATTCTTTAAATCTCATTTTCCATCATCTTCTTTATAAAGTTTACTTGTTTATCTCTTATTATTTTGTAGATTTGTAACTTTAAGTTTATTCAAAAAGACTTTTTATTCACATGAAAAAGGTAACTTTATTAATGAGTGGAATCATGGTGATGTCATGCGCTCCCCAACAAAAAAAGCTGGTTTACCCCGAGACGACAAAGGTAGACACTGTAGATGTGTACTTCGGCACACAAGTTCCCGACCCTTACAGATGGTTGGAAAATGACACCAGCGCAGCCACTACTGCCTGGGTAGAAGCACAAAACAAAGTAACGAATGAGTATCTTAGCCAGATCCCGTTCCGCGAAAACCTTCTGAAACGATTGACGACACTGGCCGATTACGAGAAAATCAGTGCCCCGATCAAGAAACATGGAAAATATTATTTCAGTAAAAATGACGGTCTGCAGAACCAGAGTGTATTCTATGTACAGGACTCACTGGACGGCGAACCGCGTGTTTTTCTCGATCCGAACAAACTCTCGGACGACGGAACAGTGGCACTGACCGGTCTTTATTTCTCAAACGACGGCAAGTACACCGCTTACAGTATTTCACGCAGCGGTTCGGACTGGTCTGAAATTTATGTAATGGATACCGAAAGCGGAAAACTACTGGAAGACCACATCGAATGGGCCAAGTTCACCGGTGCTGCCTGGCAGGGAGACGGTTTCTATTACAGTGCCTATGATGCACCATCCAAAGGAAAAGAGTTCTCCAACGTGAACGAGAATCACAAAATCTATTATCACAAAATCGGTGAGCCACAGTCAAAAGATAAACTGATTTATCAGAATCCTGCTTATCCGAAACGTTTCTATACATCGAGCACCAGTGAAGACGAACGGATTCTCTTCCTAACGGAATCCGGCGCCGGAAGAGGTAACAACCTGTTTATACGGGATTTGAAAAAGCCGAATTCACCCTTCATCCAGCTGACTTCAGACCTCGACTACCAATATTACCCAATCGAAGTTATCGGCGACCAGATTTATATTTATACCAACTACGGTGCACCGAAAAACCGGATCATGGTAGCCGACATCAACCGTCCGAAGCTGGAAGACTGGAAAGAGCTCGTACCCGAATCGGAAGCTGTTCTTTCAAATGCGGAAGTGATCGGTGGCAAACTGTTCCTTACTTATGACAAAGATGCCTCGAACCACGCATACGTTTACGGTCTCGACGGTAAACAAATTCAGGAAATCCAACTGCCGTCACTCGGTTCCGTAGGCTTTAGCGGCAACAAAGACGACAAAGAATGTTTCTTCGGATTCACTTCATTCACCATTCCGGGTGCTACCTACAAATACGACATGGATCAGAATACCTACGAACTATATCGTGCCCCGAAAGTACAGTTCAACTCGGATGATTTTGTGACGGAACAAGTATTCTTTGCCAGCAAAGACGGTGTAAAAGTCCCGATGTTCCTTACCTATAAAAAAGATCTGAAGAAAGACGGCAAAAATCCTGTATTCCTCTACGGATACGGTGGTTTCGGCATCAGCCTCAACCCGGGCTTCAGTGCCACACGTATTCCATTCCTCGAAAATGGGGGTATCTACGCACAAGTAAACCTGCGCGGTGGTAGTGAATACGGTGAAGACTGGCACGTAGCCGGAACTAAGATGCAGAAGCAGAATGTATTCGACGACTTCATCTCTGCTGCCGAATATCTTATCAACGAAAAATATACGAATAAAGACAAAACCGCCATTGTAGGTGGCTCCAACGGTGGTCTGCTGGTAGGTGCCTGCATGACACAGCGTCCGGACCTGTTCCGTGTAGCAATTCCGCAGGTAGGCGTGATGGATATGCTTCGCTATCATAAATTTACTATCGGTTGGAACTGGGCAAGCGATTACGGAACAAGCGAAGACAGCAAAGAAATGTTTGAATACCTCAAAGGCTATTCTCCATTGCACAACCTGAAACCGGGCACAAAATATCCGGCAACACTGGTAACCACTGCCGACCATGACGACCGTGTGGTTCCCGCCCATTCATTCAAGTTTGCCGCTACGCTGCAAGCAGACAACGACGGTACAAACCCGACACTGATCCGCATCGACAGCAAAGCAGGTCACGGTGCAGGCAAACCGATGGCAAAAGTACTTGAAGAACAGGCAGACATTTACGGTTTCATCATGTACAATTTGGACATGAAGCCGGATTTTAAGAAGTAAAAGTACAAAGTATTAAATTCAGGTATCAAGTATTAAGTATTGGCACTGAATACTTGATACCTAATGCTTTTTCTACTATCATTCCAGTAGTTCCAATTGTTACTAATGTTGCAAATATAAATGAAATTGATTTTTGTGGAAGCTTTGGCATTTCTTTCTTTTCGTCTTCAAAAAATACCTTTAGACCTCTTTTTACCTTAGTTGTTGTTGTATATGTTAATGTAAATATTGCCAAGAAATTAACTACAGCAGCTATTCCTCTATACTTCATGTTCTGCCAGAACATAGAGATGTAGTTTTCGCCAATCTCTTTTATTTCTAAGAATTCGCCTCTTTCAACTATATAAATAATTAATAAAGCAATTGCTAAAACAGCTAGAACAAGTTTCTTTCTTGTTTTTCTTTTTTTAGTAGTACTCTCTGTTTCAGTATTTGCAGACTTTGCTTGTTGTGCTGTTTTTGTTTCTTCTTGTTGCTCTGCTTTTACTTCATTATTAGATTTTTCTTGTTCATTACTTTCTTGCTTTTTATCGTTCTTTTTTTCTTTAGCTTCTTCTTTTTTATTCTCTTTAATTTCTTCAGTTTTTGGTATTTTTTCTTCTGCTTGTTTTACTTCTTTCTTTTTCTCTTCCAAGCTATATTCCTCCAATCCTTAAATTAAAGCCTTTACAAAATCTTCGCTATTAAATATTTCCATGTCGTCAACTTGTTCTCCAACACCTATAAATTTTACAGGCACTTTGTTTTCATTTACAATTCCTATTACAGCTCCACCTTTTGCAGTTCCATCAAGCTTTGTAAGAACTATTCCTGTAATATCCACTGTTTCTTTAAAAGCCTGAACCTGTGAAATTGCATTTTGACCAGTAGTTGCATCAAGCACCATAAGTACTTCTTCTGATGAATCTGGCAATTCTTTGTCTATTACCTTTTTTATTTTAATTAACTCGTCCATCAAATATTTCTTATTGTGAAGTCTTCCTGCCGTATCGCAAATTAAAACATCTGCATTTTTCTCTTTAGTAATTTTAATTGCATCATATACAACTGATGCAGGGTCAACTCCCTCTTCTCTTTTTACTATATCGCATCCAACTCTATTTGCCCAGATTTCTAACTGTTCAACAGCTGCTGCTCTAAATGTATCTGCTGCTGCAACAACAACTTTTTTACCATCTTTCTTTAATCTGTTTGCAATTTTTCCAATAGAAGTTGTCTTTCCAACTCCGTTTACTCCAACTACTAAGATTACGGCTGGCTTAGTTTCTAGTTTCAGAGTATTATCTGTAGCATCAAAAATCTCTTGAATTTCTTTTCTTAGAGCCTCTCTAACACCTTGCTCGTCTTTAATATTTTCTTTTTTAACTCTTTCTCTTAAATTATTTATAATTGTAGCAGAAGTATTAGCTCCAACATCAGACATAATTAATGCTTCTTCTAATTCTTCAAGTAAATCTTCATCAACTTTTCTAAAGTTACTAAATATATAATTCATCTTCTCATCAAAAGATGTTTTTGTCTTATTCAATCCATTTTTTAATTTATCAAAAAATCCCATAAAAAAATCCTTTCATTTAACGTATTCATACCTTTCTATTATACATTAAATTTAAGGAAATTTCAATGGGCAGTTTTAGCGTATTTTATGACATTTTCTAATATAATCACATACTAAAAAGCTTTCCATGGTAGTAATGGAAAGCTCTCTGTTAAAATGACATATCTTCGCAGAAAGTCATACTTCCCGCAATATCAAAGTATTCCGCAGTTATGAATAAAATTTTACCATCCTCAAGATAAACATACAAAAAAACTTTTTCTTCACCCACATGGTGAAATTCATATTTTACAACTTTTTTATTATATTTATCCATTATCTTTTTGGCAACTTCATCTTTAATCCGCCTTTTTTCCCACGGAAACAAAAAATTTATATTTATCATATAAACATTCCTCCAAAATTATCATTTTAGAATTTATTAAAGCCACTACCATGCCTTAACTTATACGGTATGATGCAAAACATCATTACTATATAATATAGCATATATTAAGCTAATATTCAATTCTTTACATAAAAATCTATGAATAACTTGTGATAAGATCACCCTATAAAATTATTTTATGAAAAGTGCACCCTATGATATAATGGAGGTATGAGAACTTTTATGAATAATAAAGAAGAATTAAAAAAAGCAATAATTGAATCTTGTGTTAATGGAACAATGACAATTAAAGTTGCAGCAATTAAATTTGGGTTTTCAGAGCGCTATGTAAAAAAATTGAAAGCGAGGTATAAAAAAATAGGCGCTTCATCCATGATGCATGAAAATTGTGGTAAACAAACAACACACACTATAAGTGCAGAAATCAAAAGTAAAATCCGGGAAATTTGGAACATGCCAGAATTAGAAGAATGTAACTTTATCCATTTTCAAGAGATTTTGGAAGAAGATTATCACATTAGGATTAGTTATACTCCTTTATACAAATTTTTAAAATCAAAAGGTGCAAAAAGTCCTAGAAAACATAAAAAAGCTAAGGCTCACAACAGACGTCAAGAACGCGCTTCATCTGGTGAATTATTACAAGTTGACGGTACTCCTCATAGATTTTTTTATAATGACAATAAAGAGTATTGTTTGCATGGTTTCATCGATGATGCAACTCATCAGATTACAGGGCTATATATGTGCGAAAACGAATGTATGCATGGCTATCTAGAAGTTACAAGACAAACAATAAAAAACTTTGGAGTTCCACTTGCTCTTTATGCAGATGGTTCGAGTATATTCTTTCCAAAAGATAATCATCTTAGCATTGAAGAGCAACTTGCAGGAATTACAAAACCAACCACTCAATATGGAAGGATGATGCAGGAATTGGGCGTAGACTTAATTCATGCTGGATCATCACAGGCAAAAGGAAGAATAGAAAGACTTTGGAACACATTACACGACAGGCTTAGAACAGAATTTAGACGTCATAATATTTCAGACATTGAAGGAGCAAATGAATTTTTAAAAAGTTACATTTCAAAATACAATAGGAAGTTTGGAATTGCTCCAAGAGAAGAAAAGTCATCATTTATGGAGTTGCCGCCATATATTAATCTAGATTATTTATTATCGATAAAATATACTAGAAGTGTTGATGTTAGCAATTGCATTAGTCATAAAGGAATAACATTCGTAATAGATACAAAAGAAATATTGCATAAAAAGAAAGTAGAACTATGTATAAGCAAGAGAATAGGATTAAAAGTGCGTTTTGATAATAAATGGTATAAAGTTATTCCTATTACTCAAATAGATAAAAAAAGCCTCAAATCAAACGAATCTGTAGAAACAATTATACAACAATTTGTTTATTACAATTGTTTAAAAAACGAAAGATTATCGGCTTGAGAACTTTTATATTTTTATTATACAACATAACTTGTGACTTTTTCAAGGGTGAACAAGTCACAAGTTAAAATATTATTTTTAGGGTGAACTAATCAAAAACTATTGACATGGTTTATATCCTATATATTTCATGTGAATTGACTTTTATGTAAATTATGCTATAATTAATTATAGCACATTATATTTATATTGTGCCTTTGAAATATTTACATTTCGGGGGCACTGTCCTCCGAACAATAAAAAGGAGGACCTAAATATGAAAACATTTAATGTTAACTCTTACGTTTGGATTAAACTCACAAAGCTCGGCCTGCGAAAGCTGAAAGAACGTCACAACGAAATTTACAAGCAGTGTCCGTCAGTAGGAAAATTCACACCTCCTGAGACAGATGCAGACGGCTTCTGCAAAATGCAATTGTGGGAAGTCATGAACATTTTTGGTCCATGTTGCAGTAATGGTGCTAATATTCCATTTGAGACCAACATCCGCATCAACGACTCTGAATTTGAGGAATCCGAAGAGTAACACAAAGTTTTCTGCTAAGAAAAAGGAGAAGCTAGACACTTTTTACCAAGTATCTAGCCTCTCCTTTTTTATTGGCAATTTAAGTAAATAAGGTATAGTAAATTTGAAAATTGCATAATGGAAGTTCTTTTTTTCTCCAATTCATCACGATAAATAGTAGCAATTATTCTTTGATACAAAGTACTATCTTTCATAATTCCACTAGGAACAACAATATTCACTTTTGGATGTTTTTCTTCCACCCATGTTAAGTTGTCTTCATAATACGTAATAGGCTCAGAAATAATTTGAAAAACACACCCAATTGCTATATCAAGAATAATATTAAACTTGAAATTTTCTAACATCTTATTTTTCACTTCGGTCTTTTTTATAGTAATTATCGGATGATCTATTAGACTATACATCAGGCAACTAGCTATAATGAAACTGTCTGGTTTTCCGGAAATTCTATTTTTACTTACCCAGTCCATATAATTATCAAAAGAAATTAAATATTCAGGTCTTATATTAATATCAAATATATTTAACAATTCTTTGTCAATTTTTTTAATGTTTCTCGCTTTTGAGCATTAACCAAGTCTATATAATATTTATACCGTTTCTCTAATTCCAACAGTCTTTTTTCTCTTGCCTGTTTCTCTTCTTCCTGACGCTTATCACCTACTTTGTTAAATATTGCATTTCCTGCTACGGTATATATAACAGTAATAGCAAAAATCGTTATCCTCGTATTTACAGAAAATTCGTGATAAAAGCACATAGCTACTAAAACAAACCAAATAAAAACTGCAAAATTTTTCATATTTTCTTTGAAAACCCGCTTAATTTTTTCTTTTTTCATGCCAATTACCTCCTGAAAAAAATTATTTTTATTGGAGTTACATCTATATCCACCTGCAAAACAGGATTAAAAAATTTACATGCCCCTTGTACCATTTTTTATTTAATTTTACAATTGTTATCTTTAACATTTCAGGGTAATTTTTTTATGAATATAGCAAATTTTTGCTATCTATAGTATAATCAATTTGAATGAATGTATAAATGCTAATCAGTAAGGTGATACACTAATATATCGGACAAATGAAAATATATGTTCATTAT
>ERZ773130.3125-NODE-3125-length-11387-cov-7.367102_pt1 | contig 11387 bp, 9 predicted proteins | sample MGYA00511919_ERZ773130 | MGnify/ENA primary metagenome ERZ773130 (study PRJEB29015, sample SAMEA2737851) | human gut metagenome | biome: human gut; feature: human-associated habitat; material: faeces | place: China | collected 2012 ...
CCTGAGCAGATTCGGTATCAGAGATTTCCAAAGCGTCCCTACTGCTGCCGCAGCCAGTCAGAGAAAATGCCACGATCAATACCAGTAATCCGCTGCTTATTTCTTTGTGAAGCTTTCTTTTGTACATACGCCCTCCCCCTATAGCCGGTAAATGCATTTTCTATCTTTATCATATCTAACGAATTTGGCAAAGTAAAGCCCAAAAAGGTGCCGACACCATGCTTTTCGGTATCGGCACCTTTTCTTTATTTAAATGCTGAAAATCACTCTGAAGACATTGTAACACCTAAAGACAGCTTTAGGTCAAGGATTATTGTTTTACTCTTGCTTACTATCTTACTCGTTTTGGATATCATTAGCAATTTTTTTATTTTTATATCACTTTCCTTGTTTCCGCATTTTTTACAACATTTCTTGTAGTAATTAAGAAATGCAGCTATCAAATAAAAATAAGTATTCATGTATAATTTATGATATACTATTTAGCATCTTTAAAATTATTATTCTGAGAGAAAGGAATTCCGACTATGGGAATCAGATTAGTCTGTAGTGACCTCGATGGTACACTTTTACAATATGGAAAAAAAGAATTGGAAGGCGAGATCTTTGACCAGATCCGGGCACTTCATGACCGGGGGATCCCGTTCTGCCCGGCGTCTGGAAGACAGTATACCAGCCTGCGGAAGCTGTTCGCTCCGGTGGCGGATTGCTGTATTTTCTTATGTGAGAATGGAGGAGTAATCTATAAGGACGAGCAGTGCATTGCGAAAAATCCCATGCCCCGTGCCCTGGCGGAGGAGATTGCGGAGGATCTGTGGAATCGTAGTGACGGTCAGGGTGAAATCATGCTCTCCGGACAGAATACTGCGTATCTGATGGAACGTGGGCTGGGAATGCTGGACAGAATAAAGTTTATCGGCAACAACTATCAGGTCATTCAGGATCCTTCTGAAATTCCGGAAGACATCGTAAAGGTCTCCGTATATCTCCATGAAGGCGTAGCGGCTTATGCTGACCGCTTCGTTCCCCGCTGGGAGCAGGCGAACTGTGCAGTGGCCGGACCTTACTGGATCGATACTACCCTTGCCAACAAAGGCATCGGTGTCACCTCTATCTGCAGGATCCTTGGTATCGACCTTGCGGATGTCATGGCATTCGGAGACAATTATAACGACGTATCCATGCTGGATATCGTGGGACATCCCTATATTATGGACGGAGCTACCGGTCCGTTGAGAGAAAAATATCCGCAGCACACTCCCCGGCCGGAAGATGTACTGCGGAGCCTTCTCTAGTCCTGAGCATCCGCAGTGTCCGCAATGATGCTCAGCTTTATTTTCATTTTCAAAATACGCAGGACCGATTCGTTGAGGCGTTCCTCGGTAATCTCACCTGTTTCGACCGCTTTGATGACTGCGGGTACCTGTACTTCAAAATCGGTGCAACACAGCATATCGTTTCCCGCCTGTACCGCCCTTACGGCAATCTCCGCATCCCCGGCGAACTGCCGTACTCCTTCCATGACCAGATCATCGGTAATGATCACGCCGTCAAACCCTAATTCATTACGCAAAATATTATGCACCGGTAGAGAAATAGATGCCGGTACCTGATCATCCATGCAGGAGACAACATTGTGGGCTACCAGCACCATATCCGCCCCTGCATCGATGCCTGCCTGAAACGGCAGAAAATCAGAATTTACAAATGTTTCATAAGGACGTTCATCATAAGCAACACCGGTGTGCGTATCGGAGTTGTTGCCATATCCCGGGAAATGCTTTAACACACTTCCCATCTGTTCCTGCGACATTGTCTGCACGACAGCCCGCACATATTCCGCTGTCTGTTCCGCATTCTGCCCAAAACTGCGGACATAAATAAAATCCTGCGGATCCTGCGATACATCGCATACCGGAGCAAAATTCAGATTAATCCCCAGGCTCTGCAGTAATTGACATTTTTCCTGTGTGTCACTCCGAATAAGGTCCCATCCTCCCTGAGCATACAGTTCCTGAGGAGAGGCAAAAGGCGTTTCCCTCAGGTTCGCATTTTTGCTGACACGGTTTACCGTGCCGCCTTCCTCATCCACACCGATCAGCAGAGGTATTTCCGCAGCATTCTGGTAGCTTTGAATGGATGCCGTTACTTCCTCTTTTGTTTTACCGGTAAAATCCCGGGCAAATAAGATATATCCACCGAGATGATACTGCGTCACCTTGGATGCTGCATCCGTCTCCGGGCACCGGGCGATGAACATCTGTCCGACTTTTTCCTCTAAGGTCATTCCTGCCAAGAGTTCTTCTGCCTTCTGCGCTACAAGATCCACCACTTCCGCCGGTTCACTTTCTTCCGTCTCCGGCAATTCCGTAGAATCTCCACTGTTCTCTGCGCTGTTGCCACTCACATCAGAATCCGATACGCTCTGTTCCGACATAGGTTCCGGCTGAACTTCCGGTATTATTTTCTGTGTAGACTCCTCTGTGCTTCCTAAATTCCACAATAAAAAAGCCAGAATTCCAACACATATGACAGATAAAACGATCACTGCGATATTCCGTACCTTTTTCATTTTGCATTTCTCCATAATATTATTATAAAGATGCCAGGGTCAAAAGGTCTAAGCCCACATGAGCTTGCTCATAAGTGGGTGAAAGACCTTAGGACCCGCCCCGATATGAGCATAAAAGTGGGATGATAATCCCACGATATGCGAATAGAGGGGAGGATTGTGAGCGTACGTAGCACGGAACAATCCGTAGGCATCAAAGCCAAGGTCAAAAGGCCCCAATCTTCGGCTGATACTTCATACTCGATACATTATATACGGTAATAAACGCCTTGGGGTCCAGTTCATTGATGAATTTCATTAATTTCTGGTACTCACTTTTGTCCACAATGGTGATGATCTCGTTGTGTTTTTCAAAATGATAGGCACCGATGGCTTCATAGATCGTGGCACCGCTGTGCAGATCTCTTGTAATAAACTGGCGCAGTTCTTCCTCTTTCTTCGTAATAATGCAGACACGCCGCTTGATATTATTGTCAAAAATAAAATGATCCAGAATGATTCCGTTGAAATAGGTACCCAGGATACTCAGCACCACCGTTTTCTTATCATATACCAGTGCTGCGGACAGTGCCACACACATACCGGAGAGAGACATAGCCTTACCCAATTCCATATGGAGATATTTATTCATGATCTTTGCTACAATATCCAGTCCTCCGGAAGATGCATTCCGGTTGAACAGAATGCTGAGTCCCACGCTGACCACCAGAATATAGCACAGTACATCCAGTTCCTGACTGTCCGTCATGGAACCGAAATTTGGAAACAGCATCTCGAAAAGCCCTAAGAATATCGGCAGCATCACACTGGTGTACACCGTCTTTACCCCGAACTCTTTCCCACAGGTGGCAAAGCCAATGAGCAGAAGCACCACATTCAGGATCATCGTAATGACCGATAGCGGAAGTGGTATAAAATTAGACAGCACGATTCCCAGACCGGAAATGCTGCTGACCGACGCATGACTCGGCACCAGGAAAAAGTAGACTGCTGCCGCGATGATGGCTACCGCCACAGTCAGGATCCCTGTCTCTTTCAGAATTCCTGCATAATTTATTTTTTTCTTCATGATAATATTTTCTCCAGTGATATATTTTAATTTGTTTCTATACTTTTCTCATCTTATCACACCTCATCTTTTTTGCAAATGAAAAGTATCACTTCCGCATATGCCCGAATGGCCTCTTCTGCATTACAGCTTAAAGTACTATTACAGCGGCTTCAAGTCCCTCTATTTTTCCATCAAAGGGTTTCTCTCTAAGTAAATCATATTTTTGTGCATACTCATGAAACACTCTTGCGCTGCTGCTGCAGTTGAAGATCAAAGCAAGTGTCTCTTCGTCATTTTTTCTGGTCAGGACGATCGTCTCTTCCCCGTCCCTTGCAGCTATTTCCAACGGTTCACCCTCTACGATACATGCATGGTTTTTTCGCACCTTCAGCAGCTGCCTGTACCATTCAAACATCTCTTTATCCTGGTATTCTTCATCCCAGTACATGCCACGTCTGCAATCCGGATCATTTGCTCCGGGCATCGCAAATTCATCTCCGTAATAAATCATAGGCATTCCCGGTAATAACAATTGAAAAGCTGCTGCCAAATGCTGCTTTTTCTTATTATCCTTACATAGATGTAAAAATCTTGCCGTATCATGGCTGTCGATCAGATTCCACATTAGAGGATAGCATTTTTTGTTTAAGCGCCCCTTCAAATATTCAAGATTCTGTATAAACTGGCTGACATTGATTTTTTCATCTGCAAGCAGATCTATGAGATTCAGGTAAAACGGATAATTCATGACCGTATCCCATTCATCTCCCTCAAGAAAATCTCCTGCATAATGCCAGATTTCCCCAATGATCAGCAGCTCCTTTTTTACTGCTTTAACAGCCTTTCTAAATCGCTTCCAGAAGAAATGACTGATTTCGTCACCTACATCCATTCTCCATCCATCAATATCGCATTCCTTAATCCAATAACATGCAACATCTGTAACGAATTTTTCAACCTCCGGATTTTTCAGATTTAACTTAGGCATTCCTCCATAATATCCAAAACATTTGTAGTGAGGAACTTCTCCCTTTTCACCCTTCAGCGGAAATCTCTCGATAAAATACCAGTCCAGATATCTGGATTTTTCTTCTTTTTCCATGATATCCTTAAATGCAAAAAAATCCCTTCCTGTATGGTTGAATACTGCATCCATCACTACTTTCATTCCATACGCATGCGCTTTTTGCACCAGTTCCTTAAGATCCTCTGTCGTTCCGAAGGAAGGATCTATCTGATAATAATCAGTGGTATCATATTTATGGCTGGAATCCGATTTAAAAATAGGTGTTAAATACACAACATCTATTCCCAGTTTCTGAATATGATCCAAATGATCAATAATTCCTCTGAGATCACCATGCAGATTATCCTTAGACGTGATGGGGACTTTATACCACAGTTCCTTGTCTATTGGCTGTGATGCTGCAAAGCGAGATGGAAAAATCTGATACACGACCTTGTTTGCTGCCCACTCCGGCACCTCAAACATTTCTTCCTCACGAAGATTTTGCGGACAATCGAACATTCTGTCCCTGTTTGTAATACATTCCCTGCTAAACTCATAGTTGCCGTAATATACCTTTTCTCCCTGCATATCCGTAAATTCAAAATAATAGCGGAGACATATCAAGTGCATCTGAAGCTGTGCCTCATAATAGTCATGAAACTGTGATGTGGCAACCTTCTTCATCGGAATGGTCTTTCGCGTATCCCTCCATTCCAGTGGTATGTACTTATCCTCATAATGAAGCATAATCTCTTTTATATCATCTTTTTTTACCTGCACACGTATCACGAATAAATCCTTATCGATTGCATAGCAGAATCTTTTATCCATATCATGAAAAATTGCCGAATATTCCATAATTTTTTCCTTCCTACAAAAAATGCGACAACAGGTTATTTCTAACCTTTGTCGCAAATGTAATGTTCCCAGCGGGAATCGAACCCACAACTAGTGCTTAGGAGTTCAAGTCACTACAGAAAATCTATGTTTTTCTTGGTCAACATAAGTCAAGCAACAACTTGATTTTACTGACTTTCCTGTAAATCCATGTCAAAATAAGAAAACTGAAAATCATCCAAGTTAAGCACCTCTCGCTGACAAATGAGTGACACTGTCACCCTGAGGGTTCAACCATTCCGTTCCTGCGAATTCATATTTATGGCTACCATTCTCACTAAGTAATACGGTAATGATAACACTATTTTCTTATTAGATTACCTATATTATAACGTGTGGGAGGTCGGATGTCGATTGTTTTTTGACCATTATTTACTTCTATATGTATATTTTTTGAATATGCCTATATTGATGTTTCTTAACTCCAAATGCCCTAATTTACCTCATATCCAATTACTGACCTATATACAATACAAAAATTTTATTCTTCCGAAGAAAAGCAATTTACATACCCGTCCTCTGAAACAACAACAATAAATGTTTTTTTCTGATTTTTCTTCTGTTTTTCAATATATCTTATTGCAGAATTATACCTTGCCCCTCGTGATGAATCAGTCCTTTCTGACTTTATTCCATCCAAAATTGTTCCAATTGAATAGCATATTCCATCTACATCACAAATAAGAGCCCCATCTATAGAGGTTATTTCTTCTACTAACATTCCTGTACTGATATCTATCGGAGTTATACTTATCCCTGATTCCTCCAACCGACTCGCCTCATCCATTGCATTCTCTGCAAATACAACTATTGTCCCATGTTTTTGAGAAACTGCTTTCTGAATTATTTTTTCGAATTTTGACGTATCAGAAATATCAAATGTTCTCTTTAACAATTCTAAGTTCTTATTACTTATACCTATTTCCTTATCAGGAATCATAGGAATCATATTTTCATAGCACAAAAGCTTTTCTTTATTTTTATATAAAGTCCATTTGAAAAAACCATCAAAACTAATTTCATAATATCCGCAAGAAGGATTGTCTATCATCTTACCCATAGCATATATTTTTCCATCTTCATTCATAAGCAACGACATATTCTTCTTTGCCATTTCCAATAATTTTCTAATTTTTTTATACGAATTATTTTCTAATTCTATTTCATGCTTAAATTTTATAGATATCTTATAATTTGACTGTACTTCATCAAACGATTTATCTTTTGTTCTACAAAGAACTAGTATGCTTCCATAATTTTCCCCACTTTCATACTTTAATGCAGACAAAGCATTGAAAATATCTTCATATAAATATACAAAAGAATTCTCTTTATGTGCTGCTCTACAGAATAATTCGTTATAATTTATTTTTCTATTGTCTATATCATTAACTTTACCAAATGACCATTCATGCTTGAGTGCATCTAAAAATGGATGCCTTTTTCCCTTATATGTAATGTTTGTCTCCAGTACTACTTTATCAAAATGTAAAATAATAAAATTATAGGATTTCTTTCCTGACAATGTCGTATCATTATCAGATAATAATTTGCACCAATACTCATCTTTTATATTGTTATAATTTAAGTACTCATCAATAATCCTTGGAAATTCACGTTCCAATTGATGACAATAATAATGAAAAAAATAGTTTCCTTCTTTAATAAATTTCTGTATTGCTTTATCCAATATTACTTGTAAATCTTTATCATTTGTACCATTCGCATACAGTCTATAACTTGGAGGCACCTTTTCATTGCAATCGCATTCGTTATCTATTATGATATGCGCTATATATACCGCTTGCAAACTATATCCCAAAGTATCTTCCTTTGAAATTTTCTTAAATTCGTTACGTACTTTTTTATAAACTTCCTGTGCTCTCACCTTTTCTGATTCTTTATCCGGAATTCCATCCATGTGATCAAATATATCAAAGTCTTTCATATCCATCTCCTTTGCTTTTACTCTAATCCTCTTGATAGCTCCAAATTTGTTACTCCTCAATCATCGGTATATTTACCAACTCTTGCAATTTCTTCTGCAATACCTTCTTATCCGGCAATTGTAGCTTATACTCTGAAACCAACATTGGAGACATCGTCCTACTCATTGCATATTCAACGACTTCATCATTCTTAGTTGCACACAATAATAATCCAACACTTGGATTTTCATTTTCTTTCTTTACCTGTCTATCCAAGGCCTCTAAATAGAAATCCAATTTAGAAACATATTCTGGTTTAAACTTACCAATCTTCAATTCAATTGCTACTAAACACTGCAATCCTCGATGAAAGAATAAGAGATCTATTCTAAAATCATCCCCTCCAACCTGGACTTTGTATTCCTCATCAATAAATGTAAAATCTTTACCTAACTCCAAAATAAAATCTTTCATATTCCTAATTAGTGCTTTTCTCAAATCATTTTCATGATATTCATTTGGCAAATCCAAGAATTCCATCACGTATGAATCTAGAAATGGATTTTCTCCCAATCTTTTTACACTTTCCGGCAGTAACACATCTTTTGATAACATATACCTTTCGTAATACCCACTATCCAGTTGACGTTGTAATTGTCTTTTGGAGTATTTCTCTTTGATACATAATCGAATATAAAATTCTCTTTCTTCATCACTCTTGCAACCAGACATAATCAGCAAATGATTTGTCCAACTAATTTGTGTCACCAGTGGTGTCACAACATCATTCTCTGCATAAGTCTCATAAAATTGTTTCATCCTATACAGACCACGTCGATTGAACCCCTTTATTCCTGGAAATTCTTCCTGTATCTCCTTTGCAATAGAATCAATATATGAATCACCAAACATTGACTTTTGAGATTCTTTGTGCAAATACTCTCCAACCTGCCAATACATATTTATTAACTCTTCGTTAACCTTCTTCAAGGCATTTTCTCTAGCAGTATTAATTATATTTATCAAATTGTCTGCTAAATTAATTTCATTTTTCCCCATATAACTGCCTTTCTCATTTGTGACACCACTGGTGACACAAATATAAATATTTATTTAAAATATTTTGTTATCATCTTACAGACTAAGCTTTAGAATCTGTTTATTTACATATCTCTCTTATTTCAATTAGCGATTTAGTATCTTTTATTAATTTCCGTATCTCATGCGCATTTTCAAGTTTTGTTGACTGTTCTACAAGTATTTTTCTAACATTTTCTGGGATTATTTTTTCTTCATCTAACTCTTTAAGTTCTTTAGTGGCTATCATTTTTTTCGCCTCTTGTGATAAATCTTCAAATTTAATAACACCATCGAACCTATTAAAAATTGGATCTCCTAATTTCTCTTTTATCTCATCTTTAGATTTGTAGTTAGATGTGCAAATAATAATCGCATGTCTTACATCGACTCTATAATTCTGATCTTCATAAATTCCCTCATCAAATAGCTGATAAAAAGCACTGTGAAATACAGAATACGCTTTATCAAATTCATCAAGTAAAATCACATTAGAATCTCTCGCAATTAAATCCTTCGCAAAACTCTTTTCGTTATACTTTCCTCCAAATAAATAATTTGCAAATTCATTGTTTTGATACATTGAAAACTGCTTTCTCAGTATCTTTCCCCCAATCTGTTCTGTTAGAAACTGTGCCGTTTCAGTTTTACCAATTCCAGAATTTCCGTAAAACAGAAGAACAATCGGTTTACATTGTACATTGTTCATGATTGGAAAAATTGCTTTCAATATCTGCTCTTTTACTGCTTGTTGTCCTATAACTCTTTTATCAAATTCTATATTTATACTCCTAATTGTTTTCTCCGTGACCATATGATTTGGAATAAATTTACTCTTATACTTATCTGCCTGCCATTCATTTTTTTCAATCAAATCTAAAAATTCATTATATGAAAATTTTTCTCTCATAAAAATCCCCCTGTATATTAATATAAAGCTTGCTTTTTTTATTGTATCACTATATCCTATCAAACACATCAATTTTTCTTATTATATTGTTGCTTCGCAAGTTAGCAAGCAGTGCCCTCGTACGTACACGAGCGCGTTTTGCTTGTTGAAGGCACATCCCCAATCCCCTTAGAATGTCATCTTCGATGACAAACTGCGCCCTCACTTCGTGAGTGCTGATACATTCCTGCTCTGCCGGAATATAAAAAAAGAGAGCAACCACCCATTTGTATTTTTGATGATTGCTCGTATGCTTACCTCGCCTGCTGCCGTTTCTTTTTCATGTCTTCCTCTATGTCCCAGCTCTGCTGAGCAGCATAGAAGGATTCCACATTTTGCTTCGCTATCTGATAATCCCGCATCTCTTTTTTTATTTTTTTGTATTCACTGTAAGCTGCCTTTTTCTCGGAAAGCATTCTTGCAAATTCTTCATTCAGTTCCTTTACCTTCGGAATTTTTCCATCCGGCAGTTTTGAAAATGCTTCCTTGGCTGCTTTGTGAAGAAGTATTTCATCCCGGTGTGCCTCATAAAATTTCTTACTATATCCTGATTTTCAATAGGCAATGTAGGTGTCTCTGGTCTTAGAATAGTTGATGATATGCGTTTTCAAAACTTTATTCTCTGCCATTTTTGTTTCCGCATCCTTGATGATTTTCATCAGTTCATGATATCTGGCAGCACTTCCATCTACCAGGGCATCCAGAGTTTTCTTATCGTGAATATCATGCTGCTGTAAAAACAGAATAGATTCTGCAAACTGTTTCACATTATATTTTTTTGTCCACCGAACATATCCTCCGTTCTTTCCCTGTGCCATTTTTTCCTGAATATCAACTACCAGATCAAACTTACGCTTTTCGGATTTTGCTTCTTTCCGTTCTGGTACTTTTTCATTTTTTTCAGGAGACTCTTTCTCTCCGGCAATCACTTTTTTCAGATTTTCTTCTGTAAAATCCTCTCCAAGTGATCGGAATCTGATGAAACGTTTCAGCTCGTCCTCGTCATATTGGTAGCAGTCGGGAAAATACTTTACGATAATACCGCCCATAATGTACTTGTGGTGATTTTCCGCTTTACGCTTTTTCTCGTTCTGCTTCTTCTTTTCGTTGGCTACTCGCTGTTTCGCCTGTTCTAATGCCTGTAATGCTTTTTCTAAATTTCTGCTTGCTTCGTTTTGGTTTTCAATCATTTTGAGACCTCGTCCTTTCTATGCTGTTTTGTTAGTTTCTGAAATAAAAAAGGTAGCTAATTTTCCGTTAAGATAAATCGCTACCATAGGTAAACAATATTCAATTTTTTCTGATTCATTAGAACTACTTAATCTTCAATACCTTCTTCAACCTTATCAAGAATATATGATGTAAATTTACCCTCCACACTATCACTCGAAAAATCTTCTTCTAGTTCTTTCCGTTCTTCCTCAAAATTTTGCCGTACTTCTTCTTGTTCTTCGGGTGTCATGTCGTCCCAATTCTTGTTATTAACATAAACACAACCACTCATTGTTATAGCAATCATGCTAAACAAAAGAATAATGAGATACAACTTTGAAATCCTTCCTGTTCGCTCCATAATTTTTCCTCCTAAATTCCTAATCGTGAAAGCAATCCTAACGCAGTAATAAATAGCACTGTAACTATTGCTGTTGCCGCTATTATAGCAATTATACCTATTGCTTTTTTGTATTCGTGGCTCAATTCCTTCTTTTCCGGCACTGGAGCAGATACTTTTTCAGTACCTAACAGAATATAATCTGCACTTACATGGTATATTTCTGTTAGTTTAATGATATTGTCAATTTCTGGCTTTCCCTGTCCCGTTTCCCTTAATTAAAGATATTGTTGGGTAAAAAAAGAAAGGTCAGTCGATTTTGCCGATGAAGCGGTAGTAGATTTCTACTTCC
>ERZ773130.3134-NODE-3134-length-11351-cov-4.423336_pt1 | contig 11351 bp, 10 predicted proteins | sample MGYA00511919_ERZ773130 | MGnify/ENA primary metagenome ERZ773130 (study PRJEB29015, sample SAMEA2737851) | human gut metagenome | biome: human gut; feature: human-associated habitat; material: faeces | place: China | collected 2012 ...
CAATGAACCCAATGCAAAAAAAAGCAAGAACATCATTTATATTAGGAGTAGTAATAACACTATTATTAACAGGAATTGTAATAGCATTATTATTGTTTTATGTAAATAAATTGAATACAGAGATTTCTACATTAAATGCAAATAGAAAGAAGGTTTACGTATTAAGTCAAGACGTAAAATCAGGAGAAGAAATAACAGAAGATATGTTTGCTCTAAAAGCAGTAGATCAAACAACAATACCAGCAAATGCAACATCAGTAATATCAGTTATTGAAAGTTGGTATATGCAAACAAAAGATGGAACTATGTTAAATAGAGATGAAGAAGGTCTTTATTATACACAAACAGATGCTAATGGCTCAGATAGCATAGTAAGAGTTTACAAAGAAGACACAACGGAAAATTATTATATAAAACCTACATCAACAACAAAACAATATATTGAATTAAACAATGTACCAGTAGTAGCAAAATTAGATATGAAAAAAAATACAGTAGTAACACCAAATATGGTTCAACAAACTGATAATATTGTTACAAATGATGTAAGAGTAGAGGAATATAATGTTGTATCTTTACCAGTAGATTTAACAGATGGAGATTATGTTGATATAAGATTAATGCTACCAAATGGACAAAATTACATAGTTGTTTCAAAAAAAATAGTTGAAATACCAATGGGAGCAGAAGGACGTTTAGCGGATACAATAAGAATGACATTAAGAGAAGATGAAATTTTAGCAATGTCTAGTGCAATAGTAGAAGCTGCCGGAATTAATGGTGCAAAATTATATGCAACAAAATACAAAGAAGCAGGAATACAAGATGCAGCTGTACCAACATATAGACCAAATGATTCTGTAACAGCATTAATAACAGATTCAAACGGAAATATATCAAATCCAAATATAGTATCAAGTGCAGTAGAAGAATTAAAGAAGAGATATACAACATCAGCAACAAATGCAAGAAGATACTTAGAACAACAAATTGGAGCTGACTATGATACAAATGTAAAAAATTCAATGGAAGAAAGTATTTCTAATGCACAAGATGCAAGACAAAAATATTTAGATTCACTAGGAGAATAATTAGTTATAGTAAGGGCATATTATGCCCTTACTATATGAATTATTATATAGAAAGGATAATAACATGAAGAAAGTTGGATTTATAGGGGTATATGATAAAACAGATCTAATTTTGGATATATCCAAATTATTAACAAGAAATGGAAAAAAAGTTTTATTCATAGATTCTACAAAGGATCAAAAAGCAAAATATATAGTTCCTAATATATTACCTACAGTATCTTATGTAACAACATTTGAAGACATTGATGTTGCTATAGGTTTTGAAAATATAGAACAAATAGCCCATTATTTAGGTGTTGACACTGAAAATGAATTCGAATATGAATATATATTTCTTGATACTGATAATTTTGATGGAGTTAGAGATTTTGAAGCTCTAAGTTTTGATAAATTATATTATGTAACATCATTTGATGGATATTCACTAAGAAAAGGAATTGAACTTCTAAAAGAAATAAATTTACCATTAAAAATGACAAGATTATTTTTTACAAAAGAAATGTTAAAAGAAGAAGATGAATACTTTAATTATTTAACACTTGAATTAAAAGAAGAATGGACAGACAATAAATTATACTTTTTATTAGAAAACGGAGATTTAGCAGTACACATGGAAAACCACAGATTGCAGTGTATAAAATTAAAAAACTTAAGTAATGAATATAGAGAAAACATTGTATATATTGTAAAAGAATTATGTAGTGGATTAGATGAAAAAATGCTTAGAAAAATGACTAAGGAAATATAAAAAAGGAGAGAATAAGATGTCAATTGTAACATTTTGGAATGCAGATAGAGAACAATCAGGAGTTTCAATATCAACAGTTGCTGTTGCAACAAAAATGGCTATCGAGCGTAACTTAAAAGTTTTGATTGTTTCAGCAGCATATAATGATTCAACAATAAAAAATTGCTTTTGGAAAGAAAATGCTGTAAGAAAACAAATTATGGCTGATAGATCATCAAGCATTGCAATAGAGAATGGTGTTGAAGGATTATCTAGATTAATAGCAAGTAATAAGATAGAACCAGAAAATATAACAGATTATACACATGTTATTTTTAAAGACACATTAGAAGTTCTAGATGGATATATGGAAAATCCTACAAAGACAAAAGAAGAAAATCTACGAGACTATAAAACAATATCAGCAGTTTATCCTGCAATACTAAATGTAGCAAATCAATACTATGATATGGTTTTAGTAGATTTAAGTAGAGAACTAGATGAGGGCGTAAGAAATGAAATCTTAAAAATGGCTACTATAAATCTTTATATTGCAGGTCAAAAATTAAGAAGTTTAGACTACTATATACAATTAAAAATGGATAATCCGATTGTAGCAGAACCAAAAAATATTATCGTTATAGGCAAATATAGTCATTATTCAAAATACAATAAAAGTAATTTGCAAAAATATTTAAGAGAAAAAAAAGAATTATCAGTTATTCCATTTAATATTTTATTATATGAAGCAGCTGAAGAAGTAGGAGTTGTAGATTTATTTTATAGACTAAGCAAAATAAAAGATACAACAGATTCAAATTATATTTTTATGAAAGAACTTGATAAATTAGTAGAAAAAATTATAGAAAAAATAAAAGAATTGCAAATGAGAATGAGGTGAGAATAAGATGGCAATTTTATTGTGTATTGTCGTTTTGATTATTGGTGGAGTAGCATTAATATTTTGGCTTAAAAATAAACAAAATGCAGAAGTCGTACAAGAAATTGAGAAAGATGATAAAACATATACTCTTGAAAAAATGAGAGATTATGTAAAAAAGAGACTTGATGAAATTACAAAAATAAATCTTTATGATATAGGATTATCAGAAGAAGAATTAAAAAGAAGAAAAAATAAAAAATATGCATTAAAGAAAGCCTTAAAAGGTTGTACATATGGAGATGTTAATGATAAAAGATATGTAAAAGAATTAATATCAGATTTATTATCAAAGGAATATGGTGTTGATGAAACAAATATATCAAAGGCAATTCCTTTTGATGTTCCATCATTGTTAACTGCACAAGACAAATTTGATATTATCATATATATGTATAAAAAAGAATTTGGATATGAAGCATTAACAGAACTTATAAAAAGATATAATTTAGCAACATTAAAATATCTTCAAGGTGAAAGTAAGCCATCTTATGTAATAACAGAAGATGAAATTTCAGATATTTATGAAAAAGAAAAATTAGTATTATCATTTAAAGACAAACTAGAAATTGTTGTTCAAAGAATATATCAACATTATAAAGGATATAGTTCAATTGACGAAATAAGAGATATGAATATAGATGGTGTATCTGGTGGTGTATCTGGTTTACCAGAAAGTTTTATAAGCCAAGTTGCACAAACAGGAACAACAGATTATATTGAACAAGTATCTGAACATAAAGTTCCAAGAGCATGTGATAGTATTTGGATATTTTTCCAAGGTAAATCAATTCGTTTAGCATTTTTATCATTTGGAACAGAAGCAGAATTAAAAAGAGTATGTCAAAATATTTATAAATATAATAACCCAGGACAATTATCAGACACAAATGGTTATAAAGTAAATGAAATGAAAGACGGATCTCGTGTTGTTGTTGTAAGACCAAGTATGTCAGAAACATGGGCATTCTTCGTAAGAAAGTTCGATGTAAAACGTGCTACTGTTGAACAATGGACAGGAGATATGGCTGGAAAAGAAAAAGCAATTGAATTATTAAAATATCTTGTAAAAGGTGCAAGAATAACATCAATAACTGGTGAACAAGGTTGTGGTAAAACAACACTACTTATGGGATTGATTGAAAATATTTATGAAACAATGAACTTACGTATCACTGAAATGGCATTCGAGTTGCATTTAAGAAAAGTTTATCCAACAAGAAACATTTTATCAATGCGTGAGACTGATACAATTTCTGGACAAGAGTGTTTGGACGTTCAGAAAAAGACAGATGGTTCTGTCAATATCATCGGTGAGGTTGCAACAGACCCAGTAGCATCTTGGATGATTCAATCAGCACAGGTTGCTTCAAAATTTACATTATTTACTCACCATGCTAAAACATTCCCAGATTTAGTTACAGCATTAAGAAACTCAATGTTAAGAGCAGGAGTGTTTAAAAATGAAAAAACAGCTGAGGAACAAGTTGTACAAGTATTAAATTTTGATATACATTTACAAAAAGACTTTAGAGGTAGAAGATATATTGAGAGAGTAACAGAATGTATACCTGTTAAAGATTCAAAGACTTATGACTTTGAATATAAAAAAGAACATGATATGGATTCAAAAGTTACAAAATTCTTTGAAAATGCAACAACATATTTTTCAAAAGTAACAGAACAAAATTTATATACATATCAAAATGTTTTAGAATATGTTGATGGAGAATATCAATTGACAAATAAAATAACAGATCAAAATATTCATGATATGAGAGCAAATATGGATGAAACAGATGCAGTTGAATTTGACAAATTTATTGAAAAATATTGGGGAAAAACTAAAAAAGTATAAAACATAGATGAAAGGAGAGTTGTTATTAAATGGATGCTAGTGTGCTAAAATATATAATATTTGGTTCTATTGGTTTATTAGTAATTGCTGGAATTGCATATTTTGCTTTAGCAAAACAAATGGGAAAATCAGAATATGCAAGAATAAAGAAGTTACAACAAGGAACTAAAACAAGTGGCTTTTCAATGGATGTTTTATACCAGAGATTATATATAACATTTATTAAAATACCTTTCATCAAAAGATATTTATTTAAACTTCGTAGAAGGCTTGAAATTTTAAATATTGACGATGAATATAGTACAAGAAGAGATTCAGCAAAAATTTTAATGAATGCAATATTAATACTTATACCTATTGTATTTATAACAATTATAATCACAAAACAGAATATATTACTTATGGCAATTTTGTTAATTTTCGAATTGTTTGTTGTAGATTCAATGACAGAGGGAATGGTTGACAAAATTGACAATAAGTTATTAAAAGAACAAATAGACTTTTTCGCTGAAATTAGACATGCTTATCATGAGTTTAATATGGTTGAAGAAGCTATATATCAAGTTTCTTTGGATGATGAAAAAAATGTTTCAAAACAAGGTGAAAAAATTTATGAAATATTAATTTCAGATGATCCAGAAACAGAACTAGAAAAATATTATGATACAGCACCAAATAGTTATTTAAAAGAATTCGCTGGTATATCATATTTGACCAAGGAATTTGGTGATAGAAAAGACAAAGATGGTTCATCATTATTTTTGAAAAACGTAGATAATATTACACAAGAAATGCAAATTGAAATTTTAAAAAGAGACAAATTAAATTATGTATTTCAAAGTTTGTCAATAATATCAATATTACCAGTATTATTACTAGAACCATTAAAAAATTGGTGTCTTTCAAACTTCTCTTTTACAGGAGAGTTTTATAATGGAAAGATGGGGCTATTAGCCCAAATAATAATAGTAGTTATAACAATTGTTTCTTATATATTAACAAGAAAGCTAAAAGATAACGGAGGGGTTCAAACAGAAGTTTCTCATACAGATCATCCTTGGCAAGAAAAATTGTATAATATTCCTTTAGTAAAAAAAATTGTTAATATGTTTATTCCTAAAAAGGGAACAAAAGATTACAAAAAGATGCAACAATTATTAAAAGATTCAGCATCAAAATCAAAAATGGAATGGATATATGTAAATAGAATTATTTTAGCAGTTATAAGCTTTGTGGCAACAATAATTCTTACAACACAGCTACATAAAATAGCAATAAATTATGTATATACAGAGCCAACAACAAGAACTACAGTTTTAGGAACATTATCAGATAAAGAAAAGAAAAAAGCAGAAAACTTAACAGAACAGGATAATTATTTCTTAAATAAATTTAAAGGAAAATTAGATGTAACAGTAGATGATATTAAAAAAGCAATGATAAAATCAGACTATTATACAGAATCAGACGAAAACCTAACAACAGATTCTGAAAGAATTTTGAAGAAATTAAAAATTATAAATTCAGAACAAATGAAATGGTTTGAAGAATTAATTGCTATGGGAATAGCTGTTATGGGATATATGGCTCCAGTTTGGTTAATGATATTCCAAAAGAAAATGAGACAAATGGAAATGGAAAATGAAGTAATGCAATTCCAAACAATTATTTTAATGCTTATGAAAATAGAAAGAATAAGTGTTGAAATGATTCTTGAATGGCTAGAACGTTATTCAAACATTTTCAAAGAGCCGATAGCAAGATGTGTAAACAACTATGAAGCAGGTGCTTGGGAAGCACTTGAGGAATTAAAACAATCAGTAAGTAATCATGATATGATTAGGATTGTAGAAAGTTTACAATCAGCAGTAGAAAAAATACCAATTAGAGAAGCATTTGATGAATTAGATGCAGATAAAGATTATCATAGAGAAAAACGTAAAGCAACAAATGATCAATTTATTTCTAAAAAAGGAATAATAGGAAAATTTGTAGGCTTTGCACCAATGATTTGCTTATTCGTTGGATATTTGATAATACCATTAGTATTTATTGGTCTATCAAGTATGGGAAGTGCATTCGCAGGATTACAATAATAAAGAAAGGAGTTTGATTATATGGAAAATGCAACAAAAGCATTGTTGATAGCAGCTTGTGTTTTAATAGGAATTATAATATTATCAATGTTGTTATTAGGATATAATCAAATTTCTAATTATTATCAACAACAGAGTGACAATTTAAGCTTAAGACAAATTGTTGAATTAAATAAGAAATTTACAAATTATGATGGAAAAACAATTCGTGGAAATGAAATGCTTTCTGTTATAAATTCTGTTGTTGATTATAATACTTGGGTTGCACAAAATGCAAACGAAGGGTATGAGGAAATACAGTTAAACATTTCATTTGAAATGTCAAAAACAGATAGTAGATGGACATCATTTCATATAGAAGAATCATCATCATATGATTACTTATTTCCAAACAATTCGCCAATAACAAATACTAATATGAAAAAGATTTCAACAAGAAAAAACGATTTATTAACAAAATTTAGCAATTTATCACAAACTGGATTTGTAAGTTCTAATGTTGTATCAGAAAATACTTTACAATTACTTTCTTCAAATGTTCATACAATAAGAGATTGGCTAACAAGATCAACACAAAATACTAATGATATGTCTCAAAGTCAAAAGGAAAGATATGATGAAAATAATGTAAAGGCTGCAAAAATAATTGATAAAATATTACAAACAAAGTTTACAGATAATACAGCAGAGGAAACACAAAGAAATATGCTTGCACAAAAAAGTAAAATTGAAAAAATAGAACAAATAGCAGCAGAATATTATGAACTTACACAATTTAAAAGAACATATTTCCTATGTGAAGGTGAAGAAACTGACAAAAGTGGAGTTTTAATTGCTTCAAATGGAAAAGTTAAAGCAATGAATTTCAAAATAGTTTTAAATAATGATCAAGGTCATACTATAAAATTTAATTAAATTGATGAAAGGAAAAGTTAATGGAGAATGCAACAAAAGCTTTGCTTATGGCAGCAGGAGTACTAATTGGAATAGTTATACTATCGTTAGGAGTATATTTATATGGGACTATAGGAAATTATGTACAAATGTCACAAGAAGAAATGAATAATCAAGCATTAATTAAATTTAATACTCAGTTTTATAATTATACTGCAATAGAGAATCAACAATATACTTTTCAAGATATAATTACAATAGCAAATATTGCATATGAAAACAATTCTGAAAAAGAATTATTAGATGAAACAGAATCTAGTTATGGAACAGACTATGTTGATGTAATAATTATTGGTGCAACAGATCCATCATCAGGTATTGAAACAGGAAAAAAACATTTAGAAAAAATAGTTGGAGATTCAAAGCAGTTAGCAGATTGGTTAGCAAAAAATTATTCAACACATTATACATGTAAGGCTGAAGACATGACAGTAAATTCTGCAAATAGAGTTAATAAAATTGTTTTTAAAAAAGTAAATGATTAATAAAAATTATATAAAATATTGAAAAAAAATTATATAAATGATAAAATGAGGAAGATATGAAAAAAATATTTATATTTTTAGCAATAATTGTAGTAATTTTATGTGTTATATTATACCAATATAATTCATATCAAAGAGCGCAAAATGCTATTAATAGTGAAAATAGTGAATATGAACAATATCTTGATAAAGAAATATATGGAATAGATATTGCTTCATTAATAAATAAATCAACAGACAAAAATGAAAAAAATTCTGTTTCAAAAGATGACAAAGGTTACTTTATACAAAATGATGAAAATTCTATTGAAATAGAAATATATATAAAAGATAGTGATACAACATATAAAATGGAACAAATTTATAAACAAGGAGTAGAACAATTTGTACAATTCTTCTTAAATGATAAATTTAAAAGTTCTAAAGTTGAATATCATGAAAAAACAAAAAGAATAAAATATATTCTTTTTGAACAAATATAAATTAGTTATTAACATTTTTTATAAAAAAATTTTAACGAAAGAAGGTGAAATTACATATGGAGAACGCAACAAAAGCTCTTTTAATTGCAGCCGCAGTTTTAGTAGCAATTATAATTATTTCTCTAGGTGTATATGTAGTATCTTTGGCTCAAAACCAAATGAAAGGAGCAGAAAGTGGATTAAATGACGTCGAAATTCAATCATTCAATTCTACATATAAATCATATGAGGGAACATCTGTATCTGGAACTAAAGTAAAAGCATTAGTAGATGCTGTTTATAATCATAATTTAACAGAATCTGATGAATCAAGAAAAATTGAATTAGTTGATGGAACTAATGCTACTATATTAGCAAAGGAACAAGAGGATCCAACACAAAAACCAGCAATAAAAACAGGAAAAAGATATTCAGTAACATGTGTACCTGAAAAAAAATCAGGATTAATTACAAAAATTCAAATACAAATATTAGAAGATAATTAATTTTATATAATGGGGGGATATATTATGGAAAACGCAGTAGATTCACTAAAAATTGCTTTTGGAGTACTAATTTTTACTGTTGCGCTTTCTATTAGTATATCCACTTTTTCAAATGCAAGAAGAGCAATTGATGGTATAACAACAATAAAGGACAAAACACAAGAATATGTTTATTTAGAACCATCTACAACTAGTAATAGAGATGTTGGAATTGAAACTATAATTCCAGCATTATACAAAGCTTATTCAGAAAACTATAGAGTGGAATTTTGGGTAAAAGATTCTGCTGGAGCTGAAAAAAAGCTTATTTTATATTCCAGAAGAAATGTAGAAGCCAGAGAAAAAAATTGGGAAGAAGTTAATTATATAGATCTTATAGATGAAAATTTTGGTAGTGAATCATTAGCAATAGATCATTTGAATGCATTATTAACAAATGGACATACTAAATTTTATATAAATGCATCAAAAGCATATGGAGTTAAAGATATATCGGCTTATAAAAGATATAATAGTACTAATACAATACTTTTATATGATGAAGAAATTGGTTCTAAATCAGGAGATATTGCTATTGGCAGTGAAGGTTTATATGAATTTCTAAAAGACAAAAAATTTGAAGAAAGACTTGGAGAATATTATCAAGAAGACAAGAGTGAAGGAAAAGTGTCAGACACTCTTGAAATAAATAAAACTAAAAAAAGAATTATAACTTATGTTTGGAAAAATTATTAAAAAGAAAGGATAATACTTTATGGAAGAATCAACGACAGATATAATAGGTATTTTTGCAGCAGTTGCACTAATGTTTTTAGTTCCGCTAGTTCTTTTAGCAGATAGAAATGATGATATATCACAACTTATTGCAAATAGTGCTACATCATCTTTTGTAGAAAACATTATAAAAACAGGAACAATAACATCAGAAGATTATGCTAATTATATAAATCAATTAAATAGTTCTGGAAATACTTATGATGTAAGTATCGAAATTAAAGTATTAGATCCAAACTATGCACAAGAATATACAAATAGAAGAAATGAATTAGGTTCAAATCAATATTATTCAATTTATACAACACAGATAGAAGAAAAATTATCAAACAATGGTGGTAATGAATCAAATAAAAAGATTGTTTTAAAAGATGGTGATGTTATTTCAGTAATTGCCAAAAATAACAATTTGACATTATCACAATCATTAAAAAATATTTATTATACAATTTCAGGAGAAGAATTACATATTGTTGCAGCAACAGGTTCTGGAATAATTGCAATAAATGGAGCAACATAAAAGTAACAGGATTTTTAATCGTGTTATTTTTGTTTAATAAGATAAGAAAGGAAATTATAATGAACATTATATATATTTTAACTTCATTAGCACTAATAATATCATATTTATTATTAAATAAAAGTGAAAAAAAAGAAAACTTAATACATAGTGTAATTATAAGTGTTATTCTATTTTTAACATATAATATTTTTATTACACAGGTAATGTTTTTTGTACATTTAAAATCAACATTATTAAATTTAGCAATTGTTAATATTGCTTTTTCTGCTGTTTTTATAACAAAAGAAATAAAAACAAAAACCATACAAAAATATTATATAAATAAATTAGATATAATAGCAGTTATAATTATATTAGGATTAGCTATAACGATTGTTATTATGAATTATGGAACAAATATTGCAGTAAAACATGCAGTAACAGATGCTGCAACACACTATTTTGCATCAGATGATTTTTATAGATATTCAACATTATTCTCAAGAGAAAGTTCAGACACGATAAAATGGTTGAATACTCCATATCTAATGACAGGAGCATATGTAAATACTGGTATATTCTTAAAACTTTTTAAAGGTATTATTGATGAAACATTTTTGGTAAAATTATATTTTATATTTGATATGTTTATATGGATGTTATCAGGTTTACTTATGTACACAGCACTTTCAACTAATTTTAAAAATAAAAAACATCAAATATTAGCATTAGTACTTACAATTTTTTATATGTTAGCATATCAATTAAACAGTCTATTTGCAGGTTTTTCTTATTTAGGTGTAGGACTAGATATAATAATTGGTATAATAATTATTATGAAAAGTGAAATTAAAACAAACTATAAGATTAGCTCTTTATTTTTATTAAACTTAGGAATAATGTTTTCATATTATTATTTTGCTCCAGTTTTATTTTTAGCAGAATTTTGGTATA
>ERZ773130.3135-NODE-3135-length-11350-cov-25.417795_pt1 | contig 11350 bp, 6 predicted proteins | sample MGYA00511919_ERZ773130 | MGnify/ENA primary metagenome ERZ773130 (study PRJEB29015, sample SAMEA2737851) | human gut metagenome | biome: human gut; feature: human-associated habitat; material: faeces | place: China | collected 2012 ...
TGCTCTTGACGGGGTTGTGGTGCTCGTCGAAGGTAAAGGTGCCGGTGATGCCCTCGATGGTGCCGCCGGCAATGGCATCGATGACGGCCTGCTTGTACTCGTCAGAGCCGGCCTCAAGGCCCTGCTCCTCGGCAGCCTTGATGCCGTACACGACGGTCATGGCAGCATCGTAGCCCAAGGGTGCAAAGCCGTTGGGGTAGGCCTCGCCGTACTCGGCCTTGTAGGCATCCTCAAACGCGGTGCTGGAGCCCTTAGCGTAGCAGGCGCAGAAGTAGGAGTCCTTCAGCTGGTCGGCGGTGGCGTAGCCCTCCAGACCATCCCAGCCGTCGCCGCCGAGGAAGGGAACGGTCAAGCCGACGCTCTCAGCCTGAGCCAAGATCTGACCTACTTCCTGATAGTAGTTGGGGCAGAACACCATCTCGGGGTTCTTGCCAAGGATGCTGGTCAGCTGGGTCTTGAAGTCCACGTCGCCCTCAGAGTAGCTCTCCTGATCCACGACGGTGCCGCCCTTTGCCTCAAACTCCTTGGCAAAGTTCTCGGCCAGACCCTCGTTGTAGTCCTTGCCCTTCAGGAAGATGACGGCTGCCTTGGTGTAGCCCAGCTTCTCGTAAGCGTAATCTGCCATCTTCACGCCCTGGAAGGGGTCGGTGAAGCAGGCACGGAACACATTCCCGTTCACGGTGTCGGTCTCGGCATCGTAGGTAACAGCCTCGGCAGTAGCGGAAGCGGTGACCATAGGCATATTGTAATCGGCGCTCTCGGCGGCAACAGCCAGTGTGGGAGCTGTGGTTACATCGCCTACCAGAGCGGTGATGCCCTGATCCACCATCTTGGTAAAGCAGGTCACAGCCTGCGTTTCATCGCCCTGCTCGTCCATGGTGATGATCTCCAGCTGCTTGCCGTTGACACCGCCATCGGCATTGACCTGCTTCATGTACAGGCTGGCACCGTTTACAACAGCCTGACCGTAAACGGAAGCGTCACCGGTCAGGGGACCCATCACACCCACCTTGATAGTGCTGCCGGAAGCAGCAGCGGAACCGGCTGCAGAAGAAGCGGCAGTGCTTGCGGAAGAACCGCCGCAGGCAGTCAGAGCACTTGCTGCGGCAACAACACCGGCAGCGGCCATGAACTGACGACGAGTGATCATCTTTTTCATAAAAATCTCCTCCTTCGGAGTGTTCTATAAAGTAAATTGATAAAAACGGAAGCAAGGCCCTTCCCCTCTAAAGCGGCCTTGCTTCTATTCTTGTCTGTTATTATAGCTATCTGGGTTCAAATCCGCAATTCACAAACCGTCCATACTTTTGGGCGCATTTTCTCGGCTTTGTTGATACTTTATACAAAAATTAAAGCGTAATTTTGTGCACTATTTCAAATTGTTCATTTTGTTTATCTGTGACATGAAACAAATTCACAAGTTGCAAAATGGTTACAGGGTCTCCATCTCGGCGTCGGCGGCAAATTCGGCCTCGGCGCGGACTTCGGCGGCCTGTCCCTCGGCCTCGGCAACAGCCAACGGCTCTGCCAGTGCCTTGCGGATGGCGGTGACGTAGAACACCATGGAAAGCGCCGTACCGATGCACCAGCCCACAGGCCATGCCATCCAGATGCCGGTGGAGCCCAGCGCGGTGGCGCTGAGCACGGCGGCAATGCCCACGCGCAAAATCAGGTCGGTGAAGGTGGCGATCATGAACCGCACCATCAGGCCGCAGCCGCGCAGGATGCCGTCTGCCACCAGCTTGACCGATACCACAAAGTAGAAGGGGGAGAGGATACGCAAGAACAGCATACCGGTGTCAATGGCGGGCCCCTGCGGGTCGTTCATGAACAGCAGCAGCAAAAAGCGGCCAAAGAAGAAGTACAGCACCACCAGCGGCACGCACAGCAGCCACACCAGATTGCGGCCTGCGCCAAAGCCTTCCTTCACGCGGTCCATCTTGCCGGCACCCATGTTCTGGGAGGTGTAGTTGGAGATGCCGTTGCCCAGGGTGGTAAAGGAGGTGATGACCATGTTGTTCAGCTTGACGGCGGCAGAGTAGCCTGCAATGACGCTGGCACCAAAGGTGTTGATAATGCTCTGCAGGATGATGTTGCCCACCGAGACAAAGCTCTGCTGCAGGATGCTGGGCACAGCCACCACAGCCACCTTGCCCAGCATATTCCACGAGAACAGCTGCACATGACCCTCGGTGTGGAAGGCGCGGATGCGGCGGAACACCACTACCATGGCCAGCACGCAGCTGACACCCTGACACAGGAAGGTAGCCCATGCCACACCGGCGATGCCCATCTTGAAACCGGCGACGAACAGGATGTCCACGCCGATGTTAGACAAAGAAGAGACTGCAAGGAAGTAGAAGGGGGTCTTGCTGTCGCCAAGGGCAGAGAAGATGCCGGTGGCAATGTTGTAGAAGAACATGAAGGGCAGGCCCAGAACGTAGATATCCAGATACAGCGCAGAATCTGCAAGGATCTCCTCCGGGGTGTTGATGAGCTCCAGCAGGGCGTCGCAGCCAAACAGACCGATGCCCATCAGCACGGCGCACAGCACGGCAGAGCCGATGAGGGAGGTGTAGACCGAGGTCTTCATCTCGCGGTATTCCTTTGCGCCAAAGTAGCGGGACACGATGACCGAGCAGCCAATGTTGCAGCCAAAGGCAAAGGCGATGAAGATCAGGGTGATCTCGTAGCTGTTGCCCACCGCAGCCAGCGCGTTCTCACCGATGAACTTGCCCGCTACCAGACTATCCGCGATGTTGTACAACTGCTGGAAAATGATGCTGCCGAACATGGGCAGACAGAATTGCCACAATACCTGTGACGGCTTGCCCACCGTCAGATCCTTATTCATTGCAAAAATCCTCCTCTATAACGACTATAAATGGGAAAACAGCGTAAACGCCGCAACCAGTATAGAACCGAATCGCCAAAAAGTAAAGAAAATTTTTGGTATATATGCCATACGAAAATTACATGGCTGGCATAGTGCATCCCCGCTGCCGCAAGGGGGCAGACTGTAAACGGGTTTTCCACGGCGGTTTGCGTTCCCGTTAAAAATTTAGGTCTGCAAACATACGCACCGGCTCTTGCGCCGGGGTGCAAAGCGTGGTAGGATATTGACAGTTAGTTATATATAACTATCTAAATAGAGCAGTTCCCCGTCTGCCCGCCCGGGCAGTACGGGAGAGAAAATGATATTCAGGAGGGTTTCAAGATGAATTATCTGGAAATTGAATCTGTTGTAGGCCGCGAGATCTTAGACTCCCGCGGAAACCCTACTGTGGAAGCCGAGATCACGCTGGCGGACGGCACTGTGGCGCGCGGCTGTGCCCCTTCCGGCGCATCCACCGGCGAGTTTGAGGCACTGGAGCTGCGGGACGGCGACAAGAGCCGCTACTTGGGCAAGGGCGTGACCAAGGCGGTGGAGAACATCAACACGGTCATTGCGGACGCTGTGGTGGGCATGGATGCCTCCGACATTTACGCCATCGACGCCGCCATGATCAAAGCCGATGGCACCAAGGATAAATCCAATCTGGGCGCAAACGCCATTCTGGCGGTGTCCATTGCAGCCTGCCGCGCAGCAGCCGCTTCGCTGGAAATGCCGCTGTACCGTTTTCTGGGCGGTGTAAACGGCAATCGCCTGCCTGTGCCTATGATGAACATCCTGAACGGCGGTGCACACGCCACCAACACCGTGGACACGCAGGAGTTCATGATCATGCCGGTGGGCGCACCCTCCTTTAAGGAAGCGCTGCGCTGGTGCGCCGAGGTATTCCATGCGCTGGCTGCCATCCTGAAGTCCAAGGGGCTGGCTACCTCCGTGGGCGATGAGGGCGGCTTTGCGCCCAACCTTTCCAGCGATGAGGAGACCATCGAGACCATTCTGGCTGCCATCGAAAAGGCGGGCTATCTGCCGGGCAAGGACTTTATGCTGGCAATGGACGCCGCCGCCTCCGAGTGGAAGAGCCCCAAGGGCAAGGGCTTTTACAAGCTGCCCAAGGCGGGTACCGAGTTCACCTCCGCCGAGCTGATCGCACACTGGAAGAGCCTTGTGGAGAAGTACCCCATCATCTCTATCGAGGACGGTCTGGACGAAGAGGACTGGGAGGGCTGGCAGCAGATGACCCGCGAGCTGGGCGGCAAGGTGCAGCTGGTGGGCGACGACCTGTTCGTGACCAACACCGAGCGTCTGGCAAAGGGCATCCAGCTGGGTGCGGGCAACGCTATCCTGATCAAGCTGAACCAGATCGGCTCTGTCTCCGAGACCTTGGAAGCCATCAAAATGGCGCACAAGGCCGGTTACAACGCCATCAGCTCCCACCGCTCCGGCGAGACCGAGGACACCACCATTGCGGACTTGGCGGTGGCGCTGAACACCTGCCAGATCAAGACCGGCGCGCCCAGCCGCACCGAACGTGTGGCAAAGTACAACCAGCTGCTGCGCATTGAGGAGCAGCTGGGCGAAAGCGCCGTCTACCCCGGCATGGAAGCGTTTTAAGTAAGATGATTTGGAATGCCCTCCGCGCTGCTTTGGGCATTTTCAGCGGAAAAAGTATTTTTGATTTGTTGCTCAGAAACGCCTGCGGGCGTTTCTGAGCAACTTTTTCACGGGAAGGGGTCGTAAAGGCAGACGGCAGCTGCAATACTCCCAATATTTACCACCACGGCATTTGCAATCCTGCGGCGGACTGGTTCGTATATAAGGCAGACCGGCACCCGGCAGCAGTCGGGACGGAATGAAACGAAAGGAGCAAACCTTCCATGTTTCAAGGCCTTGGGCCGCTGTTCAGCCTTTTGGGCGGCGGCAGCTTGACTAAGCTGCTTCTGTTTTTACTGAAGGGGCTGTTCGGCTGAAACGGACGGTCTGAAAGGAGAATACCATGCTGATCGTATTGGAGCATCTGCTGGGTCGGATCAACCTGCCCGGTATGTGGTGGATCATCGCAGAGCGCTGGCTGTGAGGTGACACCCCGCAAAGCCGCTGCACTTTTTGTGCGGCGGCTTTTTTGCTGCGCGGAATGATTTCATTGGGCTCGCCCTTATAACTTTTTCTAATGTGCCTTACTTGCCGTTCTGTTGGTAAAAAATGCTTGCATCTAGGCGGTTTTGATGATAAAATCAAAATGTTATAGTGTGCCCAAAAGCGGGGCGTACAGGAAGGTAAAGTTTGAAATTGCGGTAACAGGGGGTACTGCGTGCTGCAATGCGCGGAGAAAAAGGCAGGAAAGGTAAAATGGAAACAGACGAGACAATAAAAAAAGGATTTCTGCGGCTGGAACGCTATGCACAGAATATACCGGGCGGCTTTCACTGCTGCGCAGAGGATCCTGAAAACGGCTATCCGTTTGCTTATGTCAGTGACCGTTTTCTGGAGATACTGGGCTGGGAGCGGGAAGAATTTGCGGCAAAGTTCGATAACCGATACACCGCGCTGGTGCACCCGGACGATCTGGAAAGCGGGCTGCGCTACCGGAACGCGGAAAACAGCACGACCTACGCGCAAGACGGCGACAGTATGTTCCGGCTGCTGGGCAAAAACGGCTACCGCTGGGTCTCCAGTGCTGCCAACCGGGTGGAGTGGCATGGCGATGGCTACATCGTGAGCACTATCACGGATATCACCCCCTATATGGAGCTGCGGGAAAAGCTGGAACAGCAGAACCGCACCCAGCGGGAAGCGCTGGAAAGCGCCAACCATAACCTGCTGCGGATGATGCAGCAGATGGAGGAGCAAAAAGCGAAGTTTGCCCAGACCGCCGCCCGGAATATGGAAAAAGAAAAGCACTACCGGCAGCGGCTGAACCATGACGCCCTGACTGGCACCTACAACCGCCGCTATTACGAGGAAGTGGTGCGCAATAACATCGGCCCGGCGGGCATTGCCCTGATGGATATCGACGATTTCAAGATCTGCAACGATACCTACGGTCACCACGCCGGAGATCTGGCGCTGGAAACCGTTGCAAAGGCCATCCGCGGCTGCATCCGGGAAACAGATCTGCTGATCCGCTACGGCGGCGATGAGTTTTTGCTGGTGCTGCCCGGCATCCCGGCGGATTACCTCAGGACAAAGCTGGAGCAGATCCGCGACGCGGTGCAAAAGGCGGTGGTGCCGGGCTACCCTCACTTCCGGCTTTCGCTGAGCATCGGCGGCGCGATGCAGACCCTTGCCGACCCCATGGAGAACGTGGTGCGCCGGGCAGACCTTTTGATGTATCAGGCCAAGAGCCGCAAGGACGCGGTAGCGGTGGACACACAGGACAGTCGGTTGGCGGCTCAGGAGCAAGTCTTGGAGGAAAAGCCCGTCATCCTGCTGGTGGACGATTCCATGATGAACCGCATGGTGCTGGCCAGCATTCTGGGCGAGGACTACCGCATTCTGGAAGCCGAGAACGGCAAACGGTGTCTGGAGCTGCTGCAGACAGAAGCAGGGCAGATCTCGCTGGTGCTGCTGGATATCAACATGCCGGTCATGGACGGCTTTGAGGTGCTGCGCACCATGAATACCAACCATACCATCGAGGATGTGCCAGTGATCATGATCTCCAGCGACGACTCGGAGGAAGCCATCCGCAAGGCCTATGAGCTGGGCGCCAGTGACTATGTGAACCGCCCCTTTGATGCCAAGATCGTCTACCGCCGGGTGTCCAACACCATCAAGCTGTACGCCAAGCAGCGGCGGCTGGTGCAGATGGTGTCCGACCAGATCCGCGCGCGGGAAAAGAACACCGATGTGCTGGTGGGCGTGCTGAGCCAGATCGTGGAGTTCCGCAACGGCGAGTCCGGCTCTCATGTGCGGCACATCCGCACTATCACCGAGACGCTGCTGCACCGGCTGATGGAACTGACCAGCCGCTACGACCTGACTCCCGAACAGAAGGATAACATCCCGCTGGCGTCGGCACTGCACGATATCGGCAAGATCGGCATTGACGAAGCCATCCTGAACAAGCCCGGCAAGCTGACCGCAGAAGAATTTGCGGTGATCAAGACCCACAGTATGCTGGGCGCAGAGATGCTGCAAAAGACTGAAAGCTTTGCAGACCAGCCGCTGTTGCAGACCGCCTACGAGATCGCCCGCTGGCACCACGAGCGCTGGGACGGCAAGGGCTACCCGGACGGGCTGAAGGGAGACGATATCCCCATCAGTGCGCAGCTGGTCTCCATGGCAGATGTGTACGACGCGCTGACCAGTGAGCGGTGCTACAAAAAAGCCTTCCCGCACGAGACCGCCGTTCAGATGATCACAAACGGCGAGTGCGGGGCGTTCAACCCACTGCTGACACAGTGCCTGCTGGATGTGCAGGGGGAACTGAAACAGGAAATTTTACAATGGTAATGTGAGGACAACTACGCGTGACAAAACAGCGATCCAACCATAAAATACCCCGCCGTACCTTTTTAAAGGTATGCGCGGCTGCTGCGGTCGGGCTGACCGCCTGCGGCAAAATGCAGACGGCGGCAGAGCTGCCCGAGCTCACGGTGGGCAGCGATAACTACTCGCCTTTTATCTACCTGAACAATGACAGCACCCCCACCGGCATTGATGTGGACATTGCCACCGAGGCTTTTGCCCGCATAGGGTATGCGGTACGGTTTGAAATCATTGACTGGGAGCAGAAAACAAAGCTGGTGGAAAGCGGTGCCATCGACTGCATCTGGGGCTGCTTTTCCATGGACGGGCGGGAGCAGCTGTACCGCTGGGCAGGGCCGTATATGGTCAGCCGTCAGGTGGTGGCGGTCAATGCGGACAGCAGCATTGAAACGCTGGCCGACCTTGCGGGCAAGACCATGATGGTGCAAAGCACCACCAAGCCGGAGGAAATTTTCCTCGCCGGCACCGACCCCCGCATCCCGCAGTTTGGTGAACTGCTGAGCGCCGAGGACCGCAGCGTGCAGTACGCCATGTTGAACTGCGGCTATGTGGACGCCATTGCCGCCCACGAGGCCGCCATTTTGCGGTATATGCAGGATTGCAATGCCAATTTCCGCATTCTGGAGGAGCCGCTGCTGGTCACCGGCATCGGCGTGGCCTTTGCGCTGAACGACACCCGCGGGCTGGACGAAAAGCTGACCGAGACCTTTGCCGCCATGCGCGCCGACGGCACGATGAAGCAGATCGTAGGCAAATATCTGCCGGATCCGGAAAAATATCTGGAGGTGGACGCCCTTGAACCGTAACAAGAAACCGTTCACGCCCAATATGCGGGTGGCGGCGCTCTACCTGCTGATGGGCGTGCTGCTTTTGCTGGCAGTGACCATCTTCTCCGGGCGGGAGTCCATGCGCGCTACCGAGGAATACTTTGACCGCACCATCAACTTTGTAAAGGTGCAGTCCACCAGCTACGAAAAATATAACGATACCATCACCGCAAAGTCGCTGCGCCGGATGGCGGTCTCGGTGCGGCAGCTGGCCGAAAATGACGCTTTGGATATTTACGACCCCGAAGCCCTCCGGAAAGAAACGGAATCCCTCTGGCTTACCGGCATTGCCGTACTGGACGAAAATGGAGAATCACTGTGCGAATATACGGATGGTAATATCGATTATGCGCAGTTTGCGGAATCGCTGCGAGAGCAAGCCGCGCTGAACGTGCTGCAAAACCCGCAAAAGACCTATCTCAAGCGCATTCTGTTACAGGATGGTACAGCGGTGGATGTTGCCACCCGCCGCGCCGCAGCAGGGGACGCTGTGCTGCTGGCGTACCGGGTGACCCCGCCGGAGTTTGTGGAGGGGACAGCCCTGTCCATCCAGAGCGTGCTGGACGGCTACCCGAAGAACATCAGCGGCACCATCTTTATCGTGCAGGACAACAAGGTGATCGCCGCAAACGACCCGAGCCTCATCGGACTGTACACCACGAACAGCCCGCTGGTGCAGGGCATCCGCAAGGCCGGTGCGCCCGACATTCTGACCCACACCCGCGACTGGGCAAATTCCGGCTGCTATTTCGGGATGTACAGCAACGGACAGAATTTTGATCTGTATCTCTATATCGACGAAAAATCGGTGTTCCGCAATTTCAGCAGCGCACTGCTGACGGCACTGATCTTCTATCTGATCTGTGTGGCAGTGCTGCAAACGCTGCGCCGCCGCTCCATGAAGCTTGCGGAGCAGCAAAAAAGGGAGCAGGAGCAGAAGTATCACGCCCAGCTGGAAGAGCAGAACCGCAAGCTGGAGCTTGCCGTCCGGCACGAGGCAGCGGCAAACCGCGCCAAGCGGGAGTTCTTGTTCAACATGAGCCACGACATCCGCACCCCGATGAACGCCATTATCGGCTTCACCTCGCTGGCGGCGACCCATGTTGATAATAAGGAACAGGTGCTGGGCTACCTGAAAAAGATCTCCACCTCCAGCCAGCACCTGCTCTCCCTCATCAACGATGTGCTGGACATGAGCCGTATCGAGAGCGGCAAGGTGAAGATCGAGGAAAAGGCGGTGCATCTGCCGGATCTCGTGCACGATATACGCTCCATCATCCAGCCCAACATCAGTTCCAAACGGTTGTCGCTGTTCATCGACACCATGGATGTGGTGGACGAGGACATCATCACCGACCCGCTGCGGCTGAATCAGGTGCTGCTGAACATCCTTTCCAATGCTATCAAGTTCACCCCCACCGGCGGCATGGTGAGCATCCGCATTGCTCAGAAGCCCGGCGCGCCCAAGGGCTGCGGCAATTATGAGTTCCGCATCAAGGACAACGGCATCGGCATCAACAAGGAGTTCCAGAAGCACATCTTTGAGGAGTTCACCCGGGAGGAAAGCTCCACCGTCAGCGGCATCCAGGGCACGGGTCTCGGCCTTTCCATCACCAAGAACATTGTAGACCTGATGGGCGGCACCATCGCCCTTGAAAGTGAGCCGGGCAAGGGCAGCGAGTTTATCGTGAACCTCTGCTTTACCCTCAGCGGGCAGAAGGCGGAGATCAAACAGCTGCCCCAACTGGAAGGGCTGCGGGCACTGGTGGCGGACGACGACACCAACACCTGCCTGAGCGTCAGCACCATGCTTTCCAAGATCGGCATGCGCCCGGAGTGGACCATCTCCGGCAAGGAAGCGGTCATCCGCACGAAGTACGCCGTGGAGCAGGGCGATGCTTTCAGCGTGTATATCATCGACTGGCTCATCCCGGATATGAACGGCATCGAGATCGTGCGGCAGATCCGCAAGGTCATCGGGGACAGCTGCCCCATCATCATCCTGACCGCCTATGACTGGGCGGATATCGAGGAGGAGGCGCGCGCCGCCGGTGTGACCGCCTTCTGCGAAAAGCCGCTGTTCCTCTCGGAGCTGCGCAAGGTGCTGGCAGAGCCCTTCCGGGTGCAGCCGGAGCAGACGACTGCACCGCAGCCCAAGGCAGACTTCAGCGGTAAGCACCTGCTGCTGGTGGAGGATAACGCCCTGAACCGGGAGATCGCCATAGAGATCTTAAAGGAAGCGGGCTTCCTTGTGGATACCGCCGGAGACGGCGTTGAAGCAGTGGAAAAGATGGAGCAGTCCGTGCCCGGGCAGTACGACCTGATTTTGATGGACATCCAGATGCCCCGGATGGACGGCTACGAAGCCACCCGGCGTATCCGCGCCCTGCCCGACCCCCGCAAGGCGGGCATCCCCATTTTTGCCATGACCGCCAACGCCTTTGAGGAGGACAAGCAGAACGCCCTGAATGCGGGCATGAACGGCCACATCGCAAAGCCGCTGGATATCCCGCACCTGCTGAAGGTGCTGGAAGAAGCGCTGAAATAAGAACCCGCTCAGGCAAAGCCTTGCGGCTTTATCGGCTCCCCCGAAAGGGGGAGCTTTTTTGTTTCTGCCGGTCAGCATCTTTCCGTTCACGCGGTTTTATCTTCCTGCATAGGATGGTGCACAGCGGAAAAGGGGAGATGACGACATGAGGCAGACAAAGCGGTTTGCGGTGGTGGGCAGCGATGCCCGGCAGGCGGCGGCAGGGCGTGCACTGGCGCGGGCGGGGTATACGGTGGGCGGCGTGCAGCAGCTGCCGCAGGCAGACTGCATCCTGCTGCCGCTCCCGCTGGAACAGTCCGGTCTGCCGCTGGCGCAGCTGCTGGGCATGGCAAAGCCCGGGGCACTGGCGCTGGGCGGTAAGGTGACGGACAGCGCAAGGACTATCGCCCGGGCGGCGGGGGTGGAACTGGTGGACTACTTTGCCCGCCCGGAGCTGACCGTGTATAACGCCATCCCCACCGCCGAGGGCTGCATCGGCATTCTGCTGGAACGGCGCAGCCGTACCCTGTGGGGCGCGGCGGTGCTGGTGCTGGGCTTTGGCCCGGTGGGGCGGGCGCTTGCGGTGCGTCTGGCGGCGCTGGGTGCGCGGGTGAC
>ERZ773130.3144-NODE-3144-length-11310-cov-3.985606_pt1 | contig 11310 bp, 12 predicted proteins | sample MGYA00511919_ERZ773130 | MGnify/ENA primary metagenome ERZ773130 (study PRJEB29015, sample SAMEA2737851) | human gut metagenome | biome: human gut; feature: human-associated habitat; material: faeces | place: China | collected 2012 ...
GCCACCAGCCGTATTCATTCTCAGCAAGACCTGTATATTCAAAGTCTACCTTACCGTTCTCTACTCGCCACCAGCCGTATTCATTCTTAGCAAGACCTGTATATTCGTATTCTACCCTGCTATTTTTTACAAATACCCAGTCATTTTCATCTTGAATAACATTAGTATACTCATTAGTAACACAGCCATTCTGCACATATACACGACTTCCTGAATAATCAATAAAGCCTGTATATGAACTATCAAATACATTATCTTTATAATAATAAAGTTTATCCTTTATCTGTACAAGTCCTGTGAACATTTCCTTACTCTGTACTGTTACCGCACACTGTGCCGTCTTTCCATTCTCAGTCATGGCCGTTATAACTGCTTTACCGGCTTTTTTAGCAGTTACATTACCATCAGCATCCACTGCTGCCACACTACTATCATTACTGCTCCATATTACAGTCTTTTTATTGGTTGTATTATCAGGTATAATCTGTGCAATTAATTTAATGCTATCTCCCTCTGTAATTGTCACATTACTGCTATTAAGAGATATCTCAGTTATCGGTATATCTGGTATGTCAGGCACATCCGGTATATCTGATGTATACGGATATGAGCGTATAATAATTCTCCCCATATCTTTATCAAGATATGACGCATATATCTTTGAATCATTATAACTTATATTAAATCCGTCAATACTTTGGATTGATACCCTGTTGCCAAACTGCTGCCACTGATTATCAATAAGTCCGCTTACAAATGTAAGATTATCGTCTGTACTACTTCCAACAAATACATCATCACCTGAAAAACATATTGACGAATAATTAACACTCACATCTGTTATATTATTATCTCCAACCTGCTTAAGAACAGTTTCTCCTTTTAAGTAGTCCAAACTATACAAGGTGCTTCCTGAAGCATCAAATGGTGAAGTGCCATTCTTTAACAGATAAAGCCTGCCTGAATTATTAGCAATCTGTACGTTATTGGCCTTAATTATGCCATCTGATACAACACTCCAGCTATTATTTTCACTGTCATATTTATTTATATATATCCTGTTATCATTAAATGCTTCCCTATATGCAACAAATATATTATCGCTGTCATCTGCTGTAATAATCGGATTAGATGGATACTTACCCACTGAATAACACACCTTATCTGATAATGACATCACAACTTTACCGTCATATTTATATGCAAATACCGAATTACCATCTGTATCAGCATATGTAAAATATACACCTTTTTCACCTGATGATAATGATATTTCATTAGAACAAATATCAGATTTATGTATATTCTGCCACCTGCTTCCATCCCATTTGTCAACTCTTACATGGTAATCTTTGTCAACATAAGAAACATATATATCTCCATTGTAAGATACTATCGAATTTCCCGTTGCTGCCGGTCCATCTGTAACCCTGCTCCATATACCTTTACTATATTGTAATACTACAGTTTCACCCGAATAAGAATTACCTGTATTACATATAAAATACTGGTTACCATCCTTATCTGAACATGCAGCGGTGTTATTAATCATAAATCCTGTATTATCAGTACTTTCAGTAATCCATTTGCTTTCATTCCCATCATCTGCAAAAGAAATATCAAATGTTATTTTATCATCTTTTGTACTGCCAACATTTTCAATTACGATTCCACTATTAGTGCCATCTGAATAAGTAATTGCGTTCTGCTCTATTCCTGCAGTCATGTCATGTGTTCCGTATGATGTACGTCCACATTCCTTTGAAAGAAATGAATCAGGCAAGCCTGTATAATCCGCCTTTTCATAGCCATTGTAAATTACATCACCAGGTCTGAATACATATATCTTATATGGTGGTCCATACATATTTCCACCATTAAGAGATGCACTTACTCTGTAAATAATAAGTCCCGAACCATATATCTTGTTATCATATGATTTTTCATCATATTTATCTCCCTGTTTTCTATATTCAACGACAAAAAATTCACTAGTAGAATAATCTGTCTTTAATATAACCGCCTGACTATCCTTTGTATCATATGTAGTTGCAGAAGCCGCATATATTGAATAATTCTTCTTAGATTCAGTTACAGCTGGTATATTAAACCAGCCAGAATAAGCTGACCTGAAATAGGCTAATGGATACTGCAGATACTTGCTTTCCGTAGCCATAATATCCCACTGTCCTACAGGCACTACTCCCTGAACATTAGTATTAACATATAAATCCGGATAGCCCAAAGAATGTAAGAATTCATGTATAACAACTCCGCTTTCACTAAGTCCAAAATATGCTGAGCCTTCAGGAATAACCGTATAGCTGCCTATCTTCTTTGAGTTAATTTCCTCCGTACCATCAAATGTTGACTTATGACCATAAATCTGCGAATTACTGTTACCTTTTTCACATGCCCCTATAATCATAAGATTATCAACACATCCATCGCCATTATAATCAACTATATCATTCTTTGACAGCCTGTCATCCTCCATAAGCAGTGCTGATATTTCCTGAATAAGTCTTATATCTCCAACATTTCTGTCTCCATAATAATCCACATTCTGACTTAAGACATATGGTTCAATCGTATTAGTCTGACTATTATACTGTGGTATTATATTTTTAACCTTAAGCTGTCCATAAGATATGTTAGAAATATATTGATTTAAAGCTCTTGTATGACTTTCATCACCTTCAAACAGATCACTTATCCTTGGGTCTTTCTTATAACACTGTCCAAAATATGTTTCTTCATGATTGTGTGTCGTATCTGCAAAATCAACAAATACAATAATATTAGCATAATACTGTGTATTTACATCTGTTGCAGCTTCTATGTTCTGTGCAGCCGGTACTACCTCTACGACAGAAACCACAAGAAGCATACTTAATAATAACGGTAAAAATAATTTTAATATGTTTTTCTTCATATGTACTCTCCTTCTTAATCTTTTAATTTTCACATGTCATCATCTGCAATAAACGCTTTTTTTATACCATGATATACAATCTTTGCCGGTTTCTTTAACATATTCACAATTAACATGAGTACCATTGCACATACAATTGCAATACATAATATAATTAGTAATCCGTATCCCGGATGGGTAAATATACCTTTATAATTGCACCACATAATAACAAGGCAATGTATACAATATACCGGCAGGCTTAACGAACCAAGATAATCAAACATCCCTATATGTACATTAGATGTATAACTTCTTCCTGACAAAGTAATTGCTACAACTAGTGTAAATACCATTATTGCAAATATTTCATAGTGCATTGATGACAATGAAGCAAGTAATACAATGCTCGTGAAGCCGGTTATCTCTATAATAGTAAAAATTGTTTTTCCAAGCTTCGTATACTTTTTCTTTTTAATATAATCTGCAAGAAAATAGGCGGCTGCACCCATAAAAAGTCCTGCGAGTGCCCTTAAATCTATAGTTAAAAATCCTTTCATACCATCATGCCAGCCATTAATAGTTCCATCTGTAACAATAATATATCCATATAAAAGCATAGGAAAAAATGTAACAAGCCAGCCACTGAGCTTTTTCTTAAGATATAATAATAAGTATATCATTACCGGCATAGCAACTACTAATGCACATATATACCATAACCAGTCAGCCATCATATGGGGCGTATACATTGTATCTGAAATCTTTGCCCCATACGGCATCGTTCCTGTACCTGTAGTTAACATAAGATTCTGTGGTAAATATATAAAATATAAAAGCATTTCCTTAACTGAAAGCTTATAAATAACTGATTTAATAAAAAAATCTGCAATAATTGCCACTGATGTATATGGCAATAATCTCTTAATTTTATTAAATGTATATCTTAATGGCTGAAATGAATCCTTCAATAGTAATTTTTCATTATTACAAATATATCTCACTGTAAAATACCCTGACAAAATATAAAAATATTCTACAAATATCCACCCTGAATGAAATCTTCCTCCTGCATGAAATGAAAAAATCATAAGGCATGCCAAAAATCTTCCTAACTCTATAAAACTGTTCTTCATATTTAAACTCCGTTCCTCAGTAAAATTAATTAATGCTATGTATTATTATCTCTTATCAATGCATCCATATAACCCATAAGTCTCCTTTGATGGTCATAATCCAGCTCCTGATATAATTCTACGAGTATTCCAAGATCTGTTTCTTTATCAATAATATATGTATTACTTTCCCTGCTTCTGCCATCCTTGCTCTCTACTCCTGATAATAAATCATACGGTGTCACATCAAGTGCTTCACATATTATTAATATCTTATCACTGACCGGATTAGTTCTCTTTTTCTTCCAGTCGCTTATTGTACTTTCTGCTATTCCTGTTTTTTGCGAAAACTCTTTCTGACTCATTTTCTTTTGTTTCAATATCTCAAATATTCTATCACTTATTGTTTTCATAATTATCCTTAATCCTTTGAACTTCTTCTAATAAGATATCAGGCATATCCGCTACCGCTTCACATGACTTAAACTTTTCAAGGCATCTTTTTATTATCTCTTCCTTGCACTCTTCCTTCTTCCCTTCCTTCTTCCCTATTTTCCTCTCTCCACTCTTCTTGCAATCTCTTCATTATATTCCAATATAATCATATTGCGCATCTCCGAACTATGTTGCTTTAAAAATTCTGTTAATATGTTATTCTCTATTGCCATATTTACAGCCATCTTCATGGCTTCATCAAGATTTAACTCTATATTTTTACAAGCATCTACTATCTGTATAAACCGGCTATACTGCCCAGATGTATCATTCTTTGCTACCACTTTATTATGTGATGAATAACGTATATCAATCACTCTCATCTTCAACTCCAATTGTATATCCGTACAGTCCCTAAATGCATCTGATAAATCCAGCTCTGCCACTGCTTCTCCATCCTTTACCAGATTATCATGACCATTTATAAATGTTACACCTATTAACTTTCATATCTTATATTATATAGGAATAATTTCAATTTGTAAATGCGTATTTTTTTATATATGCGTATATTCCAACAAATAAAAAACCATAATCATTACATTAATAAACATTTGTAATAATTATGGTCTTTTACATTATATGAATTATGTATTAAAATTATAAATTCCAACTGTTCTTACAATAAATAGTCTTTATGTAATTATTTTCTATTATATATTTATCTGTATTACTTAAACCTTTTCTTTATAATGACTAAAAAGAAAATCAATATATACACTATTGCAAATATACTCTCAAATCTTGTATAAGTAATCTTAGATTCCAAAACAACTATAAAAATTATAAACAGAACCATGAATATACTTCCTAATATTACAACCTTTATATTACATGGCGTAAAACTTTTTTTTCAATTCACCTTTTATTGCTTTAAAAGTATTATTTTGCTGTATACTTTGAATTGGTATATATGAACCAATAAAATATGTGATAGGTGCAATAACTAAACTTATATAATTGGGCACGTACTTAATAAGTATTATATTTAATAATATAATGCCAATAATGCTTATAACATTTCCCCAATTCATTTCAACTATTGATAAAGCTTCATCTTCTCCCATCACACATTGATGATAAAGTAGGTATGATATCTTCCATGCAATAACTAATACTATAGCATTAATTAGATTTTCATATATTACATCATTTATATCGCATATATAACATATAAAAATGTCTATAGAATATCCTAATATCATTACAATTATATAAACAATCATATTCCTGTATTTTTTTAATTCATTCATAATTTTTATCATTCCTTTCGCTTCGCTCAAGGCACAAACAAGTTATGAAAAATGTTGTGTCTCCTCCACTGTTTGATTTATAATTCTTATAGAGAATAGCAATACACTACAGAGCACGGAAAGAGAAGTGGCGAATTTATTTCGACCCCGCATAATTATATGTGCCGTCACCCTTACAAGCACAAACAAGTGGGACATTGAGCCCGGACTCTTATCATTGGTAATAAACCATGTTTATTCAGTCGCAGGATGACAGTCAATGTTGCTATTCCCTTTTTATTAAGGTGGTGATACTTAATGATGAAGTTAAAATACTCCATCTGCTGTGGACTTGATGTCCACAAAAATGTTATCGTTGCAACCATCGTAACTACCAATAAGGATGGGATATCAGAATATCTGCAAAAATCTTTTTCAACCATCAATTCAGATATTCAAAGGTTCCATAACTGGCTTATCGAGAATAATTGCTATCATGTTTGTATGGAATCCACTGGAAAATATTGGATTCCTATTTTCAATTATCTCGAGAATGACATTGATGTATGCCTTACGCACCCTAAATATGTCAAAGCTATTAAAGGCAAGAAAACCGACAAAAAAGATTCTAAATGGATAGCAGATCTTTACAAGTTTGATCTTGTCAGATGCTCTTTTGTCCCTCCAAAAGATTTCCGACAGCTACGTGAGATTGCCAGATACCGCTTCAAACTTGTCTGTATGAAATCTTCCGAAAAGAATCGCATCCAAAACTGTATGACTGTTTCAAATGTTGGTATTGCAAGTGTGCTTTCAGATCCGTTTGGTAAAACTTCAACCGAAATCATGTCCTATCTGTTAAAACACACCGCTGATTCTATGGATGAAAAAGCAGTCCGCAAACTCATTAAACAGAGAGCAAAAGCCAAGTCTGATGAAATCATCGAGGCAATCAAAGGCTACAGCATTGAGACTGATCAGGCTAAAAAACTCAAGCTTGCCTGCGGTCATCTGGAATATCTTGATGACATGATCACACAGACAGAAGTAGAACTTTATGTTCGCATCAAACCTTACTATGAAATTGTTGAATTCGTCAGTTCCATGCCTGGAATGACAGACCTTAGTTCAACAATCATTCTTGCAGAAACAGGAGTTGACATGACTGTGTTTGATGATGCCAAACATCTCTGTTCCTGGTGTGGACTTTCTCCAGCTAACAATGAATCCGCTGGAAAAAAGAAATCTGTCCGCATATCCAAAGCAGGCGACTATCTGAAACCAATGATGGTACAGTGCGCTCTTGCTGCAATCAAAAGTAAGAAGCAGCCCTATTTTGCCATTAAATATGGTCGTATTAAAAAACGACGTGGTCACAAAAAAGCAATTATTGCTATCGCACGGATGATGATGGTCTGCATTTACCACATGGTTTCAGAGAAGAAACCTTTTACACCTACTGATTATGAAGAATTAATCGATTCTCAAAATCATGTGGAGCGTGTTGTCCTAAATGAAAACAACGTCTTTGCTTACCTTGAAAGCCTTGGTTACGATAGCTCTAAGTTAGTGAAACGCAACGATAACTAACATTTTTTCTGTTTTCTATACTTGCAAAAATGGGTTTTTATGAACCCTTATACAAGTGCGTCCAAAAATCTACTTTATTTTTCACTCTTTTTTCTTTCCTTTCGATTTTAATACTGTTAACATAATACATATAAATAAATAACCTCCTTCCTGATTTTACAAATCATTTTTAACACATTGTCATTTCACATATAATATAATAGATTTTTAGAAAACTGTAAGAACATTGGCATGAGGAATATTCTTTCCTCATATATAATATGACAGATTTTTATTTTTAACATTACATATATTATTTGTCATATGTCGTTTAACAATTTTCCCTGCTAAAACATTACTTTTACATTAGAATGCGTAAGCGCTACATTGAATAATTCACTCTGACAAACTTTGCACTTTCATTTGGTGGGACAACACACTCATCACAAATGCTACATATGACTGTGTCATTCATACTTTCAGCACGATAATATTGCTACTTTTAGGATTTCATCATAATGCCTTGAGGTATTCAATACTTTTCAATCACTCACACAATTTTGCTCATCTCTCGTTTTATGGAGCAACAGCACGAAAGAATTAGGATGCTTTTCTTGTCTTGAAATTATTCTTGAAAAGCTGCATGGACTATACAGTTATTTCCCTAACTACGAAAAAGGGCAAAAAATTAGAGCCATCCTAAGATGACTCTGCCTTTTAACTCTGTATACATTATTCATTTCTTAGCTGCAAATAATAATCTCGTGCATTACTTTTGATGGTTTATAATCCATTGAAATATATTCTCCGCACCTTTTTACCAGATGCCAAATCTAAGATGGTGTCACTCAGCTCTTTCTGTGTATATGAAAGCTCATAACCATTTAATGCCAATAAAACTAACATTACATGTGTACCTAATCTTTTGTTTCCATCAACCATAGGATGGTTCTTTACAATTCCAAAGCAACGCTGTGCTGCTTTTACCTGTATACTTGGATATAATTCTTCGTTTCCAAATGACTGAAATGGATTAGCCAGTGCTGAATCCAACATTCCATCATCACGAATGCCATCACTACCACCAGTGGCTTCAATAAGCCTCTCATGAAGTAAAATAACCTGCTCTTTGCTCAATCTTATCATTTGGCAAGTACCTCGTAAGCCTCCATATTCTGCTTGATAAGACGCTCTGATATAGCAAATACATCCTCTGTGGATGCTATTTTTTCCTGCTCCGCTTTGCTAAAGTCGATCACAAGATATCTTGGTACATTGTTTTTAAGGATAACTGCTGTGCCATGTTCGTCAACAACTCTGGCAACCTTTGAAAAATTCTGATTGGCTTCTGTTATAGAAATCATTGTATTTGTATCAACTGTCATAATATGCACCTCACTTCCATTTATATTATACGCATATTATAGGATAAATACAGCCTATTTTTATAGCTACCTATTGAGCTTTTGGGAATAATTTCTTGACCTGAAATTTTATCTAGGATTATCCCATCTTGTTTTTCCATCATATATAGCAGTCATTCTATTAACAATGTTTATGTTCCAACTTGAGTTGGATATTAAACATAAAAAGTAAGCGATACATAGGTTATTTCCAGACTAACTCTGATTTTAAGCCAAATCTACATATTATCTTTAATCTTCTGCACTTCCTCTACAGAAATATCAAGTATATCTGCTACCACTTCACATGACTTGAACTTTCTTAAACAGCTTATAATTAACTGTCTTCTTGCCTGTTCTCCTTCTCGTCTTCCCTCTTTTCTTCCCTCTTCCATTGCCTCTTCTCGTTCCACTCTTCTTGCAGTCTCTTCATCATATTCTAATGTAAGCATATTATGCACCTCCGAACCATTTTCCTTTAAAAACTCTGTTAATATATTATTCTCTATTGCCATATTCACAGCTGTTTTCATAGCTTCATCAAGATTCTCTTCTGATTTTCTGCAATCTTCAATTATCTGTATAAAACGGCTATACTGTTCCAGCGTGTCTTTCTTTGTTACCAGCTTATTATGTGATGAATAACGTATGTCAATTACTTTAACCTTTAGTTCCAACTGTGCGCCTTTATCACCCTTAAATAATTCTGGCTGCACATCATCATCTTTAAATGCATCTGACAGATTAAGTTCTAATTCTGTTACCACCTTACCATCCTGCTTAAGATCATCTCTTCCGTTATATAACACTACAAATTCAGGTGCCGGTATTTTTATAAGCTTTCTTCTATATATATTATCGGCATCTATTATTTTTTCATACAGCCTTGCAATATATATCAGAAATCTTAACGGCATATTCTCATTAATTGTTGACTGATGCTCTACTAATACCACAAATCTTCCGTTCATCGTAAAAGCAACATCATTCTTTCTTGGTATAAATAATACGTCTTCAAGTGTTACTATGTCAATCAGTGATTCATCTGTATAATCAGTATCAAACAGGTTGTTATATAACCCCAATGCTTCCTTTTTATTGTTAAATAACATTCTGAATACTGTATCTTTATACTTCCTGTTTGTTGCTTTATTCTCTGTCCCACCTGTGGCATTGTCCGTTGTCATATCTTTCCCCAATAAATTCCCCTCCATAATATTTATATCAAATCACTGTGTACTAGCACTAAAATTACTATAACATCCAAAATAAGCTGCACTACCACCAATATCAATATCAACATCAATATCAATATCAACATTAACATTAACATTAACATTAACATTAACATTAACATTAACATTAACATTAACATTTTAAATAGTTATGGTATCATTTTTATATATTAAGTATACTATCGTCGACGCCGTTTGTAAATATGTTTATTATAAATATTACACTATAAGTATATATTCTTCCCACAAAAACACACCACAACCATTGCCTACAAAAATCACGAACAATTTCCAACCATAAGTTTACAGTCCTCACTAAAAACCTAAAAGTCAAACACCAACAGTCCAAGCAACAGTCATAGTGTATTCTAATTTACTAACCTTATTTTTATAAAATCACCAATCCATATTATTTATATCATCATATCCTCGTTACCACGTACTCACACGCTCCATCTATAACCACGGTCTTGTTACCGGCAGTTACGAAGAAGCTTTCACCAGCTTTGGCACCCTTTGAGTCAGCGCCAACACTGATTTTAGCTGTGCCTGATATAACAATAATAGAAAAAAATGAAGATGTATCCACAGCAATTCTGGCTTGTCTGTACACATCGTACTTCTCACACTGGAAATACTTGCACCTTACAAGCAGTTTTCTGAAGAAATCCCCTTCAATTGAAACTGACATATCATTATCAACATATGTTCCTATACCTGTACCGGCAGCATCAGAATTAACTTCTGCCACTTTATCAGAGCTGGAAACAGACTGTGCAGTCTCCAAAAATGATGTATTATTATCTAATGATACATCCCTGCTGGCTGTAATATAAGCCTCACCAACCGGTGGTATGTTCATATCTGTGAATGTATATTCACTATCTGATGTTGTATCCTCATAACTCCCAAATACATACGGCTCTGTATCCACAACATCAAGCTGTAACAGCCGGAAGTGTTCCACATGGTACAGCTTCATAAATAATTCTATATGTAAGTCCCTGAAATACCTTCATCTGACCTTCAATTATATCATAATAACTTTCATTCGTTACGATAATAAATTCATCTGCAAATGGCATATTTCTTACAATAGTATCCTGTAATAATGAACGTCCCTCTCTTATGTTCATAAATTGTTTAGGATTGTTCTTTCTTGATAATGGCCAGAGACTGTTGCCTATTCCCCCTGCTAAAATAATACATTTCATCTGAGTGTTCTCCATTTTAAAACTTTATTATAAAAGCTTAAAAATATATTTTAAAAATATATATTCATTGTTTAAAATAACACCATAATCATTAATGCAACAATTATGGTGTATATAAATACTAATATGTAAT
>ERZ773130.3146-NODE-3146-length-11309-cov-6.372756_pt1 | contig 11309 bp, 8 predicted proteins | sample MGYA00511919_ERZ773130 | MGnify/ENA primary metagenome ERZ773130 (study PRJEB29015, sample SAMEA2737851) | human gut metagenome | biome: human gut; feature: human-associated habitat; material: faeces | place: China | collected 2012 ...
CCAAAAACATGGTTTACCAGCTGCATTACTATGACCTTGAAGGCAAGGAAAGCGGATTGGATGACCAGGTACTCTGGAGCCGTCTGCAAATTATGTTCTGATAAATTAAATTATCTGTACTGCCGGGATAAGGCATACGCAGCACAAGCAAAATATTTGCGGACTGCTGCCCGATAAGCTTTATCCGCAAGGCGGTGCAGGTTTTGCACTTTTAGGGAGGTATACCCATACGGGTATACCGTATAAAATACTAATTAAAATTTTTAACAAAAAAATTATTTACTTTATTAGTAATTAGTGCTAAAATTAAAACATGATAATTGAATAAACTGGTTAAAGGTGCCTTGTGGCTTAAAATGGAAACCCGGTGCAAAACCGGTACGGTCCCGCCGCTGTAAGCAGCTTTGCAAGTCAGCAGCCTGCCTTTAATGCTTTCCGGTGCTGCGTGTGACGGCATGGTAGCAAGAGAACTAAAATAAACTTAAGCGTTTGTAAACTCCCTGCTGCCAAACTTAAACGGCAGGGAGTTTTATTTTGGTTATCAGGAGTTTTGGTTAGGGAGTGGTGTGTTTTGTCAAATAAACAGTTGTTAGGGCGCATTGGGCAGATAGTGCTTGTGCTTCTGGGCATCAGCTTTATTACCTTTGCGCTGGTAATGCTGTCGCCGGGCGACCCTGTGCGCCAGATGATTGCCGGCAACGAGGATATTGTTGTAAGCCAGCAGGAAGTTGAAGCGCTGCGCCATGAACTGGGATTGGACAAGCTGTTTATCTTCCAGTATCTCGACTGGCTCGGAAGGGCGGTTCAGGGAGATTTTGGGTTTTCATACATGGTTAAAAAGCCTGTTATAGAAGAATTAATGCACAGCCTGCCTGCAACGGTAATACTTGCCGTGGCATCAACGGTTTTTATGCTTCTGGTTTCCATACCGGCAGGTATTTACAGCGCCGTTAAGCACAACAGCTGGTTCGATTATATGGTGCGCGGGCTGACTTTTGTAGGCGTATCGGTGCCTAATTTTTGGATGGGCCTGATGCTGCTGTGGATTTTTGGGCTGAAACTTGGCCTGCTGCCTATTGTAGGCGGGCGCGTAAGCCCCGAAACGCTGGTACTGCCTGCTTTAACGCTGGGCATAGTTATGGCGGCCAAATATACCCGCCAGGTGCGCGCAACGGTGCTTGAAGAGCTTAACCAGGATTATGTTGTCGGCGCGCGTGCCCGCGGCATGAGCGAAAGCCATATTTTATGGAAGGAAGTTCTGCCGAACGCCATGCTGCCGCTGATTACCCTGCTGGGGTTATCCTTTGGCAACCTTTTGGGCGGCGCGGCCGTTGTTGAAATAGTATTTTCGTGGCCGGGGCTTGGCTACCTTGCCGTACAATCAATTATTTACCGCGATTTTCAGCTGGTGCAGGGCATAGTGCTGTGGATAGCGCTGATGTATATGGTAATTAACCTTATAGTTGATATTTCCTATAATCATCTTGACCCGCGCTTAAGAAAGGCAGGTAAATAATATGCAGATACTTATAAATAGTTTAAAAACCAACCGTGCCTTTGCGGTATCAAGTTTTTTTGTGCTGCTGCTTATTGCTGTGGCACTGGCAGCGCCGTTAATTGCGCCGTATGACCCGCTGGAAGCAGTAATGCAGAACGCTTACCTGCCGCCTTCTGCGGAGCATTTATTCGGCACAGATAAACTGGGGCGCGATAATTTCAGCCGCATTTTGTACGGCGCAAGCTATTCGCTTTCGAGCGTGCTGCTGCTTGTAACAATTATTTTTGCGGTTGGCACAACGCTTGGCGTGCTGGCAGGTTATTACGGCGGTAAGGTTGATATCGTCATTATGCGCATTTCCGATATGATGATTTCTTTTCCGGGCATGATTCTGGCCATAGCCGTTGCCGGTATTTTGGGCGGCAGCCTTATTAACGCCATTATAGCGCTGACGATTGTAACATGGACCAAATATGCGCGCCTTGCACGCAGCATGGTTTTAAAAATAAAAAAACGTGACTTTGTAGAAGCCGCAATAGTTAACGGCGGCACTTCAACACATATATTATGGAAACATATCCTGCCGAATATTCTGCCGCTGATGGTAATAACGGCGGCGTCCGATATCGGCGCCATGATGATGGAGCTGGCAGGGCTCTCGTTCCTCGGCTTCGGCTCACAGCCGCCTGCGCCGGAATGGGGCTTAATGCTTAACGAAGGCAGGCAGCAGCTGCAAACGGCGCCGTGGCTGATGATATTTCCGGGCCTTGCAATTTTTGTTACGGTAGTAATTTTTAACCTGTGGGGCGACGCTTTGCGCGACGTACTCGACCCGCGCCAGGAAGAATAAAAACTGTTTAATGAATGGTATATAACGGAAAGGAAGATGTATTTATGAAAAAAGCAGCAAAAATTACGGCAGCACTTGCCATGATGGGATTACTTGCTTTTGCGGCAGCAGGCTGCGGCGGTGATGATTCCGCAAAAAGCGGTGCGGCTAAAGATACGGTAAAATTTGGCGTTACTAACTTTGCCGACAGCCTTGAACCTACCGATAATTTCTTCAGCTGGGTTGTAATGCGTTACGGCCTTGGCGAATGCCTTGTTAAATTTGACGATAAAATGAATCTTACTCCGTGGCTTGCCGAAAGCTGGTCTATCAGCGATGATAAGCTGACCTGGACTTTTAAAATTAATGATAAAGCGGTATTCAGCAACGGCAGCAAAGTAACTGCCGACGCCGTAAAAAAATCCATTGAACGTACTTTTGAAAAATCCAACCGTGCGGAAACCTTCTTCCAGTTCGACAATATTACTGCCGACGGCCAGAATTTAATTATTAAGACCAAAAATCCGGTGCCGACTCTGCCGGGCATGCTGGCCGACCCGCTGTTCATTATTATTGATACCAGCGTAACTGACCGCGATTATGCAAAACAGGGGCCTATCTGCACCGGCCCGTATATGGTTAAGGAATACAGCAAGGCCAAAGCCGTTATGGAAGCAAACCCCAATTACTGGGACGGCAAGGTTCCGTTTAAAGTGGCCGAAATTCCTACCATTGATGACCCCAACACCCGTGCAATGGCTTTGCAGTCGGGCGAAATTGATATGGCAATCAATATAGCTTCCGGCGACTTGCAGCTGTTCCAGGATAAAGCAAAATACAATATTTCCGAACTTGCTTCGCTGCGTACCGTACTGGCGCAGATTAATATGAACGAAGGCCGCCCGTGCCACGACCCGAAAGTACGTGCTGCACTTATCAGCTGCCTTGACCGCGAAACCTACAACAAAGTATTGCTTAAGGATACCTTCATTACAGGCAAAGCGCCTATTCCGCCTTCTTTGGATTACGGCTTTGACCAGCTGACCGACCCGAATGCCTATAATGTGGAACGCGCAAAACAGCTTTTGGCAGAAGCAGGCTGGAAAGATACCAACAACGACGGTTATGTGGATAAAGACGGCAAAAACCTTGAACTTGACTTTATTTATTACAACGGACGCGCTGAACTGCCGCTTTATGCAGAAGCAACCCAGTCCGACGCTAAAAAAATCGGGATTAAGGTTAATATGAGAAATGTTGACTACAACGTGCTTGACCCAATCCGCCAGAGCGGTGATTTTGACCTTTGCATTTCCAATATTCTTACTGCCAACAGCGGCGACCCTGCCGTATACCTTAACTGGTACTGGAAAACCGGTGACCCGCAGAATGCTACCGGTTACAGCAACCCGGAATATGATGCTTTGAGCGACAGGCTTGCGGTTGAATTTGACCCTGCCAAACGCCGCGATTTAATGATTCAGATGCAGCAGATTCTGCTTAACGACGGCGCAGGTTTGTTTTTTGGCTATCCTAAAACAAATATGGTAAGCAAAGTAACCTTGAAAAACGCCGATATTAAACCGGCAGATTATTACTGGCTGACCAAAGATGTTGCCCCTGCTGACTAAGCTGCAAAGAAGGGATTAAATTAATGCTTCTTGATGTAAAAAATCTGGACATCAGTTACGGCAGCAAACTTACCGTATCGGGTGTAAACATTCAACTTGATAAAGGCGAAATTCTGTCAATTGTAGGCGAATCGGGCAGCGGCAAAACAACCGTTATCCGTGCCGTTATGGGCTGCCTGCCCGGCAGGGGGCATGTTTCGGGCGGCAGCATAACTTTTGACGGGCGCGATATGCTGAAAAACACGCGTGAGGACTGGCGTAAAATCAGCGGCAGTGAAATGTCGATGATTTTTCAGGACAGCGGCAACATGATAAACCCCATCCGCCGCATAGGCGAACAGTTTATAGATTACATTCTTGCTCATGCTCCGCAGAAATCGAAGGCGGAAGCCGCGGAAATGGCGAAAGGTATGCTTAATAAAGTACGCCTGCCGAACCCGCAGAACATTATGAACAGTTATCCGTTTGAACTTTCGGGCGGTATGCGCCAGCGCGTGGGCATTGCCATGGCCATGATATTCAGCCCCAAGCTGCTTTTGGCAGACGAGCCTACCAGTGCGCTTGACGTTACCACGCAGGCGCAGATAATACGCCAGATTGTTGACGTACGCAATGAATATAATGCGGCGGTTATTTTGGTAACGCATAACATTGGTGTGGCTTCGTATGTATCTAACAAGCTGATGGTTATGAAAAACGGCCACGTGGTGGAAAGCGGCGGGCGCGAAATTATTGAAAACCCGCAGCACGCCTATACAAAAGAACTGCTTGCGGCTGTGCCGGTATTGGGAGATAAGAAATATTATGAACGCTGAAGCACCTGTAATTTTACAAATTAAAAATTTAACAAAAAAATTTGCGGCGGAAGGCGGAAAAATGCTGACAGCCTGCGATAATGTTACCCTTAACGCCTATGCCGGGCAGACGCTTGGCATTATAGGCGAATCGGGCTGCGGCAAAAGCACGCTGGTGCGTACTATTTTGCAGATACATCCGGCAAGCGGCGGCGAAGTTATTTTTGACGGGCAGGATATTTTAAAACTGCGCGGTGAAGCGGCACGCCAGAACAGGCGTAAAATACAAATGGTGTTTCAGGACCCGGCAGCCGCTTTTAACCCCAAAATGAAGGTTAAAGAAATTGTTTGCGAACCTTTGCTGAATTTTGGGCTGATAAAAAAGAGCGAAGTTGACGCCAAAGCGGCAGAACTTTTGCGTATGGTAGAACTGCCGGAAGATTTTAAAGACCGTTACCCGCATAACATGAGCGGCGGGCAGCGTCAGCGTTTGGGCATTGCGCGCGCGCTTTCGCTGGAACCAAAGATTGTGGTGTGCGACGAAGCTACAAGCGCGCTTGACGTTTCGGTGCAGGAAAAAATCTGCGAGCTGTTGGTGCGCCTGCAGAAAGAAAAAGGCATTACCTACCTTTTTATCTGCCATGATTTGGGGCTTGTTGATTTAATGTGCCACCAGATTGCCGTTATGTATTTGGGCAATATCGTGGAATATATCGGTTATGGAAGGCGCATCAGCACCGAAGGCATGCACCCTTATACAAAGGCGCTGATGAAATCGGTGTTTAAGGTGGATTTTAAACCGGGCGAAAAAATAGAACCGCTGGAAAGCGAAATTCCAAGCCCGCTTGATTTGCCGAAAGGGTGCCCGTTTCAAAGCCGCTGCGGGCAGTGTATGGAAATTTGCCGCAGCGTAAAACCAGAGCTTAAAGAAGTGGTGCCCGGGCATTTTGTAGCTTGCCACCTGGTTAACAAAAATTTTTAAGCCATTGTAAAAACTAAATAAAAAAGCCGCTTTTACAGCGGTTTTTTTGTTATAATTATGTTATACAGTATTAAAATTTTGTCGGCAAGGGGGATGCCCAATGGATAAATACATTATGGCGCTGGATTTAGGGACAACCAGCTGCCGCTGCATTATATTTGATAAAAATGGACGGATTTGCAGCGCGGCGCAAAAGGAGTTTACCCAGTATTTTCCGCAGCCCGGCTGGGTTGAGCATGACGCGGAGGAAATATGGGCAACCCAAACCGGCCTGATGTATGAAGCAATGAGTAAAATTGATATTACCATTAACGAAATTGCGGGCATTGGCATTACCAATCAGCGCGAAACTACGGTTTTGTGGGATAAAGAAACCGGACGCCCGGTACATAAGGCGATTGTGTGGCAGTGCCGCCGCACGGCAGGCTATTGCGATGAACTGAAAAAACTTGGCATGGTGGAGTTCTTCCGCAGCAAAACCGGTCTGGTGCTGGACGCTTATTTTTCGGCAACCAAACTGCGCTGGCTGCTTGATAATGTTATTGGCGCACGCGAACGTGCGGAAAAAGGCGAACTGCTTTTCGGTACGGTTGACAGCTGGATTATCTGGAAGCTGACGGGCGGTAAGGCACATGTAACGGATTATTCCAACGCATCGCGTACAATGCTTTTTAATATCCATACCTTAAAATGGGATGAAGAAATTTTACGCGTTTTAAAAATTCCGCAGCAGATTCTGCCGGAGGTTAAGCCTTCAAGCCATGTTTACGGCTATACGGACAGCAAGCTTTTTGGGCGCGAGGTGCCTATTGCAGGCGCAGGCGGCGACCAGCAGTGCGCATTGTTCGGGCAAACCTGCTTTGAGCGCGGCGAAGTAAAAAATACTTACGGCACAGGCGGCTTTATGCTGATGAACACCGGCACTGCTCCGGTAAATTCGCATAACGGGCTGGTTACAACTATCGCTTGGGGCGTAGATGACAAGGTTGAGTATGCGCTGGAAGGTTCGATTTTTGTTGCCGGTGCTGCCGTGCAGTGGCTGCGTGATGAACTTGGGCTTATCCGCGATGCGGCGGAATCGGAAGTGCTGGCCAAATCAGTGCCGGACGCTAACGGCTGCTATGTTGTGCCTGCCTTTGTCGGGCTGGGCGCGCCCTATTGGGACCAGTACGCCAGAGGCGCGATTGTAGGGCTTACAAGGGGCGTAAACCGTAATCATATTGTGCGCGCAACGCTGGAATCTATAGCGTACCAGGTAAATGATGTTTTAATGGCAATGCAGGAGGACAGCGGCATGCCTATAACATCTTTGCGTGTTGACGGCGGCGCGTGCGACAACGATTTTTTAATGCAGTTCCAGGCGGATATTTTAAATACTTCCGTTGTAAGGCCATACTGCATTGAAACAACGGCTATGGGTGCGGCATATCTGGCCGGGCTTGCCGTAGGCTATTGGCGCAGCAAGGAAGAAATTTTGGCTAACCATGTTATTGCTGCCGAGTTTAAACCGCAGATGGGGCAGGCTAAAAGAGAAAGCCTTTTGCAGGGCTGGCATAATGCCGTTAAAGCAGCTTCTGTAAGGATTTAAAAGCGATTATATTTTATGTTTGGCATAATGGGAGGTAAATAATTTACTTTCCGTTATGCCGGCTAAAAAATTATGGAAATTTTTCAAAAAAGTATAGATGAATATTCGCTCATGTGTTATAATAATGGTAACCAAAGAGTGCTTTGGCTATATTTTTTAAATAATATATGAACGATTGCTCAAACGTAAAGGAGAACATATTATGCCATCCCAAAAAGTACGTGATTTAACGGATATAAGAAAAGGCGCAGAAGAAGTGCGTACGCATAACCACCACCATGAAGATGGGGACTGCTGCTGTGGTCACCATCACCATGAACACGGTGACGAGTGCGGGCATGAGCACAGCCGTGAGCCGGAACACAAGCACGGCCATGACGAAGCGTGCGGCTGCGGCGAAGCTCATACTCATGAAGGGCATGGACACGATGTCTGCTGTGGTAAAGAACATGAGCAGCATCATCACGGCTGTGGTTGTGGTGATGAACAGCATCACCACGAACATGGTCATGATGAATGTGGCTGCGGGTCTGAGCACAACCACGAACATCCGCATAGCGAAAGCTGTGGCTGCGGACATGAACATCATCACAGCCACCACGTTCCGGGTCACCCGGAGGACTGTCAGTGCGAAATCTGCCATCCGCACGAAGAATACTGCGACGTGTGCGGCGAAAGCCTTGAAAACTGCACCTGCCGCATGCCGGATGCTCACTGCGTGAAGAAGGTTTATATATTAAAAAATCTGGGCTGTGCCCACTGCGCTGCTAAAATGGAGCACCGCATTAAGGAGCTGCCCGGAGTTGAATATGCCAATATCAGCTACGTTACCAAACAGCTGCGCCTTTCGGCGGTTAACCACGAAGCTGTTTTGCCTGCGATAAAGGAAATCTGCACTTCGATAGAAAGCGGCGTTGAAGTTGTTCCGCGTGAAGGCGAAGGGCCCTTTAATTTTAAAACGCAGGTTTATGTGCTTGAAAACCTTGGCTGCGCCAACTGCGCCGCTAAAATGGAGCGTGCCATTAATGAGCTGCCCCAGGTAAGCGAAGCCACCATTACTTTTGCAACCAAACAGCTTAAGGTTACGGCGCGTGATTTTGACGGGCTGCTGCCGCAGATGCAAAAAATCTGCTCCGGCATAGAAAGCGGCGTTGCCGTAAAAGAACGCGAAGGCGCCGCTGTTTTGGCGCCGCATGTTGAAGAACGCAAACGCGGAAGCTTTTCGCTTTCTTCCGAAACTATGACGCTGGCGGAACTTGTTGTTGGCGGCGTGCTGTTTATAGCGGCAGAATTTTTGGGGCTTATTCCGGAAGCTTATTACTTATATGTTTTGGTTGCCGCATATGTTCTTTTGGGCGGCAGGGTTGTTCTGGCGGCTGTTAAAAATCTTTTAAGCGGCAATTTGTTTGACGAAAACTTTTTAATGACCATTGCAACGCTGGGCGCGTTTGTAATTTCCGCTTATGAAGAAGCCGTCGGCGTAATGTTCTTTTACCGTGTGGGCGAATATTTTGAGCACCGCGCGGTGGAAAAAAGCCGCGGACAGATTATGGATGCGGTTGATATGCGCCCGGAAACCGTTAACCTGCTTGTAGGCGAAGAAGTGCGCGTAATTCCGGCGGCGGACGCCCATGTAGGCGACATTCTGCTGGTGCGCGCCGGTGACCGCATACCGCTGGACGGAGTGGTAATAGAAGGCGACAGCCTTGTTGATACTTCGCCGGTAACAGGCGAGCCGGTGCCTGTACGCAAGCATTACGGCGATGAAATTACCAGCGGCTGCATTAATACCAATGGCATGCTGAAAATACGCGTGGAAAAAGTGCTTTCGGAATCCATGGTTACGCGTATTTTGGACAGCGTGGAAAACGCAGCGGCTTCCAAACCGCAGATTGACCGTTTTATTACCCGCTTTGCAAGGGTATATACTCCGTTTGTGGTTGTTGTGGCAACACTTACGGCGCTTGTGCCGGGCTATATTACCGGCAACTGGCAGCACTGGATTTACACGGCGCTGACCTTCCTTGTAATAAGCTGTCCCTGCGCACTGGTGCTCAGCGTGCCGCTGGCATTTTTCTCCGGTATCGGCGCAGGTTCGCGTTATGGCATTTTGTTTAAGGGCGGCTCCGTAATGGAAGCGCTTAAAAACATACACGCCGTTGTAATGGATAAAACCGGCACCGTTACCAAAGGCAATTTTGTTGTGCAGAAAGTAATGCCTGCCCCCGGCGCGGATGAAACCGAAGTTTTGCAGCTTTGCGCTGATGTGGAAGCAATATCTGCCCATCCTATTGCCGTAAGCATTGTAAATGCGGCCAAAGAGCGCGGGCTTACGCCGGTGCGCCCGGTGAGCTTTAAAGAAATAGCGGGTGAAGGCATTGTTGCCCAAACCTTAAACGGCACTGTTATCTGCGGCAGCAAAAAACTTATGGCCCGTTATAAAATCAGCTGCGGCAGCTTTGAAAATTCTGCCTATGGCACGGAAGTATTGCTTGCCCAAAACGGCAGATACATGGGGCATATAGTTATTGCCGATACCATTAAGGATGATGCTGTGGAAGCAGTTAAAGAAATTAAGGCCATGGGGCTTACCACGGCCATGCTTACGGGCGATGCGGAAGCAAGCGCACAGGCAGTTGCTGCTGCCGCCGGCATAGACGAAGTGCGTGCCAAGCTGCTGCCGCAGGATAAACTTAACGAACTTGGACGCCTGCGCAGTAAATACGGCAGCGTAATGTTTGTTGGCGACGGCATTAACGACGCGCCCGTGCTTGCCGGTGCCGATGTTGGCGCCGCTATGGGCAGCGGTGCAGACGCAGCGCTTGAAGCGGCAGACGTGGTATTTATGAAATCCGAAATGCGTGCCATTCCGCAGGCAATTAATATTGCCAGACGCACGGGGCGCATTGCCTGGCAGAACGTTATCTTTGCGCTGGGCGTAAAAGCAGTGATAATGATAGCAGGCCTTGCCAGTTTTGCGTCAATGTGGGCGGCTGTGTTTGCCGATACCGGTGTTGCTATGCTGTGCGTAATAAATTCCATCAGAATTTTGTATCAGAAAAATTAATATAAAAAAGGCTGCACCGTAATTATTTTACGGCACAGCCTTTTTGTTTTTGGTTTATTTTTCCTGCCACAAATACCATACGGCAAGTGAACGCCACGGGCGCCAGTGTTCTGTCAGTTCCAGAATCTGCTTGCGTTTGGGCATAGCGTTAAGGTTAAAAATTTCTTTAACACGTTTTTGAAAAATAAAATCAGCGGTAGGGGCAATATCGGTGCGGCACAGCGCCAAAAGCAAAAACATTTCCGCAGTCCACTGCCCAAGCCCTTTTATTTTTATCAGCTGCTTGGTAATTTCGCTGTCGGTCATACCGGCAAATTCATCCATTGTAACTTCGCCGTTTAAAACCGCTTCGGCAAAGCCTTTAAGATACATTACCTTCTGCGGCATAATACCGCAGCTGCATAAATCGCTTTCGGCGGCAGAGGCTATTGCTTCCGGCGTTATGGGCGTTCCAACGGTTTCTTCCAGGCGCTTGACCATTGCCAGGCTGACATCCGGCGGAAGCTGCTGGGAAATGATGCCGGTAACAAGCGTGCCAAAATATTTTTCCGGGGCTTCCGGCTGTAAATTGCAAGGGCCGTATTTTTCAATAAACGGAATAAGTTCAGGTGCGTTTTCACGCAGATAGCGGCTGCCAAGAGCCCAGTCCGGGGCTGTAAGCATAAAGGTAACCTCCTGTACAGTTAAATATGAAACGGTAAATTTATCTGAATAACATTATAGCATAAATGGCTGCAAAAAACTTAAAAACATTTTTGGCACGCCGGCATGTAAATAAAAAAGTAAATTAAGAAAATTTTACAAAAAGGCTTGCATTAAATAAATTTTTATGGTAATATTTATATCTGTCAGGACACTGACATGAGGCCCGGTGGTTCAGTTGGTTAGAATGCCGCCCTGTCACGGCGGAGGTCGTGGGT
>ERZ773130.3150-NODE-3150-length-11296-cov-4.996086_pt1 | contig 11296 bp, 10 predicted proteins | sample MGYA00511919_ERZ773130 | MGnify/ENA primary metagenome ERZ773130 (study PRJEB29015, sample SAMEA2737851) | human gut metagenome | biome: human gut; feature: human-associated habitat; material: faeces | place: China | collected 2012 ...
TTAAGCGAAACTAACTACTGGTTATCAATCAATTATCAAACAAAAAAAGTTTGCCTTTCTGGCCGCCCTGCTTTTTTTGACAACGGCCCGCGCCTGCCCGGCCGGTCCGCTCGACCGTGTGAGGCAAGCCTTTGTTGATGTGTCGGTGATGTCCTATGCCCCGGACGGTGAGGCGACCGAACGTTTCGTCCGCTATTCCGATTACGGGAGGGCGAACGACGTGCTGCTGCTCCAGCTCTACACGTCGGTCCACCTTCCGGACGGCGAGGTGCGACGCCTGCTCGGGCTTTTCGATGCGGGCGGATTCTGGTCCGACATCGACTACGACGACCGGACGAGGGGGCGGTGGCAGCCGTCGCTGCATCTGACGCGGATGTACGCCCTGGCGAAACTTTATGCCGACCCTGCGTCGGCGTGGCATGGCGACGGGCGTATCGGCGGCCTGCTGCACAAGGGGCTTGCCTACTGGTATGCGAAGAAACCGTCGTCGCTGAACTGGTGGCACGGGGAGATCGGGGTTCCCAAGAAACTCGCCGCGATTCTGCTGATGATCCGCGGCGAACTTTCCGGTCCGGAACTGGAGCAGGGGCTGCGGATCATCGAGCGTTCGCGCTTCGGCCGCACCGGGCAGAACAAGGTATGGCTGGCCGGGAACAACCTGATGCGCGGGCTGCTGACGGACGACGAGGCGCTCGTCGCCGAGGCCCGGGATCAGATCGCCGAGGAGATCGTCGTCACCGACGGCGAGGGCATTCAGGACGACTGGTCGTTTCACCAGCACGGACCCCAGATTCAGTTCGGGAACTACGGGCTGGCCTATGCCGAGGGGCTTTCGTTCTGGCTCCGGGTTCTCGACGGGACGCCTTATATGTTCTCGGACGCGCAGTGCGCCGTCATCGAAAAGCTGATGCGGGAGGGTATTTGCCGGAGCATCTGGCGGGGTGTGATGGACCCGAGTTTCTGCGGCCGGCAGGTGTTTATCGACAGCGGTCCCGGAAAAGCCTCGTCGGCAGCCGTCGCCGCGGAGAACATCGCGGCGCTGAAAAGACCGGGATACCGGGTTTTCAGGCGGTTCGCCAAGAGGATACTGGAGCCGGAGAACCGCTCAGACGGATTGCGTGGGCCGCGTTATTACGACCGTTCGGACTGCGGCATCTACCGTACCGCCACATGGTATGCGTCGATCCGCATGCACTCCGACCGTACGATCGGCTTCGAGTTTACGAACCGGGAGAACACTCTGGCCAACTTCTCGGCCGACGGGGCGTTGCTGTTCATGCAGCACGGGCGGGAGTACGACAATATCTTCGCCCATTGGGACTGGCGGATGGTTCCCGGGACGACGGCTTACGACGACGGCGCGCCCCTGAAGTGCGACAACTCCGTCGAGGCCAGGAAAAACCGTTCCGGGCATGTGGGCGGCCTCGCTTCGGGCGATGTGCTGTGTACGACGATGGAGATCGAGCGCGACGGGCTTCACGCCCTCAAGTCGGCATTCTTTTTCGGGGACCTCGTCGTGGCGCTGGGTGCGGACATCCGCAGTTCCGACGCCCGGATTTTCCGGATCACCACGGCCCTGGATCAGACGCACCTTGCGGGTCCGGTAACCCGGGGCGGAGCGACCGAGACCTCCGGCAGCCTGCCGTGGGTGCATCACGACGGCCGGGGATACGTATCGCTGGACGGCGCTCCGATTGCAGTCAGCACGGAGATTCAGGAGGGAAAATGGGATCTGATAGATCCTTTTTACAGGGACAGAACCCAGCGGGGGCCGGTTTTCAAGTGCTGGTTCGGGCATGATCCGGCCCGGACGGGCGGCTATGCCTACGCTTTTCTGCCGTGCCGCGACGCGAAACGGACCGAACGGTTTGCCCGGAATCCCTCCGTGCGGATACTTCGGAACGATGCCGGATGTCAGGCCGTCGAATACGGGAAAATATGCTGCGCCGTGGTTCACCGGGCCGGAGAATACCGCCTCGGCGGGCGGACGATCACGGCGCCGGAACCGGCGATCTACCTCCTCCGCGGCGGCCGGACCGAGGTCCGCAGCCTTCCGCCCCTAAACGGCGCTGCCGACTGAACGCCGGACGCCGGAAAACGAAAATCCCCGTAATCAAACGATTACGGGGATTGCCAGTGCCCAGGACAGGAATTAATTTGTGAAAACATATGCAAATAACTAAAATTTGAATATATTTATAATATGTTGAAATATAGTATATTAAAATGATATACTATGAAATGTATTTTGTCTGTTTTTAGCTGTTTTGCAAAAATGCGGACACGGTGCGGACATGAAAGTATTGCTGTATTCGAATCTAAATCATATCTTTGTAGAGCATAAAATGAGGATGTATGGCAAAAGTTACATATGTTTTGGCGCAAGGGGAGAACAGCGCGGGAGAATCGCAAGTTAATTTCCGTGTCTATGTTTCCCGCGAATTGCGTGTACGTGTGCCGTCCGGCATTTGGGTCGATCGGAAACGTTGGGGAAAGAAAAACGATATCAATATTCCGAACATACCGGGGGAGGAGCGCGATGCGCTGTTGGCAAAGCGGGCGAAATTGAAAGAATTGGTCGATGTAATTGAGACCTCGGTCGAGGCGGCAGACGATAAATCGACCGTTACGCGCGAGTGGCTCGAAAAGTTGATCCGGCGCACTTTGCGGCCAAAGACGGCGACTTCCGTTGAGGAAAAGAAAATAGGCTTTTTCCCGTTGACGGATGAATACCTCGCTACGCATAAATTGTCCGAATCGCGTGTCAAGCATTTCAATGTCTTGGTGCGGACGTTGAAGCGGTATGAGTTGTATCGTAAACTGTCGAACCGACGGTTCGTGCTGGACGTACACACCGTATCTCCGACGACACTTGATGATTTCGGGGCATTTCTGATGAAAGAACCGGAGATTTTCGACGAACATCCGGAGTTGTACGACGAGGTGCCGTATGCCCGGCCGAAGGTGAGGAAGAATCTGCCTGTGAAGCGCGGCCCGTACCTCAATGCTGCGGGAGAAACGGTAATTCCCGGCCGTCCGAAAGAGCGGGGCATGAATTACGTTTCGGATATGTTGATTCGTCTACGGTCGTTTTATGTATGGTTAAATGATAACGGACATACCTACAATGATCCGTTCAAGCAGTACAAGATTGCGGAGATTGTCTACGGTACGCCTATCTATATTACGACCGACGAACGCAAACAGTTGGCCGAAGCGGATATGGGGGATGACAAGCAACTGGAAACGCAACGAGATATTTTTGTTTTCCAATGCATGATCGGCTGCCGGGTGAGCGACCTTTATAAGATGACCTATGCCAATATCATCGGCGATTGCATCGAATATGTTCCCCGCAAGACGCGAGACGACCGAGTGGTGACGGTCTCGGTGCCGCTGATCGGTGCTGCGAAAGAACTGATTCGTAAATACCTCGATGAGAACCGCGGAACATTGTTTCCATTTATTTCGGAGCAAAAATATAATGTCTATATCAAAGCGGCGTTCCGTAAAGCGGGACTGACGCGCATGGTGACGACGATCGACCAGCGGACGCGGCAGAATGTTCAGGTGCCGATCTGCGACCTTGCTTCGTCGCACATGGCGCGCCGGACATTCATCGGGAATGTTTATAAAAGCGTGAAAGACCCTGCGATCGTGGGAGCGATGTCCGGGCATAAGGACGGCAGCCGGGCGTTCGCCCGCTATCGCGATATCGACATGGATATAAAACGGGATGCAGTGAGTGTGTTGGAGTAGAATTTGTTTTGTCGATAAATTTGTATAAATTTACGACAGATATATGTGTGTAAATAGATGCAAGCAATAGAGGATAAGATACTTAATAAGATAAAGAAGTGCGGACGGGGTAAGCTGTATTCCGCATCCGATTTCGCTGTATACGGATCGGCTGTATCGGTTGCGAAGGCATTGGAACGGCTTACTCGAAAAGGCGGTTTGGTCCGTATTGCAAGGGGCCTCTATTGCTATCCCAAAATCGATAGAAAGTTTGGAATGGGCATACAATACCCGACCATCAATGAAATCGCTGAAAAGGTAGCTCGGCAGAGCGAAGCCCGAGTTGTTCCGACGGGTATGCACGCATTGAATGTATTGGGATTGTCTGCCCAGGTACCGATGAACTATGTGTTTTATACCGACGGCAATTCCCGGACAGTTAATTTGTTCAACGGTCGCAAATTGCGATTCAAGCGTGTAGCGCTTAAAAATCTGGCCTATCAGAATAAAACGCTGATGCTTGCCGTGTTCGCTCTGAAGGAGATCGGTCGGCCGCAGGTGACGGAGGAGCACACCGCCCAACTGAAGACGATATTCGCCCGGATTCCGAAGTCGAGCATTCTGCCCGATCTGCGGTTGGTGCCGGCCTGGATTCGTAAAATCATTATGTCGTTCTATGAAGAATAATTTTTGGACGTTTTCCGACGAGCAGAAAAGTATGTTCGTTGCACAGACGAGCGAGCGTGTCGGGCTTCCTCCGCAGGCTGTCGAGAAGGACTGGTGGGTGACGATGACGCTGAAAGCCCTGTTCGAATCGTCGTGCCGGGACTTCATCACCTTCAAGGGCGGTACGTCGTTGAGCAAGGGTTGGCATGTCATAGAACGCTTCTCGGAGGACATCGATATTGCAATCGACAAGTCCTTTTGGAGAATTGCCGGGGACAACAAGTCGCAGCGCGATCGGATTCGGAAACTTTCGCGGGCCTATATCGAGCAGCGGCTCGTTGCGGAAATGCAGGCATTGCTGGAAGGATATGGGGCTTCCGATTTTGAGTTGCGTGCCGTTCCGGCGCAGGACTCCGATGCCGATCCGACGCTGGTGCTGTTGCCGTATCGAAGCATTTATGCGAATATCGAGTATGTGGAATCGCAAATCCGGATCGAATTCAGCTGCCGGTCGATGAAAGAACCGCGTGAGCGGATCGAGATTCGTCCGCTGATTGCCGAGGCATATCCCGATGTATTCGGAGAATTGGTGTTCCCGATTTATGCGGTCGTGCCGTCACGGACGTTTTTGGAGAAAGCGTTTTTGCTGCATGAAGAGTTTCAGAAAGAGAATCCGCGCGTCGAGCGAATGACACGCCATCTGTACGATTTGGAGCGGCTGATGGATACGGATTTCGGAAAGGCAGCCTTGGCCGATCCGAAAATGTATGTCGAGATTGTCAGGCATCGCAGCATATTCAATACGATTCGCGGAGTCGATTATCGGACGCACCATCCAAGCCGGATCGATTTTATTCCGCCCGAAAAATTGGCGGAGGTATGGCGCAGGGATTATGAGCGGATGCAGGAGTATTTCATCTATGGAGATTCGCTGCCATACGATCGACTGATCGCGCGGATGGCGGAGTTGCGGGATCGGTTTCGGAAAGTTGTAATGGAGGATGATTTTTTCAGCGAATCGGAATTATGAATCCCGAGTATTATTTCCAGAAAGGTCTTCGTCTGATCGTGGCAAGCGCCGTGATTTTTGCTTTGATCGTTTTGTTCAGCGCCATGGTTTCGCGGGGATTTCCGCTTTGGCTGGCGCTTGTTTTGCTTGTCCCCGCAGGACTTGGCGTGACCGGATTTTACTTTTTCAGCGTGGGCAGTTCGGCGGATCTTTCGGAGCGTTTTTTTCGTCGTTTTGGGTGTAGTCAGCCGAGAGGCGAAGAGAAAACAACGACAGAAGGAGTCGGTTCCGAACAGCGGTGTGAAAGAAGCCCGGACGCGATCGTGCCGGAATCCGCCGTTGTTTCTGCCGATCCGGTTCCGGACGATCGGATTCTCGAAAATGCACTCGCCACCGTCTACGAATATACCGATAAGGATTTGGGCGATGCCGTTGACGGGACGAATCGGCAAATTTTGCGACGACGTTTGCTTTATTTGGCATGTATGGCGCCTGTTCCGAATGATGTGCCGCAGGTTCGGCTTCGGCATGATCGGGTGAGCTATGGGGATTTGTGTCACTACGGTTGGAACGTCTGGAATGCTTTTAAGGGCGCGACCAATCGTTTTTATGACCAGACCGAATTGGCGGAATGGCTGAAAGCGAGCTTCGAGTCTTTGGCCAAATACAATACGAAGACGTTGCGGGCCAAGCTTCGGGCGACGGACGGAGGTTATCGCATCCGATTGATCGATAATCTGAAAGAATATATCCAAAAATAAAGAGCTGTATAAGGATGAGATATTCCCTGCACCCGGTCGGTGCAGGGAATTTTCTTTCTGTTGTCATGTAATTGCAAAATGCTGGTAAGTAGCAATATCTGAAATTGTTTGCCGGTGCAAATGCGGTGATTCGATTGCAAAAACAGGTGCAGGAAAAGCACCTGTTATTTTCGTCGCCGGACCTGCTGTTCGGGTTCGGTTAAATTATCGTATTATGGACTTAAAACAATTGAGTGAGCTGGGCGGTGAAGTGAATGTGACCGTCCGTCTGGAAGATCTCCGGCAATGGCACAAGGAGTTGACGGCAGTCGCGTCGCCGCCGTCCGTAATGCCGGTTCCGCAACACGCGGGCGAATTGTACACGCGAAAACAGACCATCGCGTTGTTGGGTGTCGATTCCTCTACGTTGTGGCGATGGGCCAAGAGCGGTTATCTTGTTCCCGTGGAGTACGGCGGGCAGCGCCGTTATCGCGTGGCGGATGTGCAACGGATTCTAAACGGAGACAGCTATGCCCGCTAAAACAGTGAAAAGAGAAAGCCCCTACCTGCGCGTGGGAACGACCATCTACAAGCGGGTCCGGCAGCCGTTGAGCAGCGGCCGGAGCGTCGAGACGCTCATCCCGTGGAATGTCGAGACCTTGCGTCAGGACTACGGGAAAAGCTATCTGGCCTGCATTCCGAAATACGACGGCTTTTGCACGGTTCCCGACCACACGAACTACCGCCGGGAGATCGACGGTTTCCTGAACCGTTACGAGCCGATTCCCTTTCAGCCCGCCGATGGCATCTTTCCGCACATCCACGACTTTTTCGCTCATATCTTCGGCGAGCAGGTCGAACTGGGGTACGATTATCTGCAACTGCTCTACCTGCGCCCCTTGCAACGGCTGCCGGTATTGTTGCTGGTGTCGGATGAACGCAACACGGGAAAGACGACCTTTCTCAATCTCTTAAAGTCGATCTTCGGCGGAAACGTTACCTTCAATACCAACGAAGATTTCCGTTCGCAATTCAATGACGACTGGATGGGCAAACTGCTGATCTGCGTGGACGAGGTGCTTCTCAACCGCCGCGAGGATTCCGAACGGATCAAGAACCTTTCGACCGCCCGCAGCTACAAGGCTGAGGCGAAAGGCCGCGACCGCCGGGAGGTGGAGTTTTTCGGCAAGTTCGTCCTCTGCTCCAACAACGAGCGCAATCCCGTCCTGATCGAGGCTGCGGAAACCCGCTACTGGGTGCGGCGCGTGCCGCCGCTCCCGTATGACGATCAACACCTGCTGGCCAAAATGCGAGCCGAGATACCGGGGCTGCTCTTCTATCTGCAACAACGTATGCTCTCGTCACATGAAGAGAGCCGTATGTGGTTCGCGCCCCGGCTGCTGGTCACCGATGCCTTGCGGCGGATCATACACTACAACCGCAGCAAGACCGAAACCGAAATGCTGTCGATTATTCGCGATATCATGGATGCCGAGAACCTTGCGGAGTATCGGTTCGACGTGAGCGATATGGTCAATATGCTGGAGATACGCGGCATCCGTGTTGACCATCCCACCGTGCGGCGGATTCTTGCCGAAAATTGGCAGCTGCGACCCGCACCACCGACTTACTACCAACGCTATACGATTACCTACAACGGCGAAACGCAGCGGCAGGACAGCAAGACGGCACGGGTCTATACCGTCACGCGGGAACAACTCGGCGGATTGCTGGACGATGCTGCGATGTAAGAATGTTGAAAAAAGGAAGTAGCTTTCTTATTTTCATAATCTTACATCTCTTACAAATCCTCTTACAAAGTCTTACGGGTTCTTTCGGACTTACAGCGCCGGATGCCGTGTAAGAGATATGTAAGACGCCAACCTTTTCTTTCACTGGATTTTACACTTTTTCTCAACAAATTTACGGAAAAAATGACTGTCATACCATACAGCAACCGGATTTCCATCCGTGATTTTCTCGCCTGGCGCGGGATTCAGCCCAAATACGAACGCAACGGCTACGGTATGTATCTTTCACCCTTGCGGGAAGAACGCACGCCGAGTTTCAAAGTGGACTACGTGCAAAATCTCTGGTACGACTTCGGACTGGGCGAAGGCGGCACATTGCTCACCCTCGTGATGCGGTTGGAGCGGTGCGACAGCCGTGAAGCCGTCCGACGGCTGCAAAACGGTGAAAAAAGGGACGCCGGTTCCGTTTCTCTTTCACCGGGTGTTGGCGAACGTCCAGCTGCCGGAGGTCCCTTGCCGGTCTTGCGTCCAGCCGCCGTCCCCGCGCTCCGCATCCTCTCCGACGCTTCGCTCCGGCATCCGGCATTGGTCGGTTATCTCGCCTCGCGCGGCATCGTCCCGCCGGTCGCCGCGGCATTCTGCCGCGAGGTCCGTTACGAGATAAACGGCCGCGCCTTTTTCGCCGTCGGTTTCCGCAACGATGCCGGAGGGTGGGAGCTCCGCTCCGCACGGTTCAAAGGCGGCTCCTCGCCCAAACATATCACCACCATCGACAACCGTTCCGATACGGTAATCGCCTTCGAAGGATTTATGGATTTCCTCGCTTATCTCTCGCTGAAACACCCCGAACGACTGCGCATCGACGCCGCGGTTCTGAACTCGGTCGTCAACCTGCCCAAAGCCGTACCGTTTATCTCCCGGCATCCGGTGATTCACGCCTTCTTCGACAACGACGAGGCAGGGCGTAAAACGACTGCCGATCTGCTCCGTCTTTGTCCCCGCAGCGAGATCATCGACCAAAGCCATTTTTACCGCGGGCACAAGGACGTAAACGACTATCTGACCGCCCGCATAAAAGGCCGAACACAAAAGCCTTCGACACAGAAGAACGCTTCCGAAACAAAGGCTGTTCAGGCTCTTCGGAATAATCTGCAAGCCCCGAAAGCAGAAATCGCGGCGATCGAGCCTCCGCGTCGGAAAGGGGTAAAGATTTAAGGGAGGCAAGGTTGTGTTTTCGTAGACGAAAACTGCGCCTTCCCCGCTGGTCGGCGTAAGATCCCGCTGGTCTGAACAAAAAAATGCTTACACACCACTTATCATGGAAACACCGAAGAAAACATACAGCAAACAGGGCGGTCGTCCGAAAGTCGGCATCGGACGCATCTGCAAATACGTCGTCAGCACACGGCTCAGCCCCGAACGGAAACTCCGCTTTTCAGCCCTCTGCCGCGAGGCCAGACAACCGCCAGCCGAAGTCCTGCGCCAGCTGATAGACCGAGGAACGGTAAGGGCGCGGATCACCCGCGAACAACTGGATTTCATGGCCCAACTGAAAGGCGTCGCCCGGAATCTGAACCAGCTGACCCGGCTGGCCAATGCCAAAGGTCTGACGGCTGTCAGGGTACGACATGCGGCGATCGTCACGGCCATCGAAAAACTCCTGAAACAGATCTGCGATGATCGGTAAGGTAATATCGGGCTCGTCCTTTTCGGGAACGGTGGGCTACGTGATGAAAGAGGAATCTCGGATATTGGAAGCCGAGGGCGTCATGCCCCCGGAAGTAAAGGACATGGCGCAGGACTTCAAAGACCAGACCCTATTGAACCCGCGGCTGAAAAACAACGTCGGCCATATCTCCTTGTCTTTCTCATCCAAAGACGCCCCGCGGATGACCGACGCCCTGATGACGCAGATCGCAAAGGAGTACATGCAGAAGATGGGCATCACCGATACGCAATACCTATTGGTGCGCCATCTCGACCAGCCCCATCCGCACTGCCATCTGGTCTACAACCGGGTCGGGAATAACGGGCAGACCATTTCGGACAAGAACATCAAAATCCGAAATGCCAAGGTCTGCCGGGAGCTGACCGAGAAGTACGGATTGTATCTCGCGTCGGGAAAGGACGACGTGCGGCGGGAGCGGCTGCGCGAACCCGACAAGACCAAATACGAAATCTACGATGCAATCAAAGGCAGTCTTCCCAAGTGCAAGAACTGGAACGAGTTGGAAGGTAAATTAAAAGAACAGGGCATCAGCGTGCGATACAAGTATTGCGGAAATACCGGCCGCAAACAAGGGGTCCTCTTCTCGAAAAACGGCTTCGAGTTCTCCGGATCGAAAATCGACCGGACTTTCAGCTTTACGAAACTCGACAACCGGTTCAACAATATTCAACAACAAACCCAGCACCGGGCCACGCTCTTCGGGAACCTCTCGGCGGCGGCAGGCAATTACCGTTCGGCATTTGCCGGGCTGTTCGGAGGCATGGGCGGCAGCAGTGCACGCGAAGAGCCGCCAACGGTCAATCTCGGAAAAGCCGGGGGTATTCCGCTGTCGCCTACCGATTCGCCCGGCGGAGTGTCGGCCGGGCAGTTGCAACGCAAACCGGGAGAAAGCCCCGAAGAGCATATAGCACGAATCACGGCGCTGCTCGATGCCGCGGCCGAGGCGATGGCCATAGCTGCGATGGAACACCGACGCAGACTCGAAGAACAGAAAAGAAGAGCCAAAATGAAACTGTAACCTTAAAACCGAGAAACCATGAACGACGAAAATAAGATCGACCTCTCGATTGAGATGTATGAAGACCTCAAGGAAACGCTTGTCAAAGCTATCAAAAACGCTAAAGCAGGCGGCGCAGGAAACACAGGTTTGGATAATATCCAGCTGGAACGGATCGAACGGCTGATAGAGGCCGCAGAGCTCTCGCAGGGGCAGATCGCACAGCTGCTCGAACATCTGCAACGGCATACGGCCTTGCCGGGAGTAAAAACCGAGCAGGAGCGGGAATTTGCCGACAGATACAACACACTGCTGGCGCAGTTGGCAGGGAGACTGGAGGTGATCGACAAGGAGAACAGGCAGACACATACATTGATCGAGCAGGTCGGGCAAGCCGTCGAAGCAGCGGCAATGCCCGAAAACCTGCCTGTGCAGGAACACCGCCACATCTATACGCTCGACATTAAATCCTCGAAAACCGCGTTGGTAATATTCGTTATGGCGGTAATAATTGTCCTCCTTATTGGTTTTATTTACCGGATCTCGGTAAGCAATCAGCAGTTGGCCGCAAATGATTTGAAATACCGCTATATCAAAATGAAAGGTGAGGCGACGTCCAAGCGTATCGCTGAGCTGGAGGAGATTTTTGAACTAAACCGCGACAAC
>ERZ773130.3163-NODE-3163-length-11266-cov-22.223887_pt1 | contig 11266 bp, 9 predicted proteins | sample MGYA00511919_ERZ773130 | MGnify/ENA primary metagenome ERZ773130 (study PRJEB29015, sample SAMEA2737851) | human gut metagenome | biome: human gut; feature: human-associated habitat; material: faeces | place: China | collected 2012 ...
TACCTGCTCGATCAGGTAATCACGGCGGGAGGCGGAAAGCACAGCCTGCTGCCAGCCCATGCGGGTCAGCGTTTGCAGGGTGTCAACGGCGTGTGCCGTTACAGCGCAGCCGGGCACACCGGCGTTGTAGTGCTCCATAAAGCGTGCGGCAAGCTCCGGATAGGGGTGCCGCGCAAAATCGAACCCGGCACAGCGGTAGTAGTCCTCGATGGGAAAGCCGAACAGCTCCCGGTAGGCAGCCAGATTGTACCGCTGGGGGTAGCCGTGGGTCTCCAGCATCCAGTTCAGGCATTCGTGGGTAAAATCCACATCGTCCATCAGGGTACCGTTCCAGTCCCAGAAGATCATACCGTTTGGCTGCATGGAAACCTCCTTGCGTTATTCCGTCACAAACACCTTGCGCAGTGCGGCGTTGCTCTCGATCAGCTTTACCAGCACAACGCCCAGCACGGTGCAGCTGATCAGCTCGCCGATGCCCACCGAGATGCCGTTGGTGATGCAGGCCAGCCAGATGGGGGAGCTGGACGTGGGGTCCGGGAACATCACGGCGATCTCAATACCGATGATCACCGCGTTGAACAGCACCGGGGGCAGGCTGGCGGCAATGGCCAGACCCTTGAAGCGCACATTGCGCAGCTTGTAGGTGACAAGGCAGGCCAGCAGGGTAGCCAGTGTGCCAAAGATCACATCCACGATGGTGGAGCCCAGCAGGTTTGCAAGGAAGCAACCCAGCACAACACCCACGATGTACTCGGCACCGAACACGGGCAGCAGGCACAGAGCCTCGGCCACACGCACCTGCACAGCACCATAGGAAAGGGGCTGCAGTGCCAGACACAGCACCACATAGATGGCTGCCACTACACCGCAGTGCACCAGCTTACGGACGGAAGAATTCTGATTCATGATAATACTCCAGCGGTTTGATTTTGACCGCACAGGAACCGCCAGCTCCTGTGGGTTTTGCCCAGCGCCGCTCGAGTGGCACCGGGGAGCCTAAAATCCTAAGTTGCTCTTTGAGGATACTGTACAAAAAAGCACAGCAGTAGGGAGTATATCACAAAATCGGACGGAATGCAACGGGAATTGGACGATTGAAAATGCCTGCCGCGCTGCTCTGGGCAGATTCGGCAGAAAGAAAGCTTTTATTATAGAGCCGAAGCTGCTGCCTGCGAAAATGGAAAAAGCTGAGCACCTGACTTTCTCGGATGCTCAGCCTTGCTGTACTTGTTTTTGCGGAGTTGCTTTTACTGTTTCTTGCGTTTTGCGGGCTTTTTCTTCCGCACGCTGTAACCAAAGGTGCCCAGCTTTTTGCCAAGGGCCAGATACTCGCCGTGGCTGTACACGATGAGATTTGCCTTGTCCAAGCACAGCTTGCCTTTTTCGTCCAGCAGGCTCTCGTCCACATCGCAGGCCACCACCTCGGCCAAAAACAGGTCGTGGCTGCCCAGCGGGATGCGCTGGGTGATGCGGCACTCCAGATTGACCGGGCTTTCCTCCAGCACCGGGCAGTCGGTCAGCACGCTGCCGGGGGCGGCGTGCAGGCCGCAGGCGGCAAACTTGTCCACCTCGCGGCCGCTCTTCACGCCGCACCAGTCAATGGCGCGCACCAGCTTTTCGGTGGGCAGATTGATGGCGAACTGCCCGCTCTCGCATAGCAGCTGATGGCTGTACCGCTCCGGGCGCACGCTGATGGATACCATGCTGGGCTGGGTGCAGATGGTGCCTGTCCAGCCGATGGTGATAAGGTTGGGCTTATCCAGCCCGCCGCAGGATACCAGTACCGGCGGCTCCGGGTTCAAAAGGGTGCTGCCCTTCCAACTTTGCTTGCTCATCCGTGATATTTCCTTTCGTAGGGAGCCCATGTGCGCTCCGAGATGATATAGCGCGGGCGGGCCTTTGTTTCCATATAGATCTTGCCGATATACTCACCGATCACGCCCAGACACACCAGCTGCACACCGCCCATAAAGCAGACGATGCAGACGGTGGAGGCCCAGCCTGCCACGCTGCTGCCCATGGCAGCGCACACGATGGCCCAGATGACCCCGATAAAGCTGACAAGGCTCACCACGATGCCCGCTCCGGTGATGATGCGGATAGGCTTGTTGGAAAGGCTGGTAATGCCGTCAAAAGCCAGCGCCAGCATCTTGCTCAGGGGGTAGTGGCTCTCGCCGGCCAGACGCTCGTGGCGCTCGTAGGTGACCACATCGTGGGCAAAGCCCACCAGCGGCACCATGCCCCGCAAAAAGATGTTGACCTCCTTGTAATCCGCAAAGCTTTCCAGCACGCGGGTGCTGATCAGGCGGTAGTCTGCGTGATTGAACACGATATCCGCGCCCAGAGCGTTCATCACATGATAAAAGCCCTCGGCGGTGAACCGCTTGAAGAAGGTGTCGGTGTCCCGGCGGCTGCGCACACCGTACACCACCTCGGCACCGTCCAGATACTTTTTCACCATCTCATCCATGGCGTTGATATCGTCCTGACCGTCGCAGTCGATGGAGATGGTGATATCGCAGCTGTCGCTGTGCAGCGCCTCCATCAGCCCCGCCAGCACGGCGTTCTGGTGGCCGCGGTTGCGGCTCTGGGAAATGCCGATATAGTGCTCATCCTGTGCGGCAAAGCCTTGAATCAGTTCCCACGTTTTGTCGCGGGAGCCATCGTTGACAAAGAGTACCCGGCTTTTATCGCTGACCAGCCCCTGTGCGGTCAGACTGTGGATCTTTTCCAGAAACATGGGTGCTGTAATGGGCAGCACCTGCTCCTCGTTGTAGCAGGGGATCACGATCCAGAGTACGGGTTTGGACATTGTTTTATCGCTCCTTATTGATAAAAGTAGTCAGAGGGTCACTGCACCATCTGCTGCAAGGCATCCGGCTCCAGCAGCTTGAAGCTGCTGCGGTAGGTGTCGATGAGCCCTTCCTTCTGCATGGTGCTCAACTCCCGGGAAAGGGCGCTGCGGTCGCAGTTGAGGTAATCCGCCAGCTGGATGCGGGAGAAGGGGATGCTGAAGGTCAGGCTGTGGGCGCGGGCGGCCTCGCTGAGCAGATAGGCCGCTACCTTGGCGCGCAGGCTTTTCATCACCAGCAGGTCGATGCGGCGGGAGAGGGAAAAATATTTATCGCTGATGGTGCGCACAAGGTTCTGCACCACCCGCTGGTGGGCGGGGCTGCCGTCCGAGAGCAGCAGCCGCTCGTAGGGCAGCAGCAGCACCTCACAGGGGGCGGCAGCCAGCACGGTGACCGGGCTGGACAAGCTGGAGCCTCCCAGCACGTCCCCGAACACCCCGCCCGGCTCTACTTGGGCGATGGGGATGCGCACCCCGCCCGGTGCCGGGCGGTAGGCCTCCAGCTCGCCGGACAGCACGATGCCCACCCGGCGGCTGGGCTCCCCCGCCAGCACAAGGGCTTCGCCCTTGCCGTAGCTGCGCACACTGCCCCCCAGCCTGGACAGCAGCGTGCTGAGCTCCGCAGCGGAAAGCCCCGCGAACAGCGTGGTGGTTTGTAACAGCGGCAGATAATTATTCATCGCAACTCCGCAGAGAAAATAGTGTTCTCCGCAGCCTCCTGCAATTACGTTGCGCACGCAACGGTATTTTTACCCCTATTATAGTAAACTGGAACGCGCAAAGCAAATGATTTTGCAAAATTTTTCAAAAAAAGACCGGTTTCCGCTTCCCGTACCGGGGCGTGCCGGGTGTGAAAAGGAGTATTTCATGAAAAAGATCCTGTCCTTACTGCTGGCGTTCAGCCTTGCACTGAGCCTTGCAGCCTGCGGCGGCAGCGCAAGCTCTGCCGCTTCCAGCGCAGCGGTGTCCGAAGTTGCTTCCTCTGCGGCTGCTTCCGAGGAAGAAGAGACCGCAGCGCCGCTGTCTGCTACCGAGCCGCTGCGTATCGCGGGGCTGAAGGGCCCCACCACCATGGGGCTTGTCAACCTGCTGTCGATGGAGCAGGCCGGTACTGCCGCCATGGACTACGATCTGCAGCTTTACGGTGCTGCGGATGAGATCGTGCCGCTGCTCATCAAGGGTGAGCTGGACATGGCTGCCATCCCGGCTAATCTGGCGGCGACCCTGTATCAGAAAACCAGCGGCGGCATTCAGGCCGTGGCAGTGAATACCTTGGGCGTTTTGTATGTGGTGGAGCAGGGCGACACCGTCCACAGCATGGCCGACCTCAAGGGACGCACCATCCTGTCCACCGGCAAGGGCACTACCCCGGAGTATGTGCTGCGTTATCTGCTTACCGCCAACGGCCTTGACCCGGACAAGGATGTGGATATTCAGTATTATAGCGAGGCTACCGAGGTGACCGCCCAGATGGCAACCACGCAGGATGCCATTGCGGTGCTGCCCCAGCCCTATGTGACCGCTGCCGGACTGAAGGACGACACCCTGCGGGTAGCCCTTGACCTGACCGCCGAGTGGGACAAGGTGGCAGACACCCAGCTGATCACCGGTGTGACCGTGGTGCGCAAGGCCTACGCCGAGGAGCACCCGGACGTGGTAGCCGCCTTTCTGGCAGACTACGCCCAGAGCGTGAACGCCGCCAACACCGATCTGGACGGCACCGCCGCCCTGTGCGAGGAGCAGGGGGTGGTGGCAAAAGCCGCCATTGCCAAAAAGGCACTGCCCAACTGCAACATCGTCTGCCTGACCGGCGAGGAACTGAAGGCAGACGTCTCCGGCTACCTGCAGGTGCTCTACGATGCCGATCCTGCCGCCGTGGGCGGTACGCTGCCCGGCGAGGATTTCTACTGGGCAGCCCAGTAACAGCCTGAAAAAAGCATTCCATCTCCCGCCGCTCTGCCGTGGTACGCAGCGCGGCGGTTTTTGTTTCCCGGTTGCAATTCCGCTGCAAAAGTTCTACAATAGAGACACATTATAGAATATGGAGGGAAAACCTATGGCTTGCACTACCATTCTGGTCGGCAAGGCAGCATCGTACGATGGCTCTACCATGATCGCCCGCAACGATGACTCCGGCTCCGGCCATTTCACCGCTAAAAAATTTACCGTGATCCACCCGGAGGAGCTGCCCAAGACCTACCGCAGCGTCCTCTCCCATGTGGAGATCCCCCTGCCGGAAGGCGCATTGCGGTTTACCGCCATGCCCAACGCCGTGGAGGGCAAGGGTATCTGGGCAGCTTCCGGTGTCAACGCCGCTAACGTAGGCATGACCGCCACCGAGACCATCACCTCCAACCCCCGCGTGCTGGGGGCAGACCCGCTGGTGGAGTATCAGCCCGCCAAGGGCGAAAAGCCCGAGGTGCCCGGCGGCATCGGCGAGGAAGATATCGTCTATCTGGTGCTGCCCTACATCCACTCTGCCCGTGAGGGCGTGCTGCGTCTGGGCAGCCTGCTGGAACAGTACGGTACTTACGAAATGAACGGCATCGCTTTTCAGGATGTAAACGAGATCTGGTGGCTGGAGACCATCGGCGGTCACCACTGGATCGCCCGCCGCGTGCCGGACGATGTGTATGTGGTCATGCCCAACCAGCTGGGTATCGACTCCTTTGATCTGGAAGATGCCTTCGGTGCACAGGAAAACTACCTCTGCTCTGCCGATCTGCGGGAGTTCATTGCCAAGAATCACCTCGACCTCTCTTTGGACGGCGCGCTGAATCCCCGGGACGCCTTTGGCAGTCATGACGACGCCGACCACGTTTACAACACCCCCCGCGCATGGTATATGCTGCGCTACCTCAACCCCCGCACATGGGTGTGGGAGGGTGCCGACGCCGACTACACCCCCATGTCTGACGACCTGCCGTGGTGCATGGTGCCGGAGCGCAAGGTGACCCCGGAGGACATCAAGTATATGCTGTCCAGCCACTATCAGGGCACCCCCTATGATCCCTACCTGAGCTACGGCGACAAGTCCGCAAAGGGCGCATACCGCTCCATCGGCATCAACCGCAACGACTTTATGGCGCTTTTGCAGGTGCGTCCCGACCAGCCGGAGGAGTCCCGCGCTGTGGAGTGGGTGGCCTATGCCTCCAACGCCTTCAACACCATGGTGCCCTTCTACGCCAACGTGGAGCGCACTCCGGAGTATCTGGCCAACACCACCGGCACTGTGTCCACCGATAACTTCTACTGGACCAGCCGTCTGATTGCCGCCATGGCAGACGCCTCCTATAATAAATCCCTCTTCCACCTCGAGCGCTACGAGGAGGCCGTGCTCTCCGCTGCCCGCGCACTGGTGAACGGGTACGATGCAAAGCTTGCCGCCGAGCCGGACGCCGCAAGCCGCGCCGCCCTGCGGGAGGAAGCCAACACCGCCATTGCCGCCATGCTGCAGGAGAAGGCCGCCGACACGCTGGATAAAGTTCTGTTTGAACTGAGCAGCCAGATGAAGAACGCCTACTCCCGCTCGGATGCCTGATGTAAACCAGCCGGAGCACCAAAACCGGTCACGACCGGTCACAGAAACGCAGAAAAGACCACCGCATACACAAGTGCGGTGGTCTTTTTGCGTGCAAAAAGCTCTTGTATCCAAGGTATTGGAAACTCTGCACAAAAATGATGAAAATTCTTTGTGAGCGAAAATGACTGAAGCTGATTGATTTTGACAAGATTTTTGCTATAATAAAGATGCAAACAACCAAAACACGCCAATACCGCGCAGAAACGGTCAGGCGTGAGAAGGAAAGAAGGAAAAACACCATGCTGGCGGAGGAACGTTTTGCGCTGATCCTAGAGCAGCTGAACGAGCAGCGCACCGTGACGGTGCAGCAGCTGTGTGAGGCGCTGCACACCAGCGAATCCACGATCCGGCGTGACCTGACCGAGCTGGACCGGCAGGGAAGGCTGACCAAGGTGCACGGGGGAGCTACCCTGCCGGACAGCCGCTTTCTGGCAGACGAGCCTACCATGGAGGCTAAGGAGACGCTGGCGGTAGCCGAAAAGCGCAGCATTGCCGCAGCCGCCGCAGCGCTCATTGCTGCCGAGGATTTTGTATTCATTGATGCAGGCACCACCACGCTGGAGCTGGTGCGGGCGTTGACGGGTGTGGCGCTCAAAGCCACCTATGTGACCAACGGCGTGGCGCACGCCCGGCTGCTGGCGCAAAAGGGCTGCCGGGTGTATCTGCCCGGCGGGCTGCTGCGTCCCCAGACCGAGGCCATCGTGGGCGCCCCGGCGGTCAGCAGCATCCAGCAATATAACTTTACCAAAGCATTCATGGGTGCCAACGGCGTGGCGCTGGAAGCGGGCTTTACCACCCCGGGCCCCGAGGAAGCAGCGGTAAAGGCCGCTGCCGTCCGCCGCGCCCGGGAAAGCTGGTTCCTTGTGGATGACGCCAAATTTGCTAAAATTTACCCGGCGGTCATCACGGACCTGCACGGCGGTGCCATCCTGACCAACCGCTGCCCGAACCCGAAATATAAGCAGTATACGTTCGTAAAGGAGGCAGAAGCATGATTTACACCGTTACTTTTAACCCGGCTATTGATTACGTTGTGCGTCTGGACGCACCGCTGGAGGTGGGTGAAGTGAACCGCGCCCAAGGCGAGGATTGCGTGCTGGGCGGCAAGGGCATCAACGTGTCCGGCGTGCTGGCGCAGCTGGGCTGCGAGAGCGTGGCACTGGGCTTTGTGGCCGGGGAGACCGGCGCATGGCTGGAGCGCGGTCTGGCGGCACAGGGGCTCAAGACCGACTTTGTGCATCTGGAAAATGGCATGACCCGCATCAACGTCAAGATCAAGGCCGGGCAGGAGACTGAGCTGAACGGCGCAGGCCCTGCCATCCCGGAAAGCGCTTTGCAGCAGCTGGAAGCCCAGCTGGACAAGCTGGCCGAGGGCGATATCCTTATTCTGGCAGGCAGCATCCCGGCAAGCCTGCCGCAGAGCGTCTACGAGCGGCTGCTGGCGCGGCTGCAGGGCAGGGGCGTGCGCGCGGTGGTGGATGCCACCCGCGACCTGCTGGTAAACGTGCTGCCCTACCATCCCTTCCTCATCAAGCCCAACAACCATGAGCTGGGCGAGATCGTGGGCAAGGTGCTGACCACTGACGCAGAGATCGTGGCAGCTGCCCGTACTTTGCAGGAAAAGGGTGCACGCAATGTGCTGGTGAGCATGGCCGGAGACGGAGCGCTGCTGCTGGACGAGCAGGGACAGGTGCACCGCATTGGCTGCCCCAAGGGCAAGGTGGTCAACAGTGTAGGCGCAGGCGACAGCATGGTGGCCGGTTTTGTGGCCGGGTATCTGCAAAGCCGCAGCTACGCGCAGGCGCTGCGTCTGGGCACGGCCTGCGGCAGCGCAACGGCTTTCAGCCTTGGGCTTGCCACAAAGGAAAAGATCGACGAGCTGCTGGCGCAGCTTTGATAGGATAAAAGGAACAAAGGAGGAACGTTTATGCGCATTACCGAGTTATTTACCGCACAGTCCATTGCGCTGGACGAGGCGCTGCAGACGCAGGAGCAGATCCTGAGCCGTCTGGTGGAGCTGCAGGCTACCCACGGCAACATCACCGACAAGGAGGCTTACAAAAAGGCGCTCTACGCCCGCGAGGCCGAGGGCTCTACCTATGTGGACAACGGTATTACCGTGCCCCACGCCAAGACCAATGTGGTCATCCGTCCCAGTCTGGCCGCCCTGCGGCTGAGCACCCCGGTGCAGTACAACGCCGAAGATGACGGCACCACCGACCTGCTGTTTGCCATTGCCGCCCCGGAAAACGGCAGCCTGCATGTGGATATGCTGGCGCGTATGATGCAGATGCTGATGAACGAGGACTTTGTGGAAAAGCTTAAAGCCGCCAAGACCCCCAAGGAGTTCTTGGAGTGCATCGACGCACAGGAGGAAGCACAGTTCGGTGCAGAGAGCTTTACCCAGCAGGCTATCCCGCAGGACGGCTACCGCATTTTGGCTGTGACCGCCTGCGTCAACGGCATTGCCCACACCTACATGGCCGCCGAGGCACTGACCAAGGCCGGTGATAAGCTGGGTCTGCCCACCAAGGTGGAGACCAACGGCTCGGACGGTGCAAAGAACATCCTGACCCGCGCCGAGATCGCCGCCTGCGATGGCATCATCGTAGCAGCGGAGAAAAAGGTGGACACCGCCCGCTTTGACGGCAAGCCGGTGCTGTTCACCCGTGTAGATGACGGCATCCATAAGCCGGAGGAACTCATTAAGAAAATCGCCCACGGCGAGGTGCCTGTGTACCATGCCGAGGGCGGTGCAGCAGCCGAGGACGACACCGCCGGTAAGGACAGCTTTGGCCGCAGCCTGTACAAGAACCTGATGAACGGCGTTTCCCACATGCTGCCCTTCGTGGTGGGCGGCGGCATCATGATTGCGCTGGCCTTCCTGCTGGATGATTACAGCATCAACCCCGCAAACTTCGGCATGAACACCCCCGTTGCCGCCTTCTTCAAGACGGTGGGCGGCGCAGCCTTCGGCTATATGCTGCCCATTCTGGCAGGCTTCATCGCCATGTCCATCGCCGACCGCCCGGGCTTGGCCGTAGGCTTTGCCGGCGGCGTGCTGGCTATGAACGGCACAAACTTCACCGACCTTGCCGCAGGCAGCACCACCGGCATCTCCGGCGGCTTCCTTGCAGCGCTGCTGGCCGGTTTTGCAGCGGGCTACATCGTGCAGTTCCTCAAAAAGATCACCGAAAAGCTGCCCGCCAGCCTGAACGGTATCCGCCCCATGCTCATCTACCCGCTGGGCGGCATTCTTATCGTAGGTGCGATGATGTGCGCCGTGAACCCGGTAATGGGCATGATCAACACCGCCATGACCGACTGGCTGAACGCACTGGGCGGCAGCTCCAAGGTGCTGCTGGGCGCCATCGTGGCCGGTATGATGAGCGTGGATATGGGCGGCCCGGTCAACAAGGCAGCCTACGTCTTTGGCACCGCAGCTCTTGCCTCCGGTAACTACGAGGTGATGGCCGCCGTCATGGTGGGCGGCATGGTTCCTCCCATCGCTATTGCCCTGTCCACCACCTTCTGCCCCCGCAAGTGGACGTTGGACGAGCGCCGCAACGGCATTGTGAACTACGTCATGGGCCTGTGCTTCGTGTCTGAGGGCGCTATCCCCTATGCAGCGGCCGACCCGCTGCGCGTCCTGCCCAGCTGCGTTGTCGGCTCTGCGGTCGCAGGTGCGCTCTCCATGACCTTCGGCTGTGCACTGCGTGCACCCCACGGCGGCATCTTCGTATTCCCGGTGGTGGATCACGCTGCGCTGTACTGCGTGGCGCTGGCTGTGGGCAGTGTGCTGGGTGCAGTGATCCTGAGCCTTATCAAAAAGACCCAGCCCGCCGAGGCGAAGTAACAAGCCATTTTCTTTCTCCATACGGATAGTTCTTCATAAGAGCAAAGGGGACTGCCGCACACCGCGGCAGTCCCCTTTGCGTTTTGCGCAGGCACCATTTTCACAAAAAACAGGACAATATACCGCCCAAAACGACCTATCCTGCCGGAATTGCGTTCAGCGCTTTGTTTTGCATTGCACCCCACCCCGGGCTGTGGTATACTTATATTTGTGATTTTAAAGCCCGGGTATGGTGTGCCGGGCCACCAGAGAGGAAACGAACGATGAAAATAGGATTTGACAACGACAAATATCTTGCGATGCAGTCTGAGCATATCCGCGAGCGCATCAAGAAGTTTGACAATAAGCTGTATCTGGAATTCGGCGGCAAGCTGTTCGACGATTACCACGCCTCCCGCGTGCTGCCCGGCTTTCAGCCGGACTCCAAGCTGCAAATGCTTTTGCAGCTCAAGGAGCAGGCCGAGATCGTCATCGTCATCAGCGCCGAGGACATCATCAGCAGCAAGGTGCGCGGCGACTACGGCATCACCTACGATCTGGACGTGCTGCGTCTCATCGACGCTTTTCAGGAGATGGGGCTGTATGTGGGCAGTGTGTGCGTGACCAAGTACACCGCCGCCGCCGAGGTGGAAGCCTTTGAAAAGCGGCTGAGCAGTCTGGGCATCCGCACCTTCCGCCACTACAAGATTCCCGGCTACCCCAACGATGTGGCCCGCATTGTCAGCGACGAGGGCTACGGCCGCAACGAGTACATTGAGACCGAGCGCCCGCTGGTGGTCATCACTGCGCCCGGCCCCGGCAGCGGAAAAATGGCCGTCTGCCTGTCCCAGCTGTATCATGAATATAAGCGGGGCGTCAAGGCCGGTTACGCCAAGTTCGAGACCTTCCCCATCTGGAACATTCCCCTGAAGCACCCGGTCAATCTGGCCTACGAGGCCGCCACCGCCGACCTGAACGATGTGAACATGATCGACCC
>ERZ773130.3165-NODE-3165-length-11261-cov-2.854453_pt1 | contig 11261 bp, 5 predicted proteins | sample MGYA00511919_ERZ773130 | MGnify/ENA primary metagenome ERZ773130 (study PRJEB29015, sample SAMEA2737851) | human gut metagenome | biome: human gut; feature: human-associated habitat; material: faeces | place: China | collected 2012 ...
TACAATGAACAAGCTCATTGTATTGCCAATTACCTTTTTATGGCTGAACTGTTACAGATTTAGAGAAAATTGTCACAAATAATCGAGGATTATAAATAAATGTTTGTGTTTTAAATCTGAATTTATATATGTCAACATGAACAATTATACATGATTTATATATAAAATAATAAAAAAATTGTCACAAATAACGCCTGATTTGTAATATTTAACCATTTAAATGTGAACAAAGTGTGATATAATGAATATAGAGTTGGCAAATTTTGGAAAACAGGAGGTATGAAAAACAAAATACACTTATTATCAGTGATATTTTGCAATAATTTTGAACTATATTCAGCCAACCGGAAACTAATTGACATTAAAAAAACAAAAAGGAGGAAAACAGATGAGATTAAATAAAAAAATTTTATCTCTCGTTCTGGCAGGTGCGATGGTAGTATCGCTTGCACCGTCAAATGTCGGAGTTGTGTCAAAAACGGCTGCGGCATCTGGAAAGATGAGTGCAAAGAGCTATTACTATGACCCTGCTTACCAGACGCAGGAAACGCTTAAAGATGAGAGCGGAGAAAAGATAGGAACGCTTACCTATACAAATAAGGCGTATTTTAATTCTAATCTTTCGAGTTATGACAATATGACATTTGAAAGTGAAGATGGCAACAACATTGATACGGATTCTATTTTATTCTTTGATTTTGATTATAATGCTACAACAGGTACAACAAACAGTGCCATTGGAAGCAGTTCATCATTAAACATAAAAGATATGTATAAAAAGAAGGCAGCGGCAGAACTTAAAAAAGCCGGTGTCGATGAAGATGATTTTGATTATTCTGACAAATTGAATAAACAGGTATCTGATGACTGGAAAGCAGATGTAAAAGCAGGAAAGAAAATCTATGCTAAGTTATCATATTATCATTATGACGATGATTATAACAAGCAGAGTGGTGAAGTAAAACTTGCATTTACATTAAGTGACAGTTACAAGAAATCAGAAGATTATGAGCAGTATGCAATATATAAATATAAAACTGATGATGACAATGCATATGTTGTCACAAATGACGATTATTTATATTCAGGATTAACAACTGTTGACAATGCGTATTCAATAGGTTTATACACATATCAGTGGTATAAGGCCGATGCATCAGGAGAATATAAAAAGTTAGATTATACATCAGATTCAATTAATTTGAAAAATTCAAATGTCATTGATCCTGAAAGCAAGACAGATGACAAGTTAAAATGTATTGCTACAGTAAAATATGGTGGCATTGAAATTCAGTCAATTGAGTATGATTACACGGTTTATAAGGTAGCTTCAGATTCTTTATATACAATGGATGATGATTATTCAGAGTATAGCTGGGCATATGCAAAGAAAGATGGAAAAGCCGTATTAAACAGCGGATATGAAGCCATAAACGGAGCAACAGCAAAATATACATGGCAGAAGTATGATGAGAAGGAAAAAACATACAAGACAGTAGATGGACAGTCAGGCAAAACACTTACAATAGATAAGTGCACAGATGCGGACTATGTAAGTTATAGAGCACAGATACAGATTTCTGTTGGAGAGTGTTTATATACTTCATTTGAGAAAACTATCCGGCTTGTAGAAAATCCACCATACTCTGTTAATAATAAGACAGGATATGGCAAAAATGCAGAAAAAGATGATGCAGATGGAAAATATTATTCACAGTACAGCTTATCAAATAATGTTGTACCGGGTGATACAGACAATATGACTGTAGATGTAAAAGCAGATACAGGATATTCACTTACATACACATGGTATGAGTACAAGGATAAAAAGTGGGAAGAGATAACTGATGCCAAGACTAATGTTTACTCAAAGAAATTTGAGACAGCAGATTTTGACAGCACTACATCTAAGCAGTATAAGTGTAAGGTAACAGCTTCAAATGGTACTCTTACATATGACAAGTCATGTTTTATTTTCCTTGAAAACAGAGATCCTGAAATGTATGAGGATTATTCAAATGTTAAGTATGGAAGTACATCAAGATCTAATGCAAAAGACAATGCACTTAAAACAGCAATAGGTTCATCTGCAACACTTTCAGGACCTAAGGTATCTGTGAACAGTCAGTACCAGCTCAATTATCAGTGGCAGAAATTTACTAAGATTGATAAAGATGAGTACAAATGGACTGACATAAAAGATGCAACAGCAGATACATACGCTATCGCAAGTGTGACAGATACTGCTGAAAAATCTGATTTTGGTGAGTACAGACTTAAGTATAACGCATACAAGGCAGGAACGACTGATCTTACAAATGCAAAATCAGTTGCATCTGGAGAGTTCTATGTAGATCTTGAGCAGTTTAATGGATTTACAGCACTTCCAAAGAATACTGAGGACAATTATACTCTTGAAGTAGGAGGAACCATCGACCTCGGTGTAATTGCTTCTATTGCAAATACAGAAGCTAACAATCAGAAATATGACATTACATATCAGTGGCAGAAATATGACAGCAAGACAAAGGCATATACAGATATTAAAGATGCCACAACAGCAGATTACAAGAAAGAAAACATCACAGCAGATGATTTTGGAAAATACAAATGCGTTATCACTGTTATTGACAAGACGACAAAAGCAGCAGTAAGTGGTGTTAAGTCTGCAGAATTTGAGTTTAATATTAAACAGGCTGTTAAGTCTGAAAATAATACTTTAACAGTAAAATCAGAGTCATCATATGTTGTCAATCACAAGAATGTAGGTGACAATGTAACATTAAGCGTAGCTGCTGAGACAGCAGATGCTGCAAAATACCCTCTTACTTACAAGTGGGAGAAGATTGAAAAAGACTCATACAGTGATTCATATGGCAAATATGTTGATGTTATGGGAGCAGACGGAAAAGCAGTTTCAACTGCTGATTATGCTTTAAATATAGCGGATGAAAATGCTTTTACAACATATCGCTGTACAGTTTCAAATGGTGCTAACAGCGAGAAAGTTACTTTTAATGTTTTAAAGGAAGACAATTTCTATGCTTATGCAGCAGCAACAAAATCAGATAATAAAACTTTCATTAAGAAAGCCGGCGAAAGCGTAAAGATGCAGGTCGTAAACGGCTCTGATGATGCAGCAGCTACATTCAGCTATAAGTGGTATGCTTGTAGTTCTAATCACAGGTCTTATAAGAACGAAGACGATGATGATTGGTACACTATCGGTGCCGGTTATGTGCAGAAGAGACTTGCAAGTACAACATCAGTTTATGAGATTTCATCTCTAACGGATGCAGATTTTGATGTAAATTATTATTATTGTGAAGTTAAGAACGAACTCACAAAAGAGACAAAGACAGTAACATTCTATGTAAAGAAATATGACACAACAGACATAACATTTACTGACCTTGACGGAACATATGACAGCTCAGATACATCAGATATTTATGTTGAACTCGGTTCATCAAAAGAGTTTGGTGCAGTTGTTAAAAATCCTGAGTCAAAGAACTTTATTTACAAATGGTCATTTGAAAAACTTCATAAAGATGATACAAACTGTGAGTATGATTATGAGAGAGCACTTGACTGCACAACAGAAAAGCTTACTCTTTCAAATATCACGGAAGACAATTTAGGAAGATATACACTTCGCATTTACGAGGGAAGTGCAGCAGATGATGATACACCTGTTATCACTCACTATTTCGAGGTATCAAAGAAAGATGCAGCAGCAAAGAAGTTTACATTAAGTGCTGTCGGCAATGGACAGACAGGTTACTATCGTTCAGTAGGCGGAAATGTTACATTTGTGACAGAACTCAGTACAGAGTCAACAGACACTGTAACATATCAGTGGTATCAGGGCGGATATTATGATGATGACGATGATACATATAATAAGGGAGATGCCATATTAGGCGAGACTGGTTCTTCACTTAACCTTACAAACTTAAGAAAATCTGACTTTGGTAAATATACTTGTGTTGCTAAAGCAGGTAAATTAACAGACTTTATTACATTTAGTGTATCAGAGGCAGATGCTATCACAGTTGACTGGAACAATGATGAATTTGACATTTATGGCGGCGGTGCAAGTTACAACAAGACAGTTAAGGCTAAGATTGGAGATTCAACAAATCTTACAGCGGTTGTGACAAGTGCAACAGGTGATGCTATCTCATATCAGTGGTATGAAGAGATTTTGGAAGATACACACTATAATTTCTACGCTAAAGATAATGTAGAAAAAGGTGCATATAAGATTATGCAGGGTCAGACAACTGACACACTTGCACTTAACCAGATGACTAAAGATGCATTTAAACGCTATAAGCTTGAGATTACAAATGGCGGATATACTGTAAATGTTTTCTTTAAACTTGTTCGTACAGACCTGCCTAAGGTAAGTGTTAAGGCTGACAAGACAAGTCTTGAAAAGGGTGAGACAGCAGTTCTTACTGCAAAGGTTACAAATCTTGGAGACAAGACAGCAACATATCAGTGGTACAAGAATGGCAAGAAGATTGATGGTGCTACGGCAGCAACATATACAACAGAAGCACTCTTTAGTGATTTAAATGAACTTAAAGATGATGAAAAATCTGTTACATACAAATGTGAAGTATCAACAGATATTGACAAGGTTTCAGATGAGGTTTACCTCAACTTTGCAGGCTGGGGAACTATAAGCCAGACTAAAGATTTTGTCATGAAAGGTGATACTGTAGACATCGGTATAAAGATGAAAGAAGCCGGTGACTGGAAGTACACATGGTATAAGAAAGACGCAGTCAGTGATGAGTATGTAAAAGTACCGGAAGCTACATCAGCTACAATTTCTGCAATCGCAACAAGTGATGACAGCAAGAAACTTGATAATAACAGATATAAGGTAGTAGCAGAAAAAGGAAGCGATGAGACACATGTAAGTTATTATGCATATGCAGATGTAGATGTATTTAATATATCTGACATGACAACACGTCCTTCAGGAAAAGTTGCAGCATACGATAAGGATGCTGATGAAGAGACAAACTACAATCAGTACTTTGGTTATGGTATTGATGGTGCATCTAAGCTTAGAATGACATTCAGCAAAGATTCAAATCTTTATGACAGTAATGCAGCATTATATGTATTTGAGCTTGATACACAGAAGATTCATCGTTTTGACGGTTATGACCTTGCAGGACGCACATATGTATTTGACAGTGGTAAGTGTGTATTTGAACTTACAAGTGCAGGTTCAGATAAATATACATCAGCAACTGACGGCTTTACAGTTGAAAAGGCAATCAATCCTGACATTGATTACTCAACACTTTCTGTAAGCAAGAAGAGTGTAAAACTTAATGCAGGCAAGAGTGCAACAATCACATACAGAGCACTTGACAACTTTGGTGATACAACTAAGGTTACAGCTAAGACATCTAACAAGAAAGTTGCAACAGTTTCTGTTGCAGCAGGAAAGGTTACTATCAAGGCTGCAGGCAAAGCTAAGGGAGCAGCAACAGCTAAGATTACTCTTAAAAACGGAACTAAGAAAGCAACTATCAAGGTTACTATCAACAACCCTGTTAAGAAAGTAAAGGCTGCCAAGAAGAAAGCCACTGTTAAGAAGAAAAAGACAGTTAAGCTTACATTCAAGGTAACATCTTACAACAAGGCTAAGAAGACATCTGATAAGATAACTTACAAGACATCTAAGAAGAAAGTTGCTAAGATTACAAAGAAGAAAGTTTCAAGCAAGAAGATTATTGTCTCAGTTAAGGGTCTTAAGAAGGGAACTTCTAAGATTACAGTAACTATAGGCAAGAAGAAAGCTGTTGTAACAGTTAAGGTTAAATAATAACCGGCTCTTAAAGCAGTGAATATTTCTTAAATAAACGCACATCTTAAGATGTGTAAAGAAAAATACCATCGGCTGGCATTTGCCAGCCGGTGGTGTTTTTTGATTGTCAGGCAGATATTTGTTGTATGTTCGGTTGTCTGTTTATAATACTATTAGCTGTTATCACAGCATATCAGAAAGAAAATGCCTGATGGTGCTAAAATATAGTTTCAAGTTTCTCTAAGTCAAGTTCCTTTTCAGGTGCAAATACATCTGAGGTAAGATAGTTTACAAGGGATTTTATAAACTGTTTTACTTCAGTACTTTCTGCTATTTCTCCAAGTTTTGATGTGCATACCATAAGTTTTCCGTCACCAGCTTTTCCTTCAAAGAGGATACCGAGTTTATGGTTTCGCTCAAAGTTATCTGCCATCTGTACTATAGGTCTGTAATCTTTATCGGTCACATCATCAAGTATTGCACAACGGCTGTGAGATACTATCTTATACCACTGAGGTGTTGAGTATCTGTGCGTGGCAAAATCGTTAAGTGCAGGATGCCTGTTGTCGATAAGAAGCCCCATTGTGCCCACTGCGACAGGTTTCTTCATCCATTCACATATATCCCTGAACATCGGGTAACACCAGAAGTCAGTGCAATAAAATCCCTCAAGGCTTTCTTTTACTTCATTTGGCATAAAGAGAACCTTTTTGCCCTGCTTAAGAAGTGATTTTGTTTCAGTAAATTCATTTGTTATAAATACCTGATTATCACCTTCACCTATGCTTGCGATATTTTCAAGTGATAAAACATCATCATTGACAGGATAGCAATAAAGTTCATATTTATTTTTGTATGATGTGCCGTCAACCATAAGGATAAGGTCATACACGGCGGTTTTGTCCGTCTCAGGCATTGCAAAGGAAATCCCGCCAAGCTGAACAAGTTCTTTTGCTCCGTCAGGAATTTTCACATCACCGCTTGTTACCACGCTTGTTTCACCGTTTACGGCAAAGCCCGTGGTTTCTGCGGCACTTACATCACGGCGGATAAGTTCATAGTGAAGTTTTTTGCCGGTGAGTTTTTCAGGATTGTAATATCTTATGGCAAGGTCAGCTTTAAAGTTTTCACCTGAGGTGTAGACATATTTTTCAAACTGTGCAAGGAGTATTGCATCTGAACAAAAGCCAGCCCATTCTTCAGGTGTTATATGACCCTTGCTGTCCATAAATGCATCAAGTATTCCAACAAGTGCCGTACCCTGTCCCGGAAAGTCCTGAAGATCGAGTATCTGGTAACCTGCTACAAGACTGCTTCTTGCGGCAGCTTCAAGTTCTTCTTTGTAGCATTGTACTGATAACATACCGCTTGCATAGAAGAAGTCGTCTGCCTGGTCGAGCATACCTTTCTTGTCAAGGTTATCCCTGAATACCTCAAAGTTTCTTGCTTTCAATACACCGGTATATTTAGGTATTTCCTTAAAGTTTGGATATACGGCATACTGACCGATTTCATGTGTCACGACAGGGATGTGTGGTATGAGCGGTCCGTCTGCACTTGCCGCCTTGACTTTTTTTACACCCGTTCCGTACTGGATTTCAATCTCCTCACCTGCATCGGTGCCATTGCCGGAGGTTTCATCATCAGGAACTATTTCCTTATCATAATTGTGTGTTGTTGATGGTTCTTCCCACTGGATATGACCGAGAGGTGCATCACACATACCATAAGAACCTCTTATAAGACGGTTCTTGCTGAAACGGACACCGACAAAGAAATCGTCTTCAGGCAGAAGAACCGGTGTGTGCTGGAAGTTGTTTGAACCCTGTGTGTATAGGTGGCGGTTGTCTACATTGCGGTAGCCCGTGATTATTTCAGCCATACGCTCTTTGCTGCCCCAGAGTTCATTTCCGAGTGACATCATGCAGTAAGAGGCATGGTTTCCAAAAGTATTTAACATACGAAAGCCTTCTTCGATAAGATAATTCTGCTCGGTTTCGTTGTGGTTTTCATCACCCGGTGCTGTGAGTGTTCCCCAGAATGGAAGTTGTGGTTCCATGTAAATGCCGAGCAGGTCTGCTGCGATAAAAGCTGCTTCAGGCGGGCAGCAGGTATGGTATCTGTAGTGGTTTATGCCGTAAGACTTTGAAATCTTCATAACGCGTATCCACTCGTCTACATCAGCGGGAACTGCACCTGTAAGTGGAAATACAAGTCCGTCATGTTTTCCACGGAGAAATGCCGGCTCACCGTTTATAAGGAATTTAGTCTCGGTTGTTGAAAACTTTCTAAGACCAAAAGTAGTGACTGTCATTTCGTTTGAACCGCATAAAGAAATCTCAAGACGGTAGATAACAGGTGTGTATTCGCTCCATAAAACGGCATCTTCACCGAGGAAGTATTCAAACTCTGCCGTGCTTTCACCTTTTGCAAATATAACCTGAATCTCTGCTGCCGGTGCTTTTATACCTGTGTCTCCATTTATGTCCGTAAGAAAAGCATTGACATTTAAAGTGACTTTCTTATCCTCCGCTGTGTCATTAACTGTTTTTAATATGACAGTCACGGATTTTTTGTCAACATCAGGATAAGTTTTAACATCTGAAATGTATATCTTATCAAATATGCGGAGTGAAATTTCACCTATGATACCGTTCCAGTTAGTCTGTGTGTCCGGTGAAGTGAGATGACCGCCTTTTGTAGGGTAATTCACATTAGACACAAGCACGGTTATCCTAAAATCAGTCTTTTTAACAAACCTTGTAATATCGTAATAATGCGGTGTCGTGAGACTGTCAAATTCACCTGCAAAGGTATCGTCTATCCATATTTTTGTAAGTCTTGTTCGCTCCAAAAAAAGAAAGATATTTTTATCTGTATCGCTCTCATCAATATGTACATCTTTAGAGTACCATGCATATCCCTCAAAAAGATAAGGGTCGGTCAGAAATCCCGTTTCCTTTTTATCACTGAAAGTTCCTTTTTTGGCAATAGAAGTGGTTCCCGGAAGAGTGATAGTGTCATTTTTTGTTTTGTCAAATAATCTTGCTTCAATTCCCTTTTTGTCAGGGTCAAGTTCAAAATTCCAAATTCCTGATAAATCAATTTTCTTAATCATTTAAGTCCTCCGTATCAATTATGATGTTTTCGCATTATCTTATTTATTATAAACGCTGATATAAGGGCTTTCAATATAAAAAGCCTACACAAATTACCTTAAAAAACTCAGTATGATGCAAGTGGCAAAAGAAAATATCTCCTTTTGATGGTGTAATATCGGTATTTTTATTGCAAGCCATTTTATAATGAGATATACTTAGATGTATATGAGTAATAATGGAAGAGTAAAGGTAGTTATTGAAAGCTGCATACTTCTGATAGCTTTAGTAATAGTAAGTTGTCTCTATACGGCAGAGCTTTCAAAAAGCAGAAATGTATTAAAAGAAGAAAATAAAAACGGTGTTGTGCATGAAGAAAAAAAGCAAAGTAAAACCGTAAAAAATGCTTTATTTGATAAGGATGATTATAAAGCGGAAGGATTTAAAAATATTACGGTTGTAGTGGATGCCGGTCATGGCGGAAAAGATGAGGGGGCGAGGTCAAATAACCGCAGATACAGAGAGAAAGATTGCAATCTTGCCATGGTAAAAAAGCTGAAGCAGATGTTAGACCAGACAGATATAAATGTTATATATACAAGGCTGGAGGATAGATATATTACTAAAAAGAGGCGGACTGTTATAGCAAATATGAAAAAAGCAGATCTGTTTATAAGCATACATTGCAATGCTTCAGACAATATTCATTCAAGGGCATCAGGCATCGAGACACTTTATGCAAAGCGTAAAGGTGATAACAGGCTTATGACAAACCGCAGATTTGCACATATTTTGTTAGATACCGTAGAGGCTTCTTCTTTAAATAAAGCAAGAAAATGTATAAGAAGAGAGGATCTTTTTGTACTTCGTCATACGGATATGCCGGCTGTTATAGTTGAGACAGGATATATGTCGAACAGAAAGGATATGAGTTACATAAATTCACAAAAGGGACAGTATGAGATTGCAGATGGAATTTATAAAGGTATAATAAAGACTCTTAAAGAAATGAGCAGGAGGAAGAAACGAGGATGACAAAAATTATAGTTGCCACAGGCAATGAAAATAAAATGAAAGAAATAAGACAGATAATAAAAAGAGATGATATTCAATTTGTATCTCTTAAAGACGAGGGACTTTCTGATGTTGAAATCGTTGAGGATGGAGATACATTTAAGGAAAATGCCATTATTAAGGCAAAAACGATAGCCGACATCACAGGCACTATTGTTATAGCCGATGATTCGGGACTTGAAGTTGATTATCTTGATAAGGCACCGGGAGTATATTCGGCAAGATATATGGGTGAAGATACTCCGTACACCGTAAAAAACAATCATATCATAGAGCTTCTTAAGGATGCCAGGGGCGGGGAGAGAAGTGCAAGGTTCGTATGCGTCATCGCCTGCGTTATGCCTGACGGAAATGTAATAACGACCAGAGGTACGATAGAGGGTCAGATAGGATATGAAGAAAAAGGTGAAAACGGATTTGGATATGATCCTATATTTTATCTTCCTGAAAAGGGATGCACAACGGCAGAACTTTCACCTGAGGATAAAAATGAGATAAGCCACAGAGGTCGTGCTCTTACGGCAATGTATAAAAAGTTGGAGGGAGTGTTATAGATGGCGATGAAGATACTTATTGTCAGTGACTCTCATGGAAATAACAGAAACCTGATACAGGCTGTCAAAAATATGTCTGGTACAATGGATATGATGATACATCTTGGAGACATGGAGTGCAGTCCTGACAGGATAAGAGAGCTTGTTGACTGTCCGGTCGAGATGGTAAAAGGAAATTGTGATTATGGCAATGAACTTCAGGGTGCGAAGCTTATTCAGATAGGTGGGCATAAAGTATTTATAACACATGGAAATCACTATGGCGGCGAGTTTGGAATACCGACGATGAGAGAGATTGCAAAGGAAAACGGTGCAGATATAGTGATGTTTGGGCATTCACACAAACCTGTTATTGAAAAGAGTGGAGATGTGACAGTCATAAATCCGGGAAGTATTTCAAGACCGAGACAGGATGGATTCAGACCAACCTATATGGTTATGAACATAGAGGATGATGGCAGAACGGATTTTGTCCTTGTAACTATGTGATGCAGATGTAAGATACAAATAAAATTTTATAACTTGCATCTGAGATGCGGCAGCAATATAAAAACATAATACAAAACATTAATCCGTAACAGGAAATAATAGGGAATTTTCTAAAAATGAAACTGACAGAAAAAGAATTTAATTGGATAGTTGAATATATGCATAACCGTTATGGTATAGAGCTTGGACATAAAAGAGTATTGATAGAGG
>ERZ773130.3167-NODE-3167-length-11252-cov-3.630883_pt1 | contig 11252 bp, 9 predicted proteins | sample MGYA00511919_ERZ773130 | MGnify/ENA primary metagenome ERZ773130 (study PRJEB29015, sample SAMEA2737851) | human gut metagenome | biome: human gut; feature: human-associated habitat; material: faeces | place: China | collected 2012 ...
ATGGTACTAATATTGAAAGAAACCTTTATCTTTCAACACAGATTATGGAACTTGGTATTCCTGTCGTAATGGCTGTCAATATGATAGATATTATGGAAAAGACGGGCAATAAGGTTCATATTGATAAGCTTTCTAAGAAATTAGGTTGTGAAGTAGTTGAAATATCAGCTTTAAAGGGAACAGGTATCAAGGAAGCAGCTGATAAGGCTGTAAAGGCAGCTAAAAGTAAGAACGCTTCTGAACCGGTACATAAGTTTGATGAGGGCGTTGAAGGTGTTATTGATGCTGTAAAGAGTAAACTTACAGATATAGATGAAACACAGAGAAGATTCTTTGCAATTAAACTTCTTGAAAAAGATGATAAGATTGCTGACAATATGAAGAATGTACCTGATGTATCAGCAGAAATCAAACAGCTTGAAGATAAGTTTGATGATGATACAGAAAGTATTATTACAAATGAAAGATATGTATATATTTCATCTATTATCGGTGATTGTGTAACTAAGAAAAAATCCGGTGAACTTACAATTTCAGATAAGATTGATAGGATTGTAACAAATAGATTTGCTGCACTTCCAATATTTGCAGCAGTTATGTTCCTTGTATATTTCATATCAGTATCTACAATTGGTACATGGGCTAATGACTGGGTTAATGATGGTGTGTTTGGTGATGGATGGCATCTGTTTGGCATAGGTACTTCAGATTATGAAGATGCAGCAGCAGATTATGACAAGGCAGCACAGATTGTAGCAGCAGTTGATGAGGGTGAGACAACAGTTGATATTCTTGATGATGAAGAAAATGTTCTTGAAACAGTTAATATAACATCAGATGTTGCAAAAGAAGCAAAAGAATTGGCTGATGAGGATGAACCGGATCCGGCTGATTATGGTATATATATTCCAAGTATTCCTTCACTTGTAGGGGATGGCTTAGATGCTATCGGTTGTGCTGACTGGTTAGCAGGTCTTATCAATGATGGTATCGTTGCCGGTGTTGGCGCTGTATTAGGTTTCGTACCTCAGATGATAGTATTATTCATATTCCTGGCATTTCTTGAGTCATGTGGTTATATGGCAAGAGTAGCATTTGTAATGGACAAATTATTAAGAAAAATAGGTCTGTCAGGGAGAAGCTTTGTTCCAATGATAATCGGTTTTGGGTGTTCAGTTCCGGCTATAATGGCTACAAGAACATTGCCATCTGAAAGAGACAGAAAAATGACAATAATGCTTACTCCTTTTATGAGTTGCTCGGCAAAATTGCCTATTTATGCAATGTTTACCGCAGCATTTTTCCCTAGATATGGAGCATTGGTTATGACTGCTTTATATTTTACGGGAATTATAGTTGCAATAATTTTAATATTATTAGTAATATTATTAGGTGTTGGAACTGGAATGGTTGCTGGAAAAATATCAAAAATAAATTTTGATAAATTAGATAAAGGTGATTTAGGTGTAAATGAAGATTTATATACTGAAGTAGCTGATAATGTAAGTAAAGAAGAATTTGAAAAAATAAAAAATGTAGCATTATTTGGAATAGATGGTGGTAGAAGTGATGCAATAATGATTGCCTCAATAAACCAAGTTGATAAAACAATAAAATTAATAAGTATTCCAAGAGATACATATGTTTCTGTTGCAGGACATGGAAAAACAAAAATAAATCATGCTTATGCATATGGAAAAGAACAATTAGCATTAAAGACAATTAATTCTAATTTTGGATTAAATATATCTGAATATGTAACTATTAATTTTAAAGGATTAATAAATGTTATAAATAAAATTGGTGGAATTGAGTTAGATATAAGCAAAGCAGAAAAAGATTATATAAACCAATATGTAAATGAATCTTATGAATTGACTGGAAAACCTGTACAATTATTGTCAAGTTATGGAAAAGTAAAATTGACAGGAGAACAAGCTTTAACACATTCTAGAAATAGAACTGTTGGAAATGATTTTACTAGAGAGGAACGTCAAAGAGATGTTCTTACAGCTGTAATGAATAAGGTTTCTACAATGAGTATAACACAACTTTGGAGCTTGAGTGATAGTGTATTATCAGAGGTAAAAACAAATTTGAATGTTTCTGAATGTATGGGAATTGCTTCAGATGTATTAGGAAATACAAGTTCATATTTGAATAATATTACATCAAAACAGATTCCTTCAGAAGATGATGGTGGAAAAGGTGATAGTACTATGGATGGTGGTATATATTATTATGTTTGTGATTTACAAAAGGCTAGTAAGAGTATGAAAAATATTATTTATGGGGAATAGAAAAGACATAATATAAAAATAATAGCTTAACGTTAATACTTAAATCGAAAAGTTTTAAAAGGCTTGACATGGTATAAAAAATATAATATAAATTATTCGTATGCAAAGAAGCTAGATTAATCTGGCTTCTTTATTTATGGAGAAAATAGTAAAAAAATCCTAAAATTAGTGTAGACTTTTGTTGAAAAATAGCACATTGTATATTGACAAAACCTTAATAAAATATTAAAATTATATAGATAGAAACAGAGGAACAAAAATGAGAAAAAATAAGATTAGCAAAATAAATATATTAAGAGGAATATTAATAATATTATTACTTGCAACATTTGTACGAATATTCTGTTTTTCAAACCAAAATGGAACAAAATCAAGTGGAGTAAGTAGAAAAGTTACAGAAATAGTTACAAGTAATATCAAAAAAGTACAAAATATGTCTAAAAATGAAAGAGAGCTTTTTTTAGAGCATACAGAAAAAATAATAAGAAAATTAGCACATTTTTCAATATATACAGTAGTAGGATTACTAATGATGTCACTTATGAATACATATAAGTTAAAGCAAAGTAAAAGAATATGGATAAGTTTAATAGTTGGTGTATTGTATGCAAGTTCTGATGAAATACATCAATATTTTGTGCCAGGAAGGTCTGCTAGAGTTTTTGATGTTATGATTGATTCAGCAGGTGTTTGCCTTGGTATATGTATTGTGATTTTTGTATTGTGGATTTCAAGAAAAGTGATGGAGAGAAAAAGAGGAGAAAATAGAGAAGTAAGAGAAATTTAAAATATTTATTTTATAAGGGGGATAAGAATGAATATTATAACTGGTGAAACAACAGAAAATATAGAAACAACAAGCTTAAGAACCCAAAGCGATGTTAAAACAAAAATTAGTAAAAAAGTATATATAAAAATAAAAAGAGTGATTGATGTAATTTTGGCGAGTGTAGCACTTATATTATTATCACCATTATTTGTTATAATTGCAATAGCAATAAAAATAGATTCAAAGGGACCAGTTTTTTTTGCACATAAAAGAATTGGAAAAAATGGAAAGATTATAAAATTATATAAATTTAGATCTATGGTAATAAATGCAGAAGAATTAATAAAATCATTTACACCAGAACAAATGAGAGAATATAAGGAAAACTATAAATTGACAAATGATCCAAGAATAACTAAAGTTGGTAAATTTCTAAGAAAAACAAGTTTGGATGAATTGCCACAACTTATAAATATAATTAATGGAGATTTATCAATAATTGGACCTAGACCAGTAGTGGCAGATGAGTTAGAAAAATATGGAGTAAATAAAGATAAATTTTTAAGTGTTACTCCTGGATTAACAGGATATTGGGCTGCCAATGGTAGAAGTAATACTACATATGAACAAAGAATGAAAATGGAATTGTATTACATAGATAATTTATCTTTGAAAATGGATATAAAAGTGTTTTTTAAGACTATATTGTCAGTTGTAAAGAAAGAAGGAGCTATTTAATGACCGAAAAACTACCAAGTTATAGTGTATTAATGAGTGTGTATTTTAAAGAAAAAAAAGATTGGTTAATTCAAAGCATAGAAAGTATGCTAAATCAAACTGTATTGACAGATGATTTTGTTTTAGTGAAAGACGGAAAATTAACTGATGAGTTAAATGAAACTATATCTGAATATTGTGAAAAATATCCAGATATATTTCATATTATAGAATTAGAAAAAAATGTTGGATTGGGTCCAGCATTGGCTATAGGAGTAAAAGCTTGTAAAAATGAACTAATAGCAAGAATGGATTCAGATGATATATCAATAAAAGAAAGATGTGAAAAACAATTAAAAAAATTTCAAGAAGATCCTGAATTAGACTTGATTGGTTCAAGTATAGCAGAATTTATTGATACTACTAATAATGTACAAGCATATAGAGTTTTACCAGAAAGTGATGAAGAAATAAAAAAATTTATTAAGAGAAGAAATCCATTTGGACATCCTTCTGTAATGTTTAAAAAAAGTAAACTATTAGAAGCTGGAAATTATCGTTCATATTATTTGTGTGAAGATTATGACATGTGGATAAGAATGGTAGAAAAAGATGCTAAGTGTTATAATTTTAAAGATATTTTAGTTTTTATGAGAATAAATGAAGATTTTTATAAACGTAGAGGAGGAATAAAATATTTAAAGTCTATCCTAAAATTTAAAAGAGAACAGTATAAAAATGGATTCTTTAGTAAAAAAGATTATATTATAAGTGGAGGAACTCACATTATAATATGTTTAATGCCAAACGTTATAAGAGAAACGTTTTATAAGAAGGTATTGAGAAGGAGACAAAATGGCTAATAAAAAAATTGATATAATAACATTACATAGAACAGTAAATTATGGTTCAGTGTTGCAGGCATATGCAACACAACAAGTTTTAATGAAAATGGGATATGATGTTGAAATAATAGATTATTATCCTGAAAGATTACATATGAATGGAATGTTAAAAAGAATAAAAAATAAGAGTAAGTATTTCAAAAAAAATTTCGTGCTTAGGAATATAGCAAGATTAGTAATTTTTCCATCATATTTAAAAAGATTTTTTGTTTTTAAAAAATTTGTTAAAGAAAATCTAAAACTTACACCAATTACATATATGACAGAACAAGATTTAGAAAAAAATATTCCAATTGCAGATGTTTATTGTACAGGAAGTGATCAAGTTTGGAATGTTGGGTGGAATGAAAAAATTGATTATCCTTTTTTCTTGAAGTTTGTGCCTGATAATAAAAAATGTATTGCATACTCAGCAAGTTTTGGAAAATCTAAACTTGAAGATTGGGAAAAAAATGAAACCAAAGAATTGCTACAAAAATATAAGCATATAGCAATGAGAGAAAAATCAGGAGTTGAAATATTAACTGAGTTGGGAATTAATAATGGAATACAAGTTCTAGATCCAACTTTATTATTAGATAAAAATGATTGGAATGATTTAATTTCTTCAAAATATGAGGGGAAAAAGTATATTTTTATGTATAATATCAATCATAACAAAAAACTAGATGAGTACGCAAGAAGATTAGCAAAAAAGAAAAATCTGAAGTTAATATATGTAAGCTATAATTATCATGATTGTTTAAAACCAGGAAGATTAAAATGCAATACAAAAGTAGAAAAATTTTTATCATTAATAGCAAATGCTGAATATGTTTTGACTGATTCATTTCATTGTACAGCTTATTCAATAAATTTTAATAAGAACTTATTAGTTGCATATCCTGAAAAATTTAGCACAAGATTAGCAAGCATAGTTGAATTAACAGGTCTAAATAATAGAGTAATAGATGATTATAATAATCTAGAAATTTGTGAAAGAAAAATAGACTATGAAAGAGCAAATAAAATATTAGAAACAGAAAGAAAGAAGTCATTAGAATATTTAAAAAAATCCATAGAAGAGTAAAGGAAAGTATTAATATGAAAGATAAGCATATAGAAATTAAAAAGAAAGTTGATTGTACTGGATGTAGAGCATGTGAGCAGATTTGCCCTGTAAAATGTATTACGATGAAAGAAGATAAAGAAGGATTTATTTTTCCATATGTTGATGAAGAAAAATGTATAAACTGTGGGTTGTGTAAAAAGAAATGTCCACAAATAAACTATAAACTTGAAAAAAGAGATTCTAAAGTTTATGCAGTAAAAACTAAAGAGAAAAGTATATCCCAAAATAGTACATCTGCAGGAATTGCGTATATTTTGGGAAAATATATAATTCAAAATAATGGTTGCGTGTTTGGATGTACATATAATGATGTATTAGAACCAATACAAATAATGGTTGAAAATGAAAAGGATTTAGAAAAGTTAAGAGGTTCTAAATATGTTTTTAGTAATACAATGCATACATATACACAAGTAAAAGATGTTTTAGAACAACAAAAAAAAGTTCTTTATGTTGGAACACCTTGTCAAATTGCAGGACTAAAATCTTTTCTTGGGAGAGATTATGAAGAACTTTTATTAGTTGATATTGTATGTCATGGGGTTCCAAGTGCTAAAATCTTTAAGAAATATATAGAATTTCTAGAAAAAAAATATGAAAAAAAAGTTGTAAATTATGAATTTAGAAATAAAGATAAAGCTAGATGGGGAGAATTTATTGCTAAAGTTATATTTGAAGATGGAACAGAAAAATATATAAAGGCAGATGAAGATAACTACTATAGTAATTTTTTAAAAGGAACAATATATAGAGAGTGTTGTTATCAATGTAAATATGCTAATACCAATCGTGTTGGAGACATAACTATAGGGGATTTTTGGGGAATAGAACAAGTAAACGAAAAATTTTATTCTAGAGATGGTGTATCATTAGTTTTGATAAATTCTGAAAAAGGAAAGAATTTTTTGAAAAATTTGAAAGAATCTGTTATAGTGAGTGAACAAACAATAGAACAAGCTGTGAAGAGAAATGGAAATTTGAGTAAACCAACATTAAGATTAGAGATTAGAGATAATATATACAAAGGTATTGATGAAGAAAATTTTATAAATAAAAAATTAAAAATTAAAGGAAGATTAAAGAATAAAATAAAAAGAATTATTCCTAAAAAAGTAAAGAATATTATAAAGAAAATAATTTAATAGGAGAGTAAAATGGAACCAATTAGAATATTACAAGTTGTTCCTAATATGAATGCTGGTGGTTTGGAAAATCTTATTATGAATATTTATAGAAATATAGATAGGAAAAAAGTTCAATTTGATTTTTTAGTTCACTATGAAAAAAGATGTTTTTTTGATGATGAAATAGAAAAATTGGGTGGAAAAATTTATAGATTTTCTGTAAGAGAGGATAACAATGTAATAAAATATATAAAAGATCTAAAGAAATTTTTTAAAACTCATAAAGAATATAAAGTCATACATGGACATATGGCTAGTTTGGGATTTATATATTTGAAAATTGCAAAAAAATATGGAGTTCCAATAAGAATAGCACATAGTCATGGAACTTCACATTTAAAAAGCATAAAGGGATATATTAAATTTTTAACTTTTAAATTAGAAAAATATTATTCAAATGTTAATTTTGCTTGTTCAACTGAAGCTGGAATATATTTATTTGGAAAACATAGAAAATTTGAAATAATTCCTAATGCAATTGATTTTGAAAAATTTAGATATAATCAAAGAATTAGAGAAAAAATTAGAAATGAAATGAATATACAGAATGAACTTGTTATTGGACATGTTGGAAGATTTAATTTGCAAAAAAATCATATTTTTTTGTTAGATGTTTTTAGTGAAATCGTAAAAAAAGAAAAAGAGGCAAAATTATTTTTGCTTGGCAATGGTGAATTAGAAAAAGATATAAGACAGAAGATAGAGAAGTTAAAAATTGAAAAAAATGTTAAATTATTAGGTGTAAGAGAGGATGTAAACGAAATATATCAAGCAATGGATGTATTTGTTATGCCTTCATTATTTGAGGGATTACCATTGACTGGAGTAGAAGCACAAGTGAGTGGATTAAAATGTTTTTTTGCAGATACTATAACAAAAGAGGTTATAATAACTAATAATGCAGAGTTTATATCTTTAAGTATGTCTGCAAAAGAGTGGGCTGAAAAGATAATTAAAGAAAAAGAGTATGATAGAAGCAAAGTAAAAATATTTAATGAGGATTTTAATATAAAAAAACTTGCAACAAAAATGCAAAATAAATATTTGGAATATAATAATGGAAAATTGGAGAATAAGTAAATGGGTGTTTATATAGCAATGACGATATGTTCAGTATTTTTTTCAGCATTAGCAAATATTAATACATATGAAAAAAAGAGGTATACAATTAATATAAAATTATTATTTTGGTATTTATCAGAAATAGTATTAATTATTGTAGCAGCAATTAGATATGATGTTGGACAAGATTATATGTATACATATGTTCCATATTTTAATGGACTTTTAGTAGGATATGTAAATGAAGATATAGAAAAAGGTTTTTGGCTTTTAAATAAAATAGTTCAGTTATTTACTAAAGATTATGCGGGTATTTTTATTGTATGTTCCGTAATATTTTTTCATTATATATATAAAGCAATTAGAGAACAATCTAAAATGCCAACACTTAGTGTTTTTTTATTGATTGGAACAACTTATTATTTTGTATTTTTAAATACAATGAGGCAAATGATGGTTGTGGCAATATTTTTATATTCAATAAAATATATAAAAGAACGTAATTTAAAAAAATTTATTATGTATATGATATTAGCAAGTACAATACATGTAAGTGCATTAATATGTATACCATTATACTTTATATATGGATTAAAAATTAGGCCAATAAAAGCATTAATATTATTAGCAATATCTATTGTAGTCAAACCAATAGTTTCAAGTCTTGTTTTAACATTAATAAAATTGACTAAATATAATTATTATATAGATTCAAGATTTGATACTGGAGAAGCAGGAAATATTGTTTTGCTAATAAATGTATGTGTTTTATTATTTGCATTGATATATTATATAAAAAAGAACAAAAAAAATGAGGTAATTGAAAAAGATTATTCATATTATTGTAGTTTACAGTTAATTTCAACAATATTAGCTTGGTATAATAATACAATTCCATTATTAAATAGAATTAGATGGGCAACAGGAATTTCAATAATAATACTTATTCCTTTAATAATTAAACAGGAAAAAAATGTAAGAACACAGATTGTTTATACATTTTTTATTGTAGTTTTATATAGTATATATGCATTATATACAGTAGGGATTAATAATGCTAATAATGTTTTGCCGTATTTAACTATATTTCAAAGATAATATAAATTGATAGGAGAAGAAAATGAAAAAAATTAGTGTAATTGTTCCAGTATATAATGTTGAACGATATTTGAAAAGATGCATAGAAAGTATTATTAATCAAACGTATAAAGATTTAGAAATAATTTTAGTTGATGACGGAAGTACAGATTCTAGCGGAAATATATGTGATGAATATAAAAAAATAGATAAAAGAATTAGTGTTATACACAAAAAAAATGGTGGATTGTCAGATGCAAGAAATGAAGGATTAAAAGTTGTAACAGGAACTTATATTGCTTTTGTTGATAGCGATGATTTTTTAGATTTGGATATGTATGAATATATGCAAAAAAATATTGAAAAAGAAAATGCAGATATAGTTATATGTGGTACAAAAATAGATTATGATAATGGGAAAATTATTGTAAAATCATCTAAGAAATTGGAAGAGTTTGATACAAAAAGAGCATTGATTGAATTAAATTCATTTAAAACATTTGATATGTCAGTTTGGAATAAATTATATAAAAAGAGTGTTATAGATGGAATAATGTTTCCTGTTGGAAAGAAGAGTGAAGACTATTTTGTAATGTATAGGTATTTTGATAGAGCCCAAAAAGTAGTAGTATTACCAGAGGCAAAATATCATTATATTCAGAGAGAAAATAGTATATCTAGAGGAAAAGAAATAACTTATGATTATATAGAAGGAAGCAAATCTCAAAAAAATTTTATTGACCAAAAACATCCAGAAATTAGTTATGTTGGAAATACGGCATATGCTTTCTCTTATGTTGCGACATATAACAGATGTATAAAATATAAAGTACAATTATCAAAAGATAAAAAGAAAATGTTTAAAAATGAAGTAAAAAAATATTTAAAAGATATTTGTAGAAATAGTTATATAAGTAAAAATAAAAAAATACAAGCTTGTATTTTTGCTTATAGTCTAAGTTTATATAAAGTAATAGTGAAAACAATTAAGTAAAAAAGAAGGATGAATATGTTGAGAAAAATAATAAAAAAGATATTAAGACAGCACAAAGCATCTTCAAAAGATTTTGTGAAATATTTAAGAAAAAAAGGTGTAGTTGTGGGTGAAGGTGTTTCTATATTTGATCCACAATCAGTATTTATAGATTCAACAAGACCATGCTTATTAGAAATTGGAAATGATGTTCAAATAACAAGAGGTGTTACAATTTTGACACATGGATATGATTGGAGCGTTTTAAAAGGAAAGTATGGGGAGATTTGTGGTTCTGCAGGGAAAGTTAAAATTGGAAATAATGTTTTTATAGGAATGCAAGCTACGATTTTAAAAGGAGTGACAATAGGAAATAATGTAATAATTGGAGCAAATTCATTAGTTAATAAAAATGTTCCAGATAATACTGTTGTAGCTGGAAATCCAGCAAAAGTTATAATGACAATTGATGAATATTATGAAAAAAGAAAAAAGAAACAATTTTTTGAAGCAAAAGAATTGGCTTGTGAGTATTATAAAAAATATAATAAAATTCCCCCAAAAGAAGTTTTTAGAGAATTTTTTTGGTTATTTGAAAATAGAAACAGGGAAGAATTTGGAGATAAGTCTTTTTATGAAATTATGCATTTGGTAAGAAATTATGATGAAAGTGTTAGAAAATACAACGATACAGAGCCAATGTTTAAAAATTATTATGAATTTCTAAAAAATTGTGGTTTACCCGTTGAAAAAAGTAATAATTATTAAAATAGAAAGGAATAGAGAAATGATGAAAGAGCTAATAAGTGTAATTGTTCCAGTGTATAATGTTGAAAAATATCTAGACAATTGTGTTCAAAGTATTTTAAGACAGTCATATACTAATCTTGAGATAATCCTTATAGATGATGGCTCAACAGATAAAAGTTCACAATTATGTGATGAATATTCCCAAAAAGATAAGAGAATAATAGTAATTCATAAAAAAAATGGTGGACAATCTGATGCAAGAAATGTCGGGATAACTGTGGCAACTGGAAAATATATTGCGTTTGTTGATAGTGATGATTATATTGATGAACAGTTTTTGGAACAATTGTATTTGGCAATAAAGAAGAATAAATCTGATATATCAATGTGTAAATATAAAAAAA
>ERZ773130.3169-NODE-3169-length-11247-cov-12.391440_pt1 | contig 11247 bp, 10 predicted proteins | sample MGYA00511919_ERZ773130 | MGnify/ENA primary metagenome ERZ773130 (study PRJEB29015, sample SAMEA2737851) | human gut metagenome | biome: human gut; feature: human-associated habitat; material: faeces | place: China | collected 2012 ...
CAGCCGCCGGAGCGGTGCTTAAGCCGTAAGGCGGGAATTGTGCGGTGTTGCCTTTATTCATTATTATTTATTACTTGGGAGAAATTGTGTGCAATAACTGGTCGCCCTGCACCGGGCCGACTGCCTTATTTTTTTCCCTCATCCCGCGACCACAACCACACTCCAAAGCATCCCGCTGCCCTGCACCAGCAGCATCACGGCTTCCACCGCAACGGCGGCCAGCACACACACAATGATGGGACACTTTTTCCATGCCAGACCACCTGCCACGGCAGCCCCCACAACCCCCAGTACCGGGTTGGCACCCACGCTAAACACACCGGGAAACACCAGCGCCGTCATGGCGGTATAGGGGATCAGCTGCAAAAAGTGTTCGATCCGCGCGCTCAGCCTGATGCGGCCCATCAAAAAGGCGGGCAGCACACGGGGCAGGTAGGTCACCAGAGTCATACCCAAAATCATCAGGTAGATATCACGGTTCTGCATGGCTGTTCTCCTCCCCTGCCGCATTGGGCGTTACAAAAAATGACCCCAGCGCCGCGCATCCCAGCGTGGAAAGGATCATCGACCAGCCGGAATCCAGCTGCACCACGTTGCACAGCACAGTGTTGCAGAGCGCCGTCAGCACAACCAGCGCGGCCAGGCGGCCGTTGCCGTGCAGGCCGGGCATCAGCAGGCCAATGAACATCGCATACAGCGAAATGCCCAGTGCCGCGGTGATCAGTGGCGGCAGCAGCCCGGTTGCAATGGCCCCCAGCCAGCTGCCCAGCGCCCAGGAAAGATAGGAACAGAGCGCCATGGAGAAAAAGTACCGCGGCGTGCGCGGGGCGTTGGCCGTGGTGGTGTACACGGCAAAGGTTTCGTCCGTAACGCCAAAAGCGGCCAGCATACGCACCGGCAACCTGCCGCCCTGCATCTGGTTGAACACGCAGGTGCTCATGATGATATGCCGCAGGTTCAGGATAAATGTTGTCAGCACAATGGTCAGCACAGCAGCACCCTGCGCCACCATACCAGCAGCCATCATCTCGCTGGCACCGCCGTATACGGTCAAGGACATCAGCACCGTCTGCCAGGTGTTCAGGCCCGCCTGGCGCGCCATTACGCCATAGGCAATGCCCACCGGCACATACCCCAGCATAATGGGCACCGCGCTGCGGGTCCCGGCCAGCCACTCCTCTTTTTTGGTCATATTCCTTCCTCTTTTCCTACTGATCTGGTTGATTGCGCGAAATATGGTTTATTATAGCACCGCCCCCTGGCCGCAACAAGTTTTTCTTGCCGTAAGAGATAGAATAGCGTATAATGTAAAAGAATATATTTTGTTTTTACCTTGTGTGCCCTTTGGCCATTCTTCTGCCGGGCACACCCACCTATAAATTTGATCGGGGGATCTTGCAAATGTCTGGTTTTATCCCGCTTTCCGTGCCGAACTTCGGCGAAAAAGAAGCAGCTTACGCTGCCGAGGCTATTACTTCCGGCTGGGTTTCCACCAGCGGTGCCAAAGTTGGCGAATTTGAGGAAGCACTGGCTGCTTATGTAGGCATGCCGCGCGCTGTTGCCGCCAACAGCGGCACCTCCTCGCTGCACCTGGCCGCAATGGCGGCGGGCATCCGCCGCGGGGATGAGGTGATTGTGCCCACCCTGACCTTTATTGCCGCTGTCAACCCGCTGACCCGCTATGTGGGCGCGGAACCGATCTTCATCGGCTGCAACGATACCCTTTGCATTGACCCGGACGCCGTGGAGGATTTTTGTGCCAACCACTGCACCCTGAAAGAGGACGGGCTGTACAATAACAAAACCGGTGCCCGCGTGCGCGCGCTGGGCGTGGTGCATGTGTTTGGCAATATGGCCGATATGCCCCGCCTGCTGGACATTGCCCGCCGCTACAAGCTGATTTTGATTGAGGACGCCACCGAAGCGCTTGGCACCCGCTACACCGCAGGCCCGCTGGCTGGCAAGGCCGCCGGCACCATGGGCGATATCGGCTGCTACAGCTTTAACGGCAACAAGATCATGACCACCGGCGCAGGCGGTTTTGTGGTTTCCAACCACGCCGATTGGGCCGAGCACGCCAAGCACCTTTCCACCCAGGCCAAGGCCGATATGCTGCAATTTCTGCATGATGAAGTCGGCTACAACTACCGCATGACCAACGTGCAGGCCTGCCTGGGCCTTGCCCAGCTGGAAAGGCTGGAGGGCTTTGTGGAGACCAAGAAAGCCCGCTACGACCAGTACAAAGCTGCTCTGGACGGCGTACACGGCCTTCGTATTCTGCCGTTCAAAGAGGAATCTGACGGCGTGCGCTCCAACCACTGGTTCTACAGCCTGTACCTGAAAGATTCCGGCCTTGACCGCGATACCGTGATTGCCAAACTGCAGGAGCAGGGCATCCAGACCCGCCCGGTATGGGCCCTGATCAACGAGCAGGCCGACTACCCCAAAAACGAAGCGTACGCCCTGGAAAAAGCCCAGGACTACCGCAAGTACATCGTCAACCTGCCCTGCTCCACCAACTTGACCGAACAAGACTGCGAACGCGTGATCGCGGCAGTTAAGAACCTGTAATTTGAGTTAGGAGGGAGGAGCTAGAAGTTAGGAGTTATTGGTGTGCGCTGCCGCGCGCAATTTTGGATATTAAGTCTTTCACCTTTTTCAAAATTTGCGGCGTAAGCCGCACTTTCAACTCCTAAGGCAATACCGCATAATTCTAAGTGCCGATACGGCGAGCGAGGTGCGGCAGCTGCTAAGCCAAAAGCGCAGATAATACTGGATGTCTTATCGAGCATTTTGGCAACGCAGATGCCGTGCCGCAGCCGCCGGAGCGGTGCTTAAGCCGTCAGGCGGGAATTGTGCGGTGTTGCCCTAACTCCTACTTCATAACTCCTACCTTTCCAAGGGGGTATTTTACCTGAAAGTCGAAGAACTTTTTATTTCGGAGTCCTGCACGGTGCTGGATACGATGAAAAAGCTGGATGAAACGGGCCAGCGCATCCTGTTTATTGCGCCGGAGGGCAAGCTGAAGGCCGTTGTGACAGATGGGGATATCCGCAAGTGTATCCTGCGCGGCGGCGCGCTCAGCGCCCCGCTGACCCAGGCTGCCAATTATCACCCCCACAGCCTGCCGGTGGCCGAGCGCGGCCGCGCCCGCGCCGAGCTGCAGCGCCTTGGTATTGATGCCCTGCCCATTCTGGACAAGCACGGCGTCATCACCGATATTGTGTTTGCGGGCGGCGTGGATGTGGACAACCGCAAAAAGGTGGATATCCCCGTTGTGATGATGGCGGGCGGCCTTGGCACGCGGCTGTACCCCTACACCAAAATTCTGCCCAAGCCGCTGATTCCGGTGGGGGAACAGCCCATTGCCGAGCTGATTTTTTCCCGCTTCCGGGATTTTGGCTGCCGCCATATGACGATGATTGTCAACTACAAGCGCGGCATGATCAAGAGCTACTTTGCCGACCTGGAAAAAGACTATACCGTTGACTTTATTGACGAAGATGTGTTCATGGGCACCGGCGGCGGGCTCTGCCTGCTGAAAGGGCGGATGGATTCCCCGTTTTTCTTTACCAACTGTGATACCCTACTGGACCTGGATTACGGCGACCTGTACCAGTACCACAAAGCCCACAGCAACCTGGTTACCATGGTATGCGCGTTCAAGCACTATGTAGTGCCTTACGGTGTTGTTGAACTGGGCGAAGACGGCGGCATTGCCGCCATGCGGGAAAAGCCGGAGCTGAACTTTTTGACCAACACCGGCGTTTACGTTGTGGAGCCGCGCGTGGTGGAAGAGATGAAGATGGGCGAAGTGATCGGCTTCCCTGATGTGATCGACCGCTACCGCGCCGCCGGTGAAAAAGTAGGCATCTACCCCATCAACGAAAGCTCCTGGATGGACATGGGCCAGATGGAAGAGCTGGAAAAGATGAGAAGAAAGCTGGAACAACAGAGCTGAGTTAGGAGTTAGGAGTAATTTATGCCTGTAACGATCATTGCTGAAGCCGGGGTAAACCACAACGGCGATTTGGAAACCGCCAAGCGGATGGCTTATGTGGCTAAGGAATGCGGTGCAGATATTGTAAAATACCAGACCGCTGTGCCGGAGCTTGTGGTGAGCAGGTTCGCCGAAAAAGCCGAATACCAGAAACAGACCACCGATGCCGCCGAAAGCCAGCTGGAGATGATTCGCAAGCTGCATTTTTCGTTTGAGGGCCACCGGGAACTGAAAGAATACTGCGATTCCATTGGCATCCAGTATCTTTCCGCGCCGTTTGATATCCCCAGTGTGCGGTTTTTGGGCACACTGGGCATGCCGCTCATTAAAATTCCGTCCGGCGAGATCACCAACCTGCCCTATCTGGAAGAGATCGGCAAGCTGCACACCCCGGCGCTGCTTTCCACCGGCATGTGCAATTTAAGCGAGATCACCGACGCCCTTGGCATCCTGGACGACAACGGCTGCCCGGAAGTGACCATTCTGCACTGCAACACCCAGTACCCGACTCCCTATGAGGATGCCAACCTTACCGCCATGCTGGAGCTTTTTGACCAGTTCGGCCTGCCGGTCGGGCTTTCGGACCACACGCCGGGCTGGGAATGCGATGTTGCTGCCACGGTACTTGGTGCGCAGGTGATTGAAAAGCACTTTACGCTGGATAAATCCTGGCCCGGGCCGGACCAAAAAGCCAGCCTGGACCCGACCGAGTTCAAGGCCATGGTACAGGCCGTGCGCCATGTGGAAGCCGCCCTTGGCGACGGCCACAAGCACCTGACCGCCAGCGAAGCCCCCAACAAGGCCATTGCCCGCAAGAGCATTGTGGCCGCGCGGCCCATCAAGGCAGGCGAAGTGTTCACCGCCGAAAACTTGCTGACCAAGCGCCCCGGCGATGGTATTTCCCCCATGCTGTGGTACACCGTCCTTGGCCAGACCGCCAAGCGCGACTTTGCCGAAGACGAAAAGATCGAGCTATGATTTTTACGGGGGGTTCTCCGGCCTTTTTGCAAAAAGGCCTCGGCGAAAAACTCTGAATAGAAATAATAGAATTGGGACTTCATCGTAATATCCGTGGGATGGCTCCCTCTTAGCCGCTTTGATGCATTTTAAGCGGCAATATTGGGCAGGGTTTATTCCGTGATTTTTTATGCACGCAATAAGGAACCACCCCTCAGGCCGCATCGCGTCCAGCTCCCCTCCAGGGGAACCAATACAAAGTTAAAACCCGCGGCAGTTCCCCTTTGAGGGGAGCTCCGGCAACGCCGGTGAGGGGTGGTTTCCTACGCAGAGCCTGATAAACAGCGGCATATGTAGCAAAGACCCGCCTGCGGGACGATGCGAGCATCGTCCCCTACAAATCAGGCCCTGATTATCACAAATTGCATTGTGCAACAAGGCAGGGTCACGGCGGGACGAGGGCATCCCGCCCTACAGATATTTTCTGATGTTCCGCCACCAACCTTACCCCATCTCCTATTCTTCATTTCTCGTTCCGAATTGATTTAACTCCTCCCTCCTAACTTCTAACTATTATGAAAAACATCACCATCATCACCTCCACCCGTGCGGAATATGGGCTGCTGCGGCCGGTTATCCAAAAGGTTGCGGCGGCACAGGACCTGCAATTACAGCTGGTTGTTACCGGGGCACATCTCTGTGCCCGGTTTGGCAATACGGTGCAGGAAATTGAGGCTGACGGCCTGCCCATTGCGGCCCGCCTGCCGATTTTTGAAGAAGAGAACCCCAACGAACCGGTGGCCCTTACCATTGCACGCACCATCACGGTATTTGACGGCTATTTTGCCGCCCACCGCCCGGATGCGGTGCTGCTTCTGGGCGACCGCTTTGAAATTTTTGCGGTGGCTACAGCGGCTGCGGCACGGCATATCCCCATTGCGCATATTTCCGGCGGGGATGTAACCCTTGGTGCGGCGGATGAATACTACCGCCACTGCATCACAAAAATGGCGGCGCTGCACTTCCCCAGCTGTGCCGAAAGCGCGGCCCGGCTGGTGCGCATGGGCGAAGCCCCCGAAACCGTGTTCTGCGTGGGCGGCCTGGGCGATGAAAACATCCGCACCCTGCCCAAAATGACGCGGCAGGAATTGTGCTCTTCCACCGGCTTTGACCTGATGCAGCCTTTTGCCATCGTGACCTACCACCCCGAAACTTCCGCCGCGGCGGGCGATCCTGCCGCGCAGGCGGATGCCCTGTGCGCCGCAATGGAAGCGGTTCCCGGCGTGTTCTGGCTGATCACCGGTTCCAACGCGGATGCCGGCGGTGCTGTGTGCACCGCCAAAATGCAGGCGTTTGCCGCCGCCCACCCGCAGCGTGCCGGGTTCATCAACAGCCTGGGGCTCAAGCGGTATCTTTCCGCCATGCAGTGCGCTGCGCTGGTGGTGGGCAATTCCAGTTCCGGCGTGGTGGAAACGCCCACGTTCGGTGTGCCGACCGTCAACATCGGCAGCCGCCAGGCCGGGCGCATCATCTGCCAGAACGTGCTGTGCTCTGCCGCCGCTGCCCCCGCAATCGAGGCCGCCCTGCGCCGTGCCCTGACCCCGGAATTTTCCGCCGTGGCCCACGCCGCACAAAGCCCCTATAACGGCGGCGATACCAGCGGCAAGATCTGCCGGGTTCTGGCCCAATTTGACTTTGCCAAACCCAAAACGTTTTATGACGGCCCCGTGCCGGAATTTAACCCCAAAAGGAGCATCTCCCTATGAAAATTCTGATCGTTGGTCTGGGCAGCATGGGCAAGCGCCGTGCCCGCCTGACCAAAGGCATTGATTCCAGCATCCGCATTGCGGGTGTCGATACGGCGGAATCCCGCCGGGCGGAAGCCACCGACCTTGGCCTGATCGACGCCGCTTACCCCAACATCGCTGAAGCCGTTGCCGCCGAAGCCCCGGACGCCGCCCTTGTTTGCACCGCTCCCCTGACCCACGCGGCCATCATCAGCGAGCTGCTGGACAACAGCCTGCCGGTATTTACCGAGCTGAACCTGGTTGCTGACGGCTATGAGGAAAACATGGCAAAAGCGAAAGAAAAAGGCGTGCTGCTGTTTCTTTCTTCCACCATGCTTTACCGGCGCGAAACTCAGTACATCAAGCAGCAGGTGGCTGCATTCGGCAAGCCGGTGCATTATATTTACCATATTGGCCAGTACCTGCCGGATTGGCACCCGTGGGAAAACTACAAAAACTTTTTTGTGGGCAACGCCCGCACCGGCGGCGTGCGCGAGATTTTTGGCATTGACCTGCCCTGGCTGCTGGATGCCTTTGGCGATGTGACCCATGTGACCGTGCAGGAGGACAGCATCAGCGACCTTGGGCTGCCCTATCCTGATTGCGTTACCCTGCTGCTGCGCCATGCTTCCGGCGCGCAGGGTGTGCTGGCAGCAGATGTGGTAAGCCCCAAGGCGGTGCGCAACTTTGAATGCTTTGGCGATGGTCTGCACCTGTTCTGGGAGGGCAACCCCAAAGCGCTGTATGAGTTCAAGAACGGTGACAAACAGTTTGTGGACACCTACACCAGCTTTGAGCATGACAACCGCTACAGCGACAACATTGTAGAGAACGCCTATGTGGATGAGCTGACCAACTTTTTTGCCTGCCTGCGCGGCGAAGAAACGTCCCGCTGGAGCTTTGAACAAGATTTGGCCGCCATCCGCATTATGGATAAAACCTGAAAATCAGTTAGGAGGTAGAAGTTAGGAGTTGAATGTGCGGCTTGCGCCGCGATTTTGAAATAAGGCAAAACCTGATCTTCAAAATATGCGCGGATGCGCACACCAATAACTCCTAACTCCTCACTCCTATCTCCTAACTTAAAAGGGGGTCACCATGCTTACTGCCCTGTTTATCGGTCTGGGGTCCATCGGGACCCGGCATTTGAAAAATCTGACGGCAATCTGCGCACAGCGCGGGCTGGCGCTGCGGGCGGATGCGCTGCGCAGTGATTTAGCCCGCCCGTTGCGCCCCGGCGTGGAGGAGCTGCTGCACAGCCAGTTCACCACCCTGCAGGATTCCGCCGCCTTGCCGCACTACGATTTGGCGTTTATCACCAACCCCACCAGCCTGCACGCGCAGGCATTGGAGGAAATTCGCGGCCTGGCAGACGCGCTGTTTATCGAAAAGCCCATTGTTTCCGCCGAGCAGACGGATGTAGACCTTGCCACCCTGCTGCCCGCCGGGCAGAAAGCCTATGTGGCTGCACCCATGCGCTGGTGCGGCACCATGCTGGCGCTGAAAAATCACCTGCCCGGCCTGCGCCCCTACAGTGCGCGGGTGATCTGTTCCTCCTACCTGCCGGACTGGCGGCCGGGGGTGGATTACCGCACGGTGTACAGTGCCCACAAGGCCCTGGGCGGCGGCGTGACCATCGACCTGATCCATGAATGGGATTACCTGGTCGATCTCTTCGGCGTGCCGGAAACAATTTGTAATATACGTGGAAAATATTCCGATTTGGAAATTGATTCTGACGACCTTTCCATCTATATTGCCCAATATCCCACCCTGCTGGCGGAAGTGCACCTGGATTACTTTGGCCGCACCTACCGCCGCTCCATTGAGCTGTTCTGCAAGGATGGCAGCTGCGTGGCGGATTTTGGCGCCGGAACGCTGACCCTGCCCAACGGTGCGGTGGAACACTATGAGGAGGACGTCAACGAGCGCTACCTGCGCGAGATGAATTATTTCCTTGACTATGCCGCCGGGGAGGAAACCGAGAGCCTGAACCCGCCCGCCACGGCACTACAAGTATTAAAACTGACATTGGGGGAACAACAATGAACCGTCTGTTGATCACCATCTGCGGCCGTGCAGGCAGCAAGGGCTTTAAGAACAAAAACCTCAAAACCTTCTGCGGCCACCCGCTGGTGTATTATTCGCTCAGCGCCGCCGAGCTGTTTATCAAAAAGCATCCCGAACTGCACATTGACATTGCCCTAAACACCGACAGCCCGGAGCTGGCCGAATTGGTTGCCGCCAAGTACCCGGAAGTTATCTTCCTGCCGCGCGGCGAGGAACTGGGCGGCGACCGCGTGCCTAAGATGGCTGTCTATCAGGACAGTCTGCACCGTATGGAGGAACGCACCGGCCAGCCGTATGACTGGTACATGGACCTGGACATCACCAGCCCCCTGCGCACCGAATCGGACATCGAAAACGCCTTCGCCAAAAAACAGAGCCGCGATGATCTGGATCTGGTGTTCAGCGTGTGCGAAGCCCGCCGCAATCCCTGGTTCAATATGGTCAAAACTGTGGACGACCATGTTGAACAGGTCTGCAAGAGTGAGTTCACCGGCCGCCAGCAGGCTCCGGATGTGTATGATGTAAACGCTTCCATCTATGTCTTCAAGCGGGATTTCCTCGCCACCAACACGGACGGCATGCTGTGGCGCGGCAAGATCGGCATCAGCGTGATGATGGATACCGGCATTATTGATATCGACTCGGAGCACGACTACCTGTTGATGGAAGCCATTGCCCAGCACCTGTATGCCCATTACCCGGAGTTTGCCGCTGTGCAGGAGAACATTCGTGACTGACCTGGCGTTCAATCTGATCATGGACTGCGGCCAAGCTATGCTGGCCAATGGCGGCGAGGTGTTCCGCGCGCAGGACACCATGGAAATCATGGCCCGCAGCTTCGGCATTGTGGATTTCCATGTTTATGTACTAACCAACGGCATTTTTGCTTCCGCCCAAAACGGAACGGTCAGCGCTGTGCGGCATGTTCCGGCGGTTTCCACCAACCTGGGCCATGTGGAGGCCATCAACGCCATTTCCCGCCGTGTGGCGGATGGCGAACTGGACCTGAACAGCGCCCAGCTGGAATTTGAGCAGATGAAGCGGATGCCCACCCTCTCCCCACTGTACAACTGTGCAGCAGCCACCATGGGGGCCGGCTGCTTTGCCATGCTGTTTGGCGGCGGCCTGCCGGAAATGCTGGTGGGTGCGCTGGGCGGGCTGCTGGCCTCCGCCAGTTCCTGCGCGCTCAGCAAGCACCATATCAGCCGCATTTTCCGCGATATGCTTTCCGCCATTGCCTGCACGCTGACCGCTTTGATTGCCCAGCTGGTCTACCCGGCCCTGCAGGTCAACTTTGCCATCATCGGCGCGCTGATGGTGCTGACCCCCGGCGTTGCCTTAAGTATGGGCATCCGTGATATCATCAACAGCGATTATCTTTCCGGCACCATCCGGCTTGTGGATGCCCTGCTGGTTGCGGGATGCCTGGCTGTCGGCGTCACTCTGGGGTATACCTTATTAAGTACAGTAACGGGGGTGGTATGGTGAGTGCTGCTCCTGTCTGGTTTACCATGCTGGTTCAGTTTGTGGTTGCCATGGTTGCAACCATCTCGTTCGGCATCACCTTTCAGGTGGGCCGCCGCCATTACTGGACCTGCGGTTTTGTGGGGGCCGTTGGCTGGACGATCTACATTGCCTGCACTACCCTTGGCGGTATGACCGCCCCCATGGCCACACTGATTGCCACACTGCCGCTGGCCGCGCTTTCCCGCTTTTTTGCCATCCGGCACAAGGCCCCCATCACGGTATTTCTGCTGACCGGCATTTTTCCCCTGGTGCCCGGCGCGGGCATTTATTACACGGCTTACTATTTTTTGCGCAACGACCGCGCCCTGTGCACCAGCAAAGGCATTGAAACCTTAAAAGTTGCCGTTGCCCTGGCCCTTGGCATTGCCATCGTATGCTCCATCCCCCTGCCCAAGCGCCACGCCGCCAGCAGGCAGGCAAAATAAAAAATATGAAGCCCGGTGCTTCTTTGATATGCTACCCCTAGAGTAGACAGAGAAAAAACTCTGAAAGCTCTGGGGGTATTTTCATGTCAAAGATACAACCAAAAACACAGCGTTCCATTATCGCGCACAAAAGCACCTGCGCACCGTCTGGTTCGATTCCTCGCACGGGATACACGAAAAAACACTCCAGCATAAGCTGGAGTGCTTCTGATGACACACGTGGGAATCTCCCGCGGGCTAAAAAACAGTCCACTGGACTGTTTTTTGTGCGCTGCGGCGCACTGCCCTGTTCGATTCCTCGCACGGGATACACGAAAAAACACTCCAGCATAAGCTGGAGTGCTTCTGATGACACACGTGGGAATCTCCCGCGGGCTAAAAAACAGTCCACTGGACTGTTTTTTGTGCGCTGCGGCGCACTGCCCTGTTCGATTCCTCGCACGGGATACACGAAAAAACACTCCAGCATAAGCTGGAGTGC
>ERZ773130.3171-NODE-3171-length-11241-cov-4.852852_pt1 | contig 11241 bp, 9 predicted proteins | sample MGYA00511919_ERZ773130 | MGnify/ENA primary metagenome ERZ773130 (study PRJEB29015, sample SAMEA2737851) | human gut metagenome | biome: human gut; feature: human-associated habitat; material: faeces | place: China | collected 2012 ...
ACTATTTATTTTATCAATTATTTTTTTCTTTTGAATATCTTCAAATCTGTTCTGCTCTTTCTCATATGCTTTATTTTGTCTTTTAGCAAGTATTCTCAAGGCATTCACCGCCGGTCTCTGAATATTAAATATTCCTTCTGATAATAACAAAAAATTATCTTTAGATGGCAAAAAATATGTTAATGATAAATCTGCATTTATATCTTCATAATTATATGTGAAGAACTCAATGATACTAACAATTTTTTCCCTTCCCAAATCACATAATGAACCAATTAATTCGATCCACTCTTCCTTTCTTAACTTGATCATTCCCTCTACCCCTGGAATAATAAGATTACTATTTGTAATTTTCATCATAATATAATTACTTAATGCTGTAGAAAATATTTCATAATCATTTAAATCAAATCCATCAAATATAAAATTTATTCCTAACTCAAAATCTGATTTATGTACCTGTTCGATCAATTCCAAATCCTTTTTTTTACAACTAGAAGCTAATACATTTTGCAGTTCTTTATACTCATCTTGTTTTCTAATATATGTATCATATGCAACATGCACCATATATGTTTCTTCGTTACAATACGTAAACTCTAACTTATTGCCAAATTGCCTGAATTTTACAATCTGTTTATTATGTAATTGCCACATTCTATAAAATTGTTCATATGAATATGCCATCCCCATCAATTCATAAATTTCTTCTGCCGATATTTTTACTTTATTTTCACTCTGTTCAGCACAATATTTAGATGACCATCTGCATATCCATTTTAGAGATTCTTGTATAAAGTCAATTTCGCTTATATTTACTGCATTAGTTTTTACTTTTTCCTTGATATATTCCATAACTTTATTATGAGATGCAGATAATATCAGTCTAAATAAAACTCCTAATTTTTCAAATACAGTATTTATAGCATCCTCTTTGCTTAACAAAAATAACCTATGCTTACTTATATTCTGATCAATTTCCATCTTAATATTATATATCTGTTCAAATTCATTCAAAACATAACTCTCCTTTTCAATCACACCATAACTATATTAAATTTCCAAAAGCTCTGTTTTTCTTCTTTAAATTCAAGTTGTTTTACTCTCTGTAGCAACAAACAACACATGTCTCCAATATCCTCTATCCCAAAGAAAGCTTTCGTCCATTTGTAATAGTATTAGTTTCTATAGCTTTCTCAGTGCACATTTTTTCGAACAGGATTGCACCATTTATAGTTGAATTGGGATTACTAAAAAATCATATATTTAATTTGTTCCGTCAGTTCCCTTAAATACTCAAATAAGTGTTCTTTTGTTGAATTGTAATCCATACCAAATGCCTTATATGTTAATCCTTTTAGTACATCATCCTCAATAACATCATCTTCACTCAGAAACTGACCTAAACCGTAATGTGCAAGACAGTTCCGAATACCCCTGTTTTTCAAGGAACTATTCAATCCTATTCCAATATTATTTGCCACGCTAAATTCCTTTATAAAATCACACAAGTAATAATACTGCAAATAAGCAAATTTAAACTTTTGAGGTATTTCTTCAATGAAATATTTTTCAATAAATACTGTTACATAATTTACAATACAGAGAATGGTGAATAATTCAAGCCCTAAACTTGTCCTCAGTTTTAGAGGACAATCCTTGTAAAAATGGAAATCTTTATAAGTAACATTTAAGCAATCATTATACTTATATGGTAAATTCTCAGTGCAAACCAAATACGCTGATAGCTTCCCCGCTATAACGCTCATTCCCTTTATCATATTTCCAACCTGCTCATTTCCAATCGTTTTAATGGGTGTATGTAATGCACATATAATTGTATTTCCACAAAATTCGCCATTGCACAAGTCCGTTCCAACATTATAATAACCAAGAATTTTCTCTATTGTTGTTCTTTTATCATAATAATATTTATCACTCTCTTTGAATTTTTCATTCAGCATCTTAGAATAATCCAAATACTTCTTTTCAAATAATTTGTGTCCTTGCCTTAGTGCTGTATAATACACTTTTTCTTCTGCAGTAAAAGAAGGTGGGACTAATCCAACTTTTTTGCACCATTGCTCAGCTCCATCCACAAAAATGCCTATATATGGTTGACACATCATTATGTAATTACTGGTTATATTTTCTGCATTTTTATGTATATCCACCAAAGTATATAAAAAGCGTGCATCTGATTGCATCAAACGCAATGCAGCCACTTGTACTTTATTCAAATCCATTATCAATATTTCCTATTTCTCAATTATGTAAGAATCTAAGTGACCGCCCAACGAATATATCTTCCATTCTACCATACCATGATCTTTAACCAACGATATTTCATAAATATCTTTTATGATATGGGGCGAATTTATTACAAAAGCATCCTCAACATTAGGATGAATTCTAACATATGCCATTGTATGTTGTTCATTATAACGTACCTTGGAACTAATTCCAGGATTCTTTATTCCTAAAAAGAATTCTCTTGCTTCAGAATAATCTTTCCAATCCTTTTTCGTAGATGGAAAAATTAATTTGTCCAATAAATCTACAGAAATAACGTCTTTTTTTAATTCTTCAAAAAAAATATTGCATCGAATTAAAATTTCAATATCCTCAGGTACTAATTGTCCATATATCTGTTTTAATTCTTCGTCATCAGCATCGTGTCCATACATATTTGACCAAAATGGCGAATTAACAACATTCTGACTTTCGCTCTGATTTCCAAACGCAATTATGCTAGCATGTTCTTTATGTATTTCTTCTACATCCATCCCACATTCCCTGAGACATTTGATTATTTTAAATAACACTTTTTCAAAGTCTTCAACATACTTCCTTATACAGGTAAAACGTAACTGTTCATCTGTTTGCACTAATCTTTGAATTCTATTCGCATCCGCATGCAAATATAAACCATACATAACATCCTCTATTGTTTGATATAGATTAAGTTTTGTTCCGTCTGCCAATATCTGTTCAATTTGCATATTAATGATTTCATGATATTCGTTTAAAATCTTGCTTGCCTCTTCGCTTTTATGCGGATATGTTTTCTTCATTTCATCCAAGATTTCTTCAATAAATACAGGTTCTCCTTTACTTCCATACTTGCGTAGTAAAATCAATTTGGTATTAATCTGCACATATGATTCAGCATCATAATCAGCTGTTAATTCATGACTACAGAGTTCCCCGGAAAATCTTTGATACTCTTTCATTGTATACAAAAACAAATATAATTTACTATTCGTGAGTTTATCAGTCATAATATCACCAACTTTCGTAATGTTATACTTCCGTACTTCCCCGTCTAAATTTTTGAAAGATTGTTTGCATTAATATTACTTAGCACATCTATTATGTAAGGAACAATTCCAATAACACACAAAATGCTCATAACTAAAAATAATATGCCTATCGACACATGAATTTTCCAATTTTTTCCTCTTTTATATGTCAATTTAAATAAACTGTTCCAAAACCATTTTCCTTTTTTACCAATTACAATATTAGTTATTGCGATAATATAAAAGTCCGAACAAACTATATGGAGCATGAAAAATGCCAGCAATATCATTCCCACCATTTGAAAAAAGGCATAATATGCATATTCAGAATTTAAAAACGCCTTAATTATTCCATCCATATCAACGATTTTCTTAAAGTCATCTAAATCTATTTTTGATGTATATAAAGGCATATTGATAATTCCTATCAAAAGCGGAATACATATTATTCCTGCCATATTGAAATATAACATTTCTTTTATATTCTTTCCATATATCACCTGTGCTTTCCTGCTATTATAATATACCCCAACAGTAGCAACTTCTATAATTATCGACGCAAGCACCAAACATAATTGTACTTTAATGCGATAATCCAAATAAAACACTGTAAGAACTAACATCCCTATTAATCCTAACCCAAACAATTGATCTCCTGATCCACCAGATGAAGCCTCTCTACTATTCTTGTTTCCTTCAACCACTATGGTTTTAGGAATATTATCAATATCTTTTTCATAGTTCTTAGCGTCTATTCGTCCATTATCTGTGACAACATTTATCTGATCACCGTTAAAATTTATCGTAATCCCATTTTCATTTATCTTCTGTTTACTAAAATAGGTTATTCCATCCAAGGTTAGATATATCTGTATTGTTTCTCCTATAATTTCACTTTTCTTAGATATACATTTAAGTGTTTTTAATTCATTGATAATTTCATCGATTTCAACTTCTATGTTAGGAATCCCTCCAAAATAGGTAATATTTAGTTCAAATGCATCTTCTCCAATTTCTGTCTTGTATTGTAAACATTTTCTCAAAAATATTTCACTGTCTTTTCTCATAGAGTACCCCTATCTATTTCTACAAATTCATTATGCACTGAATAATAATATCATGTAGCTTTTGCAAATTAGTAGCCAATACCGGAATACCATTTGCAATAGTAATCATCGGCGAAATAAGTTTTAAACAATTCTGCTACCTTCTCTTGATCTTCAAAAGTTTTAACTAAAACTATATTAGTTTCCATAACTTCTGAAAGCAACATATTTTCATCACTTAAAATATTATCTTACATCTAATATTTCATCGCCATCCTCTTTCTTTAAACCTGACAAATTATCTTTAATTGCTTGAATAATAGTTTCAAACTCATTTCCATCCAGCCCATTATTTTGTATAGCATTTATCGTTGCATTATCTTTTGCAATATTAACTTGTCCGCCACTTATATTTACTATCATATTTCTTTTATTCATATCCCATTTTTTCCTTTCCATTTGCATATTGTATTCTTCTTGTATGTCCATTGGCATTAACTCAATATATTGTTCAATATCGATATGTAGAAATTCCTCTAATATCTTCGGATTCTTTTTGTATAATGAATACATTTCCTCTAGATGTAAAAAATCCAAATCTTGAAACATAAAATCCAAATAACTATTTACACTATTCAGATAATCATACATATCCATTCCTTGTTTATTGATATACAAATTTCTTGGTAGTTCATCTAATGGAATATCGTTTGCAACGTCAATCCACCAAGAAATCGTGTGATATAACGTAAGCTCAAAAAAAGAGGATAGTTCATCTCTATCATAATTATCTTGAACCATGTTGTGAAGAGCATTTACTGTCATCACGCACTTTTCAAAATTTGTTTCTATAATATATTATGGGAAAATATCACTCAATATTTCCTCATAACTTAATGCAGCACAATTTGATTCTAACAATTCAAACATATACCAAATATTTTTATTAATTACCCTTTTTGCTTCATCTACAATATCTAAGTATATCGGTAACATATAATTCCGCCTTTGTCATATTAATAATATTTCCCCTATAATTTAACAAAATATAGTCCTTAATATCGAATGTACACTTCTTAATATTCACTCATAATACTCCCCAGTCTCAACTCAGTCTCAAAATCTCATCTCCAAAATGAGACTAACTTGAGACTGCATGAGACTAAGTCAACCCTATCAATCCAAAGTCCATGTCGATGTCTTTTTGTCATACATTGCACCTGTTATTTTTTTGATTTTAGCATAGTCTCTGAATACCGTTGATCTTGATATATCCAATTCTGCCATTACCTGTTCAACTGATAAATGCAGATTCTCACAAATCATATTATAAATTTTCTGTTCTCTTTCAGATATTGTTTTCTGTTCTGTTGCTTCATCTGCTGCTATTCTGTCTAATGGTATATTAATTCTAAATACATCATCTTCAATTAGTTCTGGCTTACCACCATCTGAATACATTGGCGTATACTTGTAAAGATTTCTTACTCCCGAACCAATAGTATCTGTTCTACCAATATTAGCAAAAAATTGCTGAATTAAAGGATTCTTTGGATAAGGAGTAAACTCATCGCTCATAATATTTCCATGGCGTCTAGGAATACACCAATTTTCTGTTCTAAGCCAATCCTTTTCAATAATCACCTTTGCCGGATATGCGCTTGAATAATCTCTATGCACAAGTATATTGCCAATAACCTCTCTTGAAATAATACCTCTAATACTCGTGCTAATATTGTTGATTAAGCAAAATTTATCTGATGTATGCTTTGCAACAAATTCCATTAAAAGATCATATGCCTCTATTAAATTAGTTGTCACCTGCAATCTATCATCATACCTATCTAGATTTTCAACCCTATATAATGCATCAGTAATATACCCAGGACAGCAAGACCTTATCACATCATCTTTACCAAACAATAACACACCCGCCAGATTATATCCTTGAATACCTGATGAAAAATCTTTTTCCCATAAGCCAGCACTCTTCAATATTTCCTCATCAGACATTTTCAACCAAGGATGATCCGGATTTTTGCTCTTTGCAAGATTTCTTACTTTACCCATCAAATCCATGCGTAGATCTTCCGTTGTAACATATGGGAATTTCTTGTGCTCCGCATATGTGTTGCTTTTTCTGTTATACATATTCTGTAGCTGAATCGGAGAGTCCGTAATATCCATATCCCCATCTTCATTTCTGTCATAGATCCTGTTTGCACACTTTTCTACAGTAGATGTGGGCGGAACATACACCCATAACAGCGTCATCCCTTCATATACAATATCCTCTATTGAAAGATATAATGTTGGTGACATCTTATCCGGGTTATTTAGCTGATTCACAAAATTCTTTTTCATATCCTTAACCATATTCGGATTAATACCTATTGGGGTACCATCATCCTCTACACCCATGATAATATACCCACCATATCTGTTAGAAAAAGAGCATACTGTTTCATACACATCTTCCTAAATGCCATACTGACAGTTTTTGTACTCTACTGTTATTTTTTCATCTTTTGAAAGCAATTCTTTCATAAAATCACTTGTCATTCTATCGCCTCCAATTTTTGCATTTTCATTACTAAAAATCATCTATTGATATCTCGTTTGTAAATGCATATGCTTTTTCAAAAACTTTTTCTATTCCATCTTTTATTTCTTCGAAATCATCAATATACAATACTCGCAAATTTTTAATAGCTCTAGTAATCGCTACATATAATATATTTCTGCCTTTTTCATATTTATCAGAATCTTGTTCTTCATTCCCCTCATAATTCATAAAATAATATTTAAACAAATCTTTGTCTTGTCCAAAATCTTTTCCTAAAATAATTGCAACATTTTCATATTCCAATCCCTTAGTGCTATGAAATGTATGATAACAAATTTTCTTTTTTTCATCTCTATGTATATAATGAAACCAATTCAACAGTTCCTCAAGCTTTATATCTAAAAGGTCATGTATAATTTCTTTGCTCTCAAGAGTTTCATCCCACGATTTATACAAAGAAGTTACAAAAATTGCTAGTACTTTGTCATAGGATAAATCTTCATCAACATCAAATATTTTCTCCATAACAAGCTTATACATTTGATGATTTGACATGCTATATTCATTAAATATTTTACCCAATAATTCATCTAATGTATTTCCATCTATTGCCCGCAAACTCGCTATAAGCAACTTCAAATCAAGAAAACTCATATTTCTATATTTATCTGATGGTAAAATATCTCTAAGTGGTTGCTTTTCCTCACGCACTTCTGTATATATTTTTATCAATCTATATAGAATTGCCTGCACCCTTCCTAGGTGAATTATGTCATGACTTAACAATTCCGAGTTAAGTTGCTTATATCCAATCCCTCGATATATTTCCGCTCTTTTGAACGCTTCATATACATTTGGAAAACCACTATATTCAGCCACCATTTGATTTGTCGCAAACATACAATGCAATGGATTTTCAATTTGTACACTCCACTTCTCTGCGCATTTTTCAATAAATTCACTTACATTTTCTCCTGAACCATAATAAAGTTTAACATCCCCTCCACTACAATCAGAATAAATTGATTTTTGTACAACCTCGTCATTTCGAACTCTGTTTGCCACATCAATCACTTCAATATATGACCTACGATTATATTCCTTAAGCACAAAATCTAACTCTGGATGCAGCCGAGTTAAGCGTTTTCCAACCCCAGCATCATATATATTCTGAACCGAGTCCCCAAAATAAGCAATAAACACATCATGCTTTATCTGTTTTGCATATTGTTCAATAAGACTCATTATCTTTACAACAATGTCAGCCGTGTCCTGATACTCATCGATAAGAATATACGGATATTTATCAATGATTAATTGCCTCATCCTTGGATATCTCTCAATTAATTCATAGCCATATTCCAAAAGTGTATCATGGCTAATGCGCATTTTATCTAATCGATCTCGATTATACATTGCGTCATAATTTACCACTCTATAATCTTTTTCTCCACTTTCTATTTTGCAAAGACAATCCAAATATCTTTTTCTCTTGAAAAGTTTATCTACCAACCCTTTGAATTTAGAAACATTCGATATAAGCTCCGCATATTGCAATCTAATTTCTTCTGGCATAGCCGCTTTAAATTCTGTAGCCTTTAAATTATATGCCATATTATACTTTTTTTTATTCTCCAGCATTAACTGAAAAAAACGTTCTTGAGCCGATGCGTCCAATGCTCTATATTTTTCATATTCTGAATTACTTAATAATTGACTATTAAGCAATTCTACCTCACTATTTAGTTTTTCAATATGCAAACCTAACAAAGCCGATTTTTGACTGCAAATAATACTCCAAATTCTTTCATGAATAGTTGATATTTCCACAACATCGGAAACACCTAACTGATGCTTAATATGTTCTGCTGCCACATTAGTATATGTTATACAACCTATCTTTTGATTGTGATTTTTTAAATCATCATGATGAATACTAATAATGTATTTTAAGCATTGAATTAACGCATAAGTTTTTCCTGAGCCTGCTCCAGAATTAAATACAACACTGGTAAACGAATCACTGCATTCAAACAATTTATTCAAAGATTTCTTTTCATTCATTAAATCTATATCATTAATTTGAGATAAACCCATCAGCGTCCTCCTAATTTCTTTTCTATCCAATCAAGCCCATCTGATATATATTTAGGCAATCTAGGAATTCTTTCCTCTAACTCCTCATTGACAACTTTGTAAAGCAATTTACTGGCAAATTCACCTTTACATTTTTCCAACTTCATTTGCCACTTATATGAATTTTCCTTATTCTTTTCATATTCGGATTCTTCTCCGACAATACTCCTATATATATTAGGTTTCAGTTCTTTGAGCAATTCATTAGTAATCGCATTATCATAATTAGTTAAAATAAACGCCTCCTCAAAACTTGTAGCATAATACCCATTTACCTCTCCCTGATATGCCAAATATAAATTTTCCTTTTCTATATGAACTGGAATAGCTGATATCTCAGCCTTCCCATATATATCTATAATAGTTGCATTAGTTGTTTCTTTGTCAGCCAAACAACTAATCTGTTCATATGTTTTTGCTTTTTTACCCTCTTGCTTATCCGCCTCATCACTCTCTTCATTACGTTTAATATCTAAGTCTGTTATTATTAACACTGGTATTCCTAATGCTTCAATAAGCCTTTTGTACAAAAAGCCATGGGCCCCATTTATATTAAAAATCGAAATATAATGTTTTCTTAACCCTTCCATTTTTTCAATATAATACGGAATTATCATATCTTCCGCAAAGCCCTCTACAAATATTGCTGCATCGGAGAAAAACAACTCAGATACTTTGTATTTTATATGTTTCTTCAAAAATTTGAACGCCTCTGATTCTTCATCTTCATGTTCATTTGGCATAACTATTTTATTGTTTAAATTTGCAACAGCAGCATTCCGCTTATCCTCATATAAGTAGCAGATATTATTGAATGTATTATTACTATGAATTTTACTATTCAAAATATGTGACGAATGCGTTGTAATAATTATTTGACTATTTACATCTTTGTTTTTGCTAGAAAGCAATACACGAATTGCCTCATTTATATTCTTTATAAACAACTCCTGCATTTGTGGATGCATAAATGTCTCCGGTTCTTCTATAGATATCAGATTAATTTTGCTATTAAAGGAAGAATCAGGATATCTTTCCATATAATCCATAATAGCTGCTATAATCATAACCAAATTTGTATACCCTAATCCAAATTGATTTTCCGGGATATTGGCATCATCTTCTATATATTCGTATTTTATAAGGTCTCGCATTAACTTATCAAATGTAATATCTGCGCTTAAATCCACCCCCATACGCTCCATAGAAATCAATTCTTTCAAAACATTCCTAATAACGTCTGTATGATTTTTGGTAATATTTTCAGTCAAATCGTGATTGATTTTCTCTAGTTCCTTTGTCACTTCCTTTTTTTCTTTTTGGAAAATATTGTCATACCTGTAGTTGATAATCTTATTAAATGCATCCGTAAGGCAATGATCATTTTTTAGGTGATTAGCTTTGATGCATTGTAACTCCATTAAATTGGACAATTTAAAATCTACATCTATTTTACTCATATTCTTATCATAATACTTCAGTACATAATCTGTATTATATAATAAATTCAGAAATTTTGAGAATGCGTTTTCATCTTTTCCTTCTGAAAATAATTCTTTCATCTCTAATTGAAAATATACAAAATCCTCAACTTCATACCTTATACATATATCTAATTCAGAATCTTCGATATCTTCAACCAACATAAATGGTATTAAATTAGAAATTCTATCATTACTATCTTCCTCTAAACCAATTGTAAGTACAAATTCTATATATGGTGCCCCCAGTGGAGGATTACAAACATCGTAATAATCTAAATATTCTTGTAAATATCTATAATTAAAATCATTTGCCCCAAAAGCATTATTATGATTTATCAAATTATCCAGTGCCGTAATTATTGTTGTTTTACCTGCATTATTTTTTCCTATAATCAACGTTGTATCCGAAGCAACATCTATCTCGTCACAATCATTTTGTACACTATTCTCCTCAAAATTATCGTTAATATCATCATTGTCTTGATTTAAAACAATTTTGGAACTAATAAATTCCACAATATTTTTCTCTGAAGAAAATTTTCTATAATTTGTCAATTTTAGTCTTTTTAAAAACATTCTCTATTCTCCTTTGCCCATTCAATAAAGATATAACCTTCTTGTCATCTACATAATCAGTACTACTGTCTATCATCTTCCGTAAAGAAGTATTCCAATGTATCCACAAACATATTTGCATCAAACAATTC
>ERZ773130.3183-NODE-3183-length-11217-cov-3.851729_pt1 | contig 11217 bp, 10 predicted proteins | sample MGYA00511919_ERZ773130 | MGnify/ENA primary metagenome ERZ773130 (study PRJEB29015, sample SAMEA2737851) | human gut metagenome | biome: human gut; feature: human-associated habitat; material: faeces | place: China | collected 2012 ...
CGTCTTTGTGGGCGGCGACGCCATGCGCGGCCCCGCCACCGTGGTGGAGGGCATCGCCGACGCCCAGTGGTTTGCCAACGCCGTTATCGGCAGCGTCCCCACCGCCGCCATCCCGGATGACGCCCGCGCCGCCCGATCGGAAGCCATTGCCCGGAAGGGCATCCTCTGCCCGCCCAAGGCCGGATGTGAGGGTGACCGCTGCCTGCACTGCAATACCGTCTGCCAGGTCTGCGCCGATGTCTGCCCCAACCGGGCCAACGTGGTCGTCACGATGCCGGACGGTCGGCATGAAATTCTTCATGTGGATCGGATGTGCAACGAATGCGGCAACTGCGCCGTGTTCTGCCCCTACGACTCCGCTCCCTATCGGAACAAGTTCACCCTGTTCCTGACCCGCGAGGGCTTTGACGAGAGCACGGAGAATCAGGGCTTCCTGCCGCTGGAGGGCCGCAAGGTCCTGGTGCGGCTGGACGGCAAGGTCTTTGAGGCCGATCTGGACGGACAGAATCAGCTTCCCGCCGACGTGGAGACCTTCATCCTGACGGTTCTGAAGGACTACGCCTATCTGCTGTAATTCTCCCGGCCAAGCAGTTTGTTTCCTTGCAAAATAAATTGTTTGCAAGCAGATGCACTTTACAGCTAAACGCCGGATTATCAACTCCTTAACCGACCGATACGCAAAAAAAGGCCCGCCGTATGATTCATGCGGCGGGCTTTTTCATCATGTACTGGCAAACTGCGGTCACAGGGAGGCGCTCAAAGCAGCCGCACCAGCTCCGCGTTTTTCATCTTCACGCTCCAGAAGTCCTTCACGGGGATGTCCTTGATCTGGCACACAATGCTCGCGTTCATGGCACCGTGGCCCACGATCAGGATGTCCTTTCCCTGCCGCAGCTGCGGCTCAATCACTTCTTTCAAAAATGCCCCCGTCCGGGCATACAGGTCCTTCAGGCTCTCGCCGCCCTCCACCGGGATTCGATAGGTCTCCGGGGCAGCGAACAGCTGGTAGATGGGGTTGTCCGGGTTATCCTGAAAGTCCGTTGTGCCCTCGCAGATGCCGAAGCCCATCTCCTCCAGCCGGACGTCCGTGATGATGGGGATCTCCCGTCCCCGCAGCACGATCTCCGCCGTCTCCACGGCCCGGATCAGCGGCGAACAGTAACAAACATCAATGTGCGTATCCCGGTAGGCAGCTGCGGCCTGCTCCACCACGGGCCGTCCCGCCTCGCTGAGGGGCACATCCGTTTTCCCTTGCAGCTTGTGTTCCATATTCCACACGGTCCTGCCGTGGCGCATGATATACAGCATCGTCCTTCAAACCCTTCCGTTTTCGTTCATAGCCTTTTTATGATACGCGGAAACGGGACGGAAGTCAATGCTTATGCGGATGCGTCCCGGTTCTTCTCCCCCAGTTCATCCAGCTTGTGATCCACGGCGTCTTCAAACCGCTTCATCACGCCCTTTTGCCACAGGCCCGCCAACAGCGAACCGATGGCGATGACCAGACACAGCCGGAACAGCCACTCCAAGTTGTTGCACTTCAAAAAGCCTGCCAGGCCGCGATAGATCCGGTCCGCCGGTTCCTGATTTCCCGCAATCACTGTGGACGCGACGGCGTATTCCGCCGGGAAGACCGACGCGAAGATCCCAAGCAGCAGCAAGCCGAAGCCGGACACTCCCAGCGGGATAGCCCATGGCAGGACGCTCTTCCGCAGCTTTGGCGATGGTGCGGTTCCGCCACCTTCGCTGCCGGTCGGAGCGCCGTCGGTCAGGTTTTCCCAGCCTTGGCTATCATCCAGCAGCCAGTCCAAGCTGACGCCGAAGCGCTGCCGCAGCTTTAGGAGGTTCCCCGCATCGGGCAGAGCTGTGCCCTGCTCCCAGCGGGATACCGCCTGCCGGGAAACCTCCAAATACGACGCCAGCTCCTCCTGACTGATGCCCTCCCGCTTCCGCAGGCGAATCAACTTTTCCGAAAAATTCATAGGCAATTCCTCCCTTGCTTCTGCCCCAATTTTACCAAAAAGCGCCAGACAAGTCCACCACGGCAGGGTTTCAGGGCCGCAACCAAACGCAACATTTGAAAAAAATCTTGCGAAAACCGTTGAAATCCGGTAAACTGGCCTCAGAAATTCATCTGTTTGAGAGGAAACCGCCATGCTGAAGAATATCTTTCTGGATCTGGATGACACCATTTTGAATTTTACCGCCGGGGAGGCCAAGGCCCTTTCCCAAACGCTGCGGGAGGCGGGCATCGAGCCGACGGAGGCCATTCTGGACCGCTACCACATCATCAATACCGCCCACTGGGAGCTGCTGGAGGAAGGCCGTCTCACCCGGGACGAGGTTCTGGTGCAGCGCTTTGAGCAGTTATTCCGGGAACTGGGGGTTGACCACAGCGGCAAGGCCATCAGCGAGCGGTATGAGGTACTGCTCTCCTGCCAGCATGACTTCATGCCCGGTGCGGAGCAGCTTTTGAAGGATCTCACCTCCCGGTATGATCTGTACCTCGCCTCCAACGGGGCTGCCGCCGTCCAGAATCCCCGGTTGGATGACGCCGGACTGCGCCCCTATTTCAAAGGCATTTTCATTTCGGAGGAAATGGGCGCCGACAAGCCCTCTAAGGCGTTCTTCGATGCCTGCTTCGCCGCCATTCCCGGCTTCCGGTTAGAGGAAACCGTCATGGTGGGCGACAGTCTGACCTCCGACATCCGGGGCGGATCGAACGCCGGGCTGCGCACTGTCTGGTTCAACCCCCACGGCAAGGAGCCTCGTGCGGACATTCGTCCCGGCTATACCATCCGCGCTCTTTCGGAGCTGCTCCCCCTTCTGGCATCTATGCAGTAAAGCAATTTCATTTTACAGCTATTCCGTGGGAATCGACACATCAAAGATCTCAATCCCCCGCCGCAAGGCGTATTCCACCGTGTAGCGGGTCCCGCCGGCGGTGCCGTCAAAGGCGGCGATGAGCAGCATGGCGTGATCCACCATGTAGCGGTCCCGCCGCTGCATACAGGTGGAAGAATAGGTGTCGGAGACCATGGTCTCCATATCGCATTGGGCAACTAAATTCCGGTAGCGATCCCGCTCCGCCTCCGGCCAGGCGTCCGCCTGCGTGGGACAGGGAATGGCGGCCTCCACAGTGACCTCCGGATAACGCTCCCGCAGAGCCAGCACCGCCTCACAGAAATAGAGGTCGCAGCCCTGGGCCATGCCGCAGAGAAAATGCCGGTACCCCTCCTGATAGGCCAGCAGCACCGCATCGGCGATCCGCTTCTTCAGTCTGACGCAGCGAGGGTCTCTCTCGTTGTAGCCCCATGGCAGCTTTGCAGGTCTGTGCCCGGTAAAGCAGCAGGATTCCTGTCTGGCAGGCATCTCCTCACCTCCTCAAGTGTATCGCTTCCATTATAGAACATCTGTTCTTTTTTGTAAAGTCAAAAATTAGGGGTTGCATTTTTGTTTCTTCTGTCGTATACTATCACCCGAAGAAAACAACTGAATCTTTGTCTTCAGGGCGGGGTGTGATTCCCCACTGGCGGTAAAGTCCGCGACCGGATACTTCGGTATCCGCTGACTCGGTGAAACTCCGGGACCAACAGTTACAGTCTGGATGGAAGAAGATGAGTACGGGAAAGCCGTGCGTTTTGTGCGCGCTCCTTTTTCGTTTGTTCACCTTGGAGAAGTCAAAGCATCCAGGGTGTTTTCAAATGAAAAAAGGAGTGTATTTTTTATGTCTGAACCCAATGCCAACGCGATCCCCTCCACCCGTGCGGCCAATCGGAGCCGCACCCACAAGCTGACTATTTCCGCAATGCTCTCCGGCGTGGCCTTCCTGCTGATGTTCATTGAATTCCCCATCCCGGCTCTGATCCCCTCCTTCGTGAAGCTGGACATCTCCGATCTGCCGGAGCTGCTGGCCGCCTTCTCTCTCGGCCCTGTCTACGGCATCGTGGTCACCTTCCTGAAGAACCTGCTGTTCTCCGTGCTCCACGGCACCTCCTCCGCCTATGTAGGTGAGCTGTTCAACTTCGTGATGGGCAGTGTCTTTTCCTTCTCCGCCGGTTACATCTATTCCCGGAATAAGTCCCGCAAGGGCGCTCTGATCGGCGCTGTTGTCGGCGCCGCGCTGATGGCAGTCCTGTCTGTACCCTTCAACTACCTCCTGGTGTATCCCGCCTATGTGGTGTGCTACGGTCTGCCTCTGGACGCCATCATCGGTATGTATCAGGCCATTCTCCCCTCCTCCGACAGCCTCATCAAGTGCCTGACCATCTTCAATATGCCCTTCACCTTCTTCAAGGGAATGCTGGACGTGGTCCTCTGCTTCCTGATCTACAAGCCCCTCTCTCCCCTGCTGCACAAGTAAACTGATCCGCACATATCGATCCTCAAAGCCGATGCGGTCCCTTTCGGGGCTGCATCGGTTTTTTGTTATGCGTCTTTGATGGGTCTCAAATCCACTTGATTTATAGCGAACGATACACTATTATGTATAATGCAATATAACTTTTGAAAGAGTAATCGGATAGGTAGGCCCTGTCCGCTGAGTAAAGGAGGATCATAGGTGGTTCGCATCATTGTGTTTGTACCATCACCAGATATGCTGAAGCCTGTCCAGCAGCAGGCTGCGGAATGGGAAAATGATGAGATCAGCATCAATGTGGTGCACCGGTTCGGTACGCCGGAGATCCTGTATCAGCTGGATAACTACGATGTGATCGTAGCCCGAGGCATTACTTATAACAAGATCTGCAATATCTATCCGGAAAAACACATCACCCGGCTGCGGTTTGACGGCATGGATCTGGTTGAAGCTCTGTTTCAGTGCCGGAACACCTACCATCCTCATCACATTGGCCTTTGTCTGGGCCGGGACCGGCTTCAGGACCTGCTTCCGGAATTGGAAGAACTCAGCGACGCCCGCATTTCGTTGTACGATGTACAGGACGAGGAAAGCGCCAGAGACGCAGTGAATGCCTGCCTGCGGGATGGTACGGACGCCATCGTCAGCGGCGGCACGGTATCCAACCTTTGCAGGGAGCGGAACATCCCCTGCACCTATATCCATATGCGGATGGAAACTGTCCGGCAGGCCACTCTGGAAGCCATCAAGGTTGCTCACAGCATGAACTTGGAGCGCACAAAGAGCCATATTATCCGCACCATCCTCAACAGCAGCGAGGACGCCGTTCTTGCTTTGGATGAAGCCGGAAAGCTTCTGGAGGCCAATGACCAGGCCTATCGATTGTACGGTCTGGCCTTCCTGTCGCAATGGCGAGGCACCCCCATCACAGACATCCGGCCGGATCTCTCCTATATCGGCAGCCGGACCTCTCCCTGCAAGGATGGCGACGAGGAAGTGATCAGCATCAACGGCCAGCGCTATATGGTAAAATACCGGCTCATCAGCGGCGAGACCTCTGCCATCGGTACCTTGATCACCACCTCCTCCGCCTCCCGGATCCTGCAAGAGGAACAGCATATCCGAAAGGGTCTGGTACGGCGTGGTCTGACCTCCAAATACACCTTCCGGGACATCATCGCCGTCAGCGAGCGGATGTGCAGCAAGGTTGACATGGCCAAAAAGTTCAGCCGGGTCAATTCCAATGTACTGCTCACCGGTGAGACCGGCACCGGCAAGGAGCTTTTCGCCCACAGTATCCACGCTGCCAGCGCCCGAGCCGAGCAGCCCTTTGTTGCTGTGAACTGCGCGACTCTGCCGGAAAATCTGCTGGAAAGCGAGCTTTTTGGCTATGAGGCAGGCGCCTTTTCCGGCGCGTCCCGCGAAGGTAAGACCGGCCTTTTTGAGCAAGCTCACCACGGTACCATTTTCTTAGATGAGATCGGTGAAATCCCAGTAGCTCTTCAGGCGAAACTACTGCGTGTTCTCCAGGAAAAAGAAGTGCGTCGAGTCGGCAGCACCAATGTGATCCCCATTGATGTGCGGGTCATTTCTGCTACCAATGTCAACATTCAACAGCAGATCCAGCAGGGGAAATTCCGCAGCGACCTACTCTACCGCCTCAATACCCTTGAGATCCATATTCCCCCTCTGCGGGAGCGGCCCGAAGATATCCTCCCTCTGATCGAGCACCAGATGCGGATCATCGCCGCCGAACAGGGCACCACGCCGCCTGAACTGACCCCGGAAGCTCAGGAACTGTTGAAGCAGTACCGCTGGCCCGGCAATGTCCGGGAACTGCGGAACATCTGCGAGCGCATCGTAGTGATGAGTTCTTCCCGCACCGTTGATCAATCCACCTTGATGGACCTCCACATTTTTCGGGAACTGCCGCCGGAGCCTGCCGGACAGCCGACGTCTCCGTCAGAGTCCCTTCCGGTGATGCTGCCGCAGGTCATTCGAAAAAAGGATCTGGCCAAGGAGCTGGGCGTCAGCCGTACTACCCTCTGGCGTATGTCCAAACGGCTGGAGCAGCAGAAAGAACAGCAGACCTGATCCCCCATTCCCGGCCCCATGATGAGGCCGGGAATTTTCTTGCCACCTTGGTTATTTCCTCCGTGGTTCGGATATCCGATTTCTTTTTTGCACGAAACACAACGAAACAATAAGTTTTATGATGTTTCGTTTTGTTTCATCTATTGAGCGCTTTTCCTGCTTAAACGTGGTTTTTCAGCCCTTTTCTTTGTGCAGAACGTTTAAACGACAATTTTGTTTTTCACTAATATTGACAAAATTTTCACTTTTCCATCAGAGTGGCACGCTTTTTGCTTGTTATTCTTGTGAATTTTATTTGCAGGCCATACCTGTCCTGCAAAACTGGAAAGCTATGGAGGTATTTTATATGAGTGAAAAGCCCATTCTCGGCATCCTGCTGGGCAACTCCGCCGGCGTTGGCCCGGAGCTGGTGGCCATGCTGGCTGTGAAGGACTATTACGCTGATTACTGCCGGCCCGTGATCATCGGTGACTTGCGGATGTTTGAGCACGGCCTGAAGGTCGTGGGTGGTGACGTGCCCCATTACGTCATCGACGACCTGAGCCAGTGCGACTGGTCCAAGGGCTACCCCGTTCTGGATCTGAAAGATCAGGATCCCGATCAGGTGGTTTACGGCGAAGCCAGCGCCTACTGTGGCGCCGGCGATCTCAAGCAGCTGGATACTGCCATTGAACTCTGCAAGGCCGGTAAGATCGAGGGCATCGTCTTTGGCCCTCTCCACAAGGGCGCTATGAAGATGGCCGGTATGCACTATGAGAGTGAGCACACTTATTTTGCCCATGCCTTTGACCTCAAGACCCCCTTCTGCGAGGTCAACATGATGGACGATCTGATGACCGTCCGCACCACGAGCCATGTGCCCATCAGCGAGGTCAGCGGCATGATCACCGAGAGCAGCCTGCGTGAGGCCATCGAGCTGGGCGAGATCACCGGTGAGAGCCTGGGCCACAAGCCCCGCATCGCCGTGGCTGCTCTGAACCCTCACTGCGGTGAGTTCGGTCTGTGCGGCCGCGAAGAAGTGGATGTGATCCAGCCCACCATCGAGAAGGTGGTCAAGGAAACCGGTTGGAACGTCACTGGTCCTTACTCCGCCGATACCCTGTTCATCAGCGCTCTGAAGGGCGACTTTGATGTGGTGGTCACCATGTATCACGATCAGGGTCAGATCGCTCTGAAGCTGGTGGGCTTCCAGCGCTGCATCACCGTGGCTGGCGGCCAGCCCTATCCCATCGCCACCTGCGCCCACGGCACTGCCTTCGACAAGGTAGGCAAGGCCAGCGTTACCACCGACTCCTTCGAGCGGGCCGTCCGCACCACCGCTCAGATGGCTCTTGCTAAGCGCACAAAGGCCAACGGCTGATTTTTGATCTGCAAAACAAAGAAAGAGGGATTTATTTTGGAGAATAAAAAGAAAGGCTTGAACCTGCGGGCCATCATTCCCCTGGCCACCGCTATCGTATCTCTGGTATTCATCGTCGTAGGCCTGAAGGATTACGGCTTCTGGAAGGCACAGCCCACCCCCGGCTTCTTCCCCATCATCATCGCCGTGGTGCTGTTGGCCGCCAGCGTTGCCTGCTTCTTTCAGATCGTCAAGGATAAGGACAGCGCAGACGTCAGCTACAACCGCAATGAGCTGATGGTGATGCTGGGTGCCGCTGCCATCATTCTGTGCACTTCTCTCATCGGTCTGGTGCCCAGCTGCCTCATTTATATCCTGCTCTGGCTCAAGCTGGTAGAGCACGCTCCCTGGAAAGCGATCATCACCATCGAGATCATCATGGCCGCCATCATTCTGGGCGTATTCACCACTTGGCTGCAGATCCGCTTCCCTGTTGGTCTGCTGGGTTCCCTGCTGGGTCTGTAAGGAGGTAGAAAAGCTATGCTGCAAAATTTCGTTTCTCTGCTCTCCGGCTTCCAGGTGGCTCTGGCGCCTGAGAACATCGGTGCCTGTCTGCTGGGCGCTGTCCTGGGTCTGGTCGTGGGCGCTATGCCCGGTATCGGCTCTCTGGCGGGCTGCGCACTGCTGCTGCCCCTGACCTATAAGTTCAACCCCACCACCGCGATCATCATGCTGGGCGCTCTGTATTATTCCAATATGTACGGCGGTTCTTTCAGCGCCATTCTGCTGAACATCCCCGGTGACTCCCCGGCCATCACCACCGCTCTGGACGGCTATCCCATGGCGAAAAAGGGCCGTCCCGGTCAGGCTCTGATGGCTGCTAACCTGGCAAGCTTCATCGGCGGCACCATCGGTATCCTGATCCTGACCATCACCGCCTCCGGCCTGGCCTCTCTGGGCCTGAAGTTCGGCTACGCGGAAATGACGCTGATCCTGCTGATCGCCATGACCTCTATCAGCTGGCTCATCGGTGAGAATCCCATCAAGGGCATTGTCATCACCATGCTGGGTATTCTGGTGGCCTCCATCGGTATGGACACCCTGTCCGGTGCGCCCCGCTTTGAGTTCGGCAATATGTATCTGCTGGGCGGCGTCCCCTTCACCCCCTTCATCATCGGCTGTGTGGGCTTCGCTCAGGTCATCAAGCTCATCAATGAGCGGGAAGCTGACGATGCCAAACGTCACAACGAGGACAGCAAGACCAAGCTCTCCATTCGCTCTTCCATGCCGACCGGTCATGATATTAAGCGCATCCTGCCTCCTATCCTCCGTTCCGGCGTAATGGGCACCTTCGTGGGCGTTCTGCCCGGTTCCGGCGCGACCACCGGTTCCATGGTGGGTTACGCCATGCAGAAGAAGTTCAAGAGTGAGGAGCCTATGGGTACCGGCGCTATCGAGGGCATTGCCGCTTCCGAAGCTGCCAACAACGCCGCTGCCGCAGGCGCCTTTGCTCCTCTGCTGGCTCTGGGCATCCCCGGCTCCGGCACCGGTGCCGTGCTGCTGGGCGGTCTGATGATGTGGGGTCTGAATCCCGGCCCTTTGCTGTTTGATTCCAATCCTGAGTTCTGCTGGGGCCTGATCTCCTCCATGTATGTAGCCAATGTGTTCACACTGCTGGTGTCCATTCTGGTGATCCCCTTCCTCATCAAGATCCTCAGCGTACCTGTCAAGTATATGATTCCCATCATCACCTGCGTGTGCATTGTGGGCGCTTATTCCACCAGCAACTCCATGTACGGTGTGATCATTATGTTCATCTCCGGCATCGTGGGCTATCTGCTGGATAAAAACGGCTTCCCCACCGCTCCTATGCTGCTGGCCTTCGTGCTGGCGCCCATGCTGGAGAAAAATATGCGTAAGGCATTCATCGCTTCTCAGGGCAGCCTGAACATTTTCGTGGATTCCACCCTGAAGCTGGTGCTGCTGGCTGTCTTCCTGGTGCTGATCCTGACTCCCGTAGTCAAGAGCATCCTCCGGAAAATGAAGGCCGGTAAAGCCCAGGCATGATCCCCCCATTCCTTAGTTTTCCAAAAAATGGAAATATATTTGAAAAGAAGGAGAAACACATTATGAAAAAACTCATGGCTCTGTCTCTCGCTCTGCTCATGACCCTGTCTCTGGCTGCCTGCGGCAGCAAGACCGAGCAGCCCTCCACCGGCAGCAACTCCGGCGATGCCGAGGCCACCGGCTTTGTCCCCTCCAAGAACGTCACCTGGATCTGCACCTCTTCCGCAGGCGGCGGCTCCGACATCTTCTCCCGCCAGATCGCTGACATCATGAAGAACGAGGATCTGGTCAACGGCCAGACCATCGTGATCTCCAACGAGACCGACGGCTCCGGCGAAGTCGGCCGCAACAAGGTTGCCACCATGAAGGCTGGCGACGCTGACTACACCCTGCTGACCTTCAACTCTGGCGACCTGATGCCCATGGTCCAGAACACCAAGAACCGTTCTTCCAACTTCCGCATCCTGGCTATCATGGCTGTTGACAAGCAGCTGATGTTCTCCTGCCCCGCTTCTGACGCCAAGACTGACTATGCCAAGGCCGGCGGCGATCAGAACGACTTTGCTGCCGCTATCGAGGCTGCCAAGAACGGCACCTTCGTGGTGATCGGCGGTTCCAAGGGCGATGACATCACCACCTATCAGAAGCTGCTGGCTGAGGTCGGTCTGACTGAGCAGCAGATGGGCTACATCACCTATGACTCTACCTCCGACGCCATCACCGCTGCTCTGGGCGGCAACGTGGACTTCGTGATCTCCAAGCCCGCCGCTGCTTCTCAGTATGTGGAGTCCGGCGACCTGCACGCTGTTCTGGCTCTGTCCACCGAGCGTTACACCGGCAATCTGGCCGATGCTCCCACCCTGTCCGAGATCGGTGATTACAACAACGTGGAAGTTCCCGTGTGGCGTGGTGTTGCCGCTCCCGCTTCCATGAGTGATGCAGCTGTGGCTTTCTGGTCTGACGCTCTGGGCAAGGTCTCTGCTTCCAGCACCTGGCACACCGACTATCTGGAGAAGAACCAGCTGATCGACGAGTATAAGGATACCGCTGCTGCTACTGAGTATGTCACCGCTTACGAGGCTGACTTCATGGCTGCCAACGGCATCAACTAAACAGAAATTCCCTTTCAGGCAGGCCCATGTGATATGCTCCCTCTATGAGCAATGTTATTAAGATATGAAAGTGCCTTATCCGACGCGGACAGAAAACGAGGCTTGCGTTTTGACCCATACTATGACCCACGAGCAGAAAAATCGGGGCGGAAACAGTGGAGCAAAGCACACCTGCGGGTGAGGAAATCCCGCGGCAAACCCGCTTTATTCTCCCAAAATTCGGCAGAAGGCATCCCTATCGAATC
>ERZ773130.3184-NODE-3184-length-11208-cov-4.299919_pt1 | contig 11208 bp, 11 predicted proteins | sample MGYA00511919_ERZ773130 | MGnify/ENA primary metagenome ERZ773130 (study PRJEB29015, sample SAMEA2737851) | human gut metagenome | biome: human gut; feature: human-associated habitat; material: faeces | place: China | collected 2012 ...
GATAGGCTTCCTTCGGGAAGCTCGTTTTTTTCGCATCAAGGCAGGCGAGAACTGCGGTAAGCTCTGTTTCCGTAACACCGGAGAACAGTTGAGAGGAACAGATAACGGATAAAAAATCTTTCATAAGAATCCACTTTCGTTGAAATATCAACCGACTTGTTGATTTTACTATACTATGATAGAGACAAGAAAGCAAGGAGGTGCTGTCATGAAGAGACGGATCATTGAAATCGATCAGGATAAGTGCAACGGCTGCGGTGCCTGCGCTGATGCCTGCCACGAAGGAGCCATTGGCATGTTGGACGGAAAGGCAAAACTGTTGCGGGACGACTATTGCGATGGTCTCTGAGACTGTCTGCCGACCTGCCCTACGGGAGCGATCACCTTTGTGGAACGTGAGGCGGCAGCCTATGATGAGCAGGCGGTGCTGGTGAATAAGCAAGAGAAGATGCAGAAGCAAGGTATGAAACTGCCCTGTGGCTGTCCGGGGAGCCATTCGAGGAAGATTGAGCACACGGAATGTGCCTGCGAAGAAGCGCCGCACACAGAGCCGGTTAGCAGGCTTTCACAGTGGCCTGTCCAGATCAAGCTCGTTCCGGTTAACGCACCCTATTTTGACGGTGCAAAACTGCTGATTGCCGCCGACTGCGCTGCCTATGCCTATGCGCGGCTGCATGAGGACTTCATGCGCGGCAAGATCACGCTGATCGGCTGCCCGAAACTCGACGAGGCTGATTATGCTGCCAAACTTACGGATATAATCAAGGCAAACAACATCGTGAGCGTGACGGTCGTGCGCATGGAGGTGCCCTGCTGCGGCGGGCTGGAACAGGCGGCAAAGACGGCGCTCCAAAACAGCGGCAAGTTTCTGCCCTGGCAGGTCGTGACCCTCTCGACCGACGGCAGAATTTTAGATTGAATCAGACAAGGAGACGATTTGATGTGCACGGCTGCAACGTATAAGACCAAGGATTTTTACTTCGGGCGGACGCTCGACTACGAATTTTCCTACGGGGATGAGATCGTGCTCACCCCGCGCGCCTTTCCGCTTGACTTCCGGCACACGGCGCGGCGCGACACGCATTATGCCATCCTCGGCATGGCGCATGTGGCGGACGGTTATCCGCTCTATTATGACGCGATGAACGAGAAGGGGCTCTGCGCGGCGGGGCTCAACTTTGTCGGCAACGCGGTGTACACGGCGGTGCTGCCGGGCAGGGAGAATATCGCGCAGTTTGAGCTGATCCCGTGGCTGCTCGGCAGCGCGGCAAGCGTTGCCGAGGCGCGCACGCTGCTTGCCGGTGCAACCATCACCTATACGCCGTTCTCCGACAAGTTTCCGCCCGCACAGCTTCACTGGCTGATTGCGGACCGAAACGAGGCGATCACGGTGGAATCCACGGCGACAGGGCTGCACATCTATGACAACCCGGCGGGCGTGCTCACCAACAATCCGCCCTTCGACATGCAGATGTTCCGCCTGAACGATTATATGCAGCTCTCGCCGAAGCAGCCGGAGAACCGCTTCTCGGATGCGCTTGCCCTGCGCACCTACAGCCGCGGCATGGGCGCGCTCGGGTTGCCCGGCGACCTTTCATCGGCATCCCGCTTCGTCCGTGCGGCATTTGTGCGTGCGCATGCGGTATCGGGCGAAGATGAGAATGCGAGTGTGAGCCAGTTCTTTCATATTCTCGGCGCGGCGGAGCAGCCGCGCGGCTGCTGTGAGGTCGCCGAGGGGAAGTATGAGATCACGATCTACACCTCCTGCTGCAATGCGGATCGCGGCATCTATTATTACACCACCTATGACAATTCCCGCATCAGCGCAGTGGACATGCACGCGGAAAATCTCGACGCAAAAACGCTTGCCCGTTTTGCGCCCGTGACCGAATCGCAGATACTCTATCAGAACAGACATTCAAGCAAATGAGAATACAGTACAAAATGAAAGAAATCATGAAGAACATCGAAAAGGCACAGGTGATCACCCTGCGCGATCAGGTCGCCTACGGCGAGGGACAGGTCGTCAGCAAGACGCTGGCGCAGAACGATGCCGTCAGCATCACGCTGTTCGCCTTTGACAAGGGTGAGGAGATCAGCTCACACAAGTCGGGTGGCGATGCATTTGTCACCTGCCTTGACGGCGAGGGCGAGATCACGATCGACGGCGTGAACTACACGCTCACCGAGGGGCAGTCGATCGTCATGCCCGCCGGGCACCCGCACGCCGTCCGCGGCAAGGAGCGCTTCAAGATGCTGCTTGTGGTGGTGTTCTGAAAGAAAAGCGCTTTTCAGGCTTCCCTTGGGAGAGAACTGTACGAGACGCAAAGTCTCTCGCGGAGTTTTCCCGATTGGAAAATATCCTGTGCCCGATGTGGGATTGATATATGCCAAACGTCGCGATATGCTGTGCCAGCTGCCTACAGTCCCTCATCCGTCGCCTTTCGGCGACACCTTCCCCACCGGGGAAGGCTGAGATACGGCGGGAGACAGACGGCGCTCTACGGTTTGTACAAGGCTTCCGCTATTCTGTAGGGACCGACATCTGAAGCGATTCTCACTGATTTACAAAAAAGACGCACCGAAAGCTCGGTGCTCGTAAGACAGTAAAAACTGAATTTTGTGGAACAGGCATGATTTCGGTCATGCCTGTTCTGCTTTTAGCAGCTCATCCACGGGGATAAAGCCAACGAGGTCATAGCAGATATGGATTTTCTGCTTGCGTTTGCCGCTGGACTTATCCGGTGCTTCTACATAAACCGCCTTCACAAGCTCTCTGAGGGCATATGATTCCTCCTCAGCACGAATGTTTTTAGAGATAGCAAAACCGCCGAGCGGAAGTCAATGGTCAAGATGAACGGCTTTGCCGCCATTGACTTCCGTTCGTCCGTTTCGCTTTTGGCCAGACAAGACGGCGGTTGCCGCCGATTTCCATTTAGGAAATGGCACTTGCTATTACGGAAAGGGCGAATAGCAAGCAAATCCAGTGTCCGTACACTTGAGAAAATCGGTGTGTTTGCCGCCTGCTGAGTTTGCAGAATAGCAAGCACAGCAGGTGTATATACACACTGCGATTTCATACTTGGCAAGCAGGGCACGGCGGTACCCACTCGTGCATTTTGCAAAATTTCAGTGGTGCTGACTTTTGCAAAATCTTGTTGGGCAACATCCCAAACCCTTTAACAATTTCAGTGAAATTGGCTACACACCGAAGATGCTGATTTTTACGAAAGCCGTGATATGCCAGTCACGGTTTTTCGCATTTTTCCTGTTTGGGATTTTCTTTGCCGTCGGTGTTCGGGAAAATTCCCTCCATCGCCATGGTGCGAAGATAGGTGCTGAGATTGTTCGTGCCGAACTCGCCCATTCGCTGTTTGATGACAGCAAGCTCATGTTCGTCTACAAAGAATTTGACCTGTATCGGTCGCTTGCGATTTGCAGTATTTGGCATAATCCATTTTGCTCATTTACTAACAAAGTGTTCGGGAGGATGATTCAATTCAAATAACTTCCACATCGCCCTATTTCTTTCTGAAAATGTCCAATATGTGATTTGTTGTGCCAACCATATCAGCGCGCTCGCAGATGCAAAGATGATATTTCATGTATTTTGAAAAAGTGTCCTCATCCATTTCATCCACAGTATTTCCGATAAAATGAGTAAGCATATCTGTGCCAACATAATGTAACCTTTCAACATCGAATGTTCCCATCAGCTTATCAATATCTTCTTTTCTGTAGAGCGCAAAAATTTCTCTGGGGGTGGAGCTGAGAGTAAAAGTATCCGGATTGATCAAATCGCTGTACTGTTCGTTGTTGATACCAGCACGCACAAAGCAAAACTGATATACAGTCATATCGCTGTTACAGTATGCAGCAAATACAATTCCGCCTTTCTTAGTTACACGAATTGCCTCGCTCATAGCAGCAAGTTTATCCTCATCGGTATAGAGGTGATACATAGGTCCCAATAACAAAGTGATGTCGTACTGCTCAGAAAGTATATTCTGAAGATTTACTGCATCGCCCTGTTGAATGGTGACGTTTTCTCCAGCTTTCATATTCGCCTTAAATACTTCAATATTACACGCCATAAGTTCCACGGCATCCACGTCATATCCATTTTGAGCGAAATAGTGTGAATATCGACCTGTGCCTGCGCCGATCTCAAGAATGCGCATACCGGGTTTCAGATACTTCTCAACATAATGAATTGTGGTTAGAAACTCGACCATACCATGCTTGGATGTCAGTCGGGCGTCTTCATTATGAGTGGTGTAATAGCTTGTGAGTGCTTCCATTCTTTCCATAAGCCTATCTCCTTAAATAAGTGAATTTGTAATTCGTAGTTATCTTTTCAATTCTTCGCATTATAGTCTTAATCCAAAGGCTTGTACTCGGTGACCGCTTTGAGATACGCCTCCGGATCGCCGTTCAGCACGAGGTCGGCATATTCAAGCGGTGCATTGTAGATCAGATAGTCCAGCTCAGACCGTTCGTACATATTGTCGGCAACTTGGTTTTCCACAGCGGTGCAGTTAATGGCGATCATGCTGCCATCATTGAACTTCAGCTCCACGCAACCGCTATCCATATTGAACGCACAAGATAATACCTTTTTCATCCGCTATACCTCCGCCTATGTTGGTGTGTGCACACATTATGGCATAGCTTTGATATGCTTTTCAATAGGTCATGTAAAATTTGCCGTAAAATAATGCAACTTTTTTATGAACGCACGCCATTTGACCGTTTTTTCTGTGTTGAACAAACCCCACATCGTAACACCTGATGATTCACTTTACGATTTCGTTTGTAAATTTACGAAACCGCAAAGAAATATGCTTTTTAATAAACTGTGTTCATTGTGCCATAATTCACTGCATGATAGCGAGATTTTACGAGAGCGATAATAATTTCACGCATCCAACAATCCTCACTTTACAAAGCGAAAAACAGGCACTTTTCAACCCTTAAACGCACAAAAACAGGCGACACCCAACCATAGTTGAATGTCGCCTGTTTTGTTGTCCAATCCTGTTTGCAGTTGCCGATTTCATAAGTTTCTCAAATTACTGTCTTATCAGCACACAGCAAAGTGCGTCTTTTTTGTTTTACGTTTTTGCAAGAAAAACATCGCCGGAACAAAATCAATTGTCGATCTCTTTTTCGGCTTTCAGAATTTTACCGGTTGCAGCGTCGATTTCATACTCGTATTCCGTGCTGCCGACCCGAAAATCCAGCTCATAGACGGTTTTTCCATCGTCCGTGTCGACCTTGAATTCGTAATCGGTCACATCGGCGGCAGATACGCCCGCATGTGCAAAAGCAGTTGTCTTTGCTTTGCTTTCACCGATCATTTCCGGGGTCGGGACGAAAGGCTTTTCGGAAGATGCGGCTGCATCATCGTCGATCTCTTTTTCGGCTTTCAGGACTTTGCCGGTTGCAGCATCAATCTCATACTCGTATTCAAAGCGTCCTGCTTCAAAGTCAACGTCATAGACCATGATGCCGCCTTCTGTATCCATTTCGGTTTTGCAGGACAGAACCGCTGCTGCATCCACACCGGCATGTGCAAAGGCGATTGCTTTGGCTTTTTTCGTGCCGATATAGGCTTTTTCACTGGCGGTGCCGATCGCTTCAATCTTCGTTTCCGCCGAAGATACGTCCCGCCGCAGCAGGTTCAGTTCGTTGATGGAGAGGGAAGCCAGCTCGTCGAAGGTATGTCGCCCGTCATCGTCTAAAATGTCCCGGATCAGCTGTGCTTTTCCGACGGTAATGCCGTAGGCTTCTGCCAGCTGTTTCAGCGCGTCGTCTTTTGTAACGGTCTGACTCAGCACAGCGCCGCTGAAAGCTTCGGTTTGCAGCAACTGATTGACCGCATCCGTGAGCTGCGCCTGCATGGCTGCGCCGCGCTCGGTATTGTTGTTGTCAACGCTGATGAGGACGGAATTCGCAAGCTCACTCAGATAACCGTTCTGCACCATGGAGCCGATGATTGCGTTGACTGCCACCCGAAGGTCGCTGCCGCGAAAGTCCATATCGCCGACGATGATCTCACCGTCCGCATTCAACGGCGTGACTTGCAGCACCCGCTCTTTCCGGTTGACTGTAATTTCTACGCTCGGATTGACATCCAGCGAAACCGTGGCATCCACGGCATAGTTGATCTGATACCGCAGATAGCCGAAGATGCAGCCTGCCGCAAGGCACAGGCATGCAGCAAGCGCGGCGAGACGCGCAAACGGACGTTTTACCTTTTTTGTTGTTGTCATACATACACCGCCTTTCGATTCTGTGCAGTCGGCGCGCACGGCGGGCAAAACATCCGGTGCAGCGTGCGCATAAGCATCCCGCAGCTTTTTGTTGATTTCATGTTCTGTCATGACCGATACCTCCTGCTTGTAAATGTTGTTTCAGTTTTTTAATGGCGCGATTGTATTTTGAAAGAACGGTGGCGAGCGGCATCTGCAGAATTGCCGCAGTTTCCCGATGCTTGAAACCGGCGACGGCGTGCAGCGTCACGATTTGCCGCTCCCCGTCGGACAGCTGCCGCATACATGCTGACAGTACGGTGCGGTCCTCGACGGACATGCCGGCGGAATCCGCCGGTAAAAATGCATGCATATCCTCCGGCATGTCTGCCGTTTTGCGCTGCGCGCGCAGCTGCTGAAGGCACAGATTCTTCGCAATCGTAATCAGCCATGCCATGGGTTTGCCCCGCGAGTGATACTGCGCGGCACTGTTCCACGCGGCGACATAACAGTCGTGCAGCACATCCTCTGCATCGTGTGCGTTCTTCAAAACAGAAAGGGCAAAACTGTAGACTGCCGTTTGTGTGCGGCGATACAGTGCTTCGAGCGCCGCGGTGTCGCCGATGGCGATCCGCCCGAGCAATGTATCCAGCAGCGTGTTCTCCGTCTCCTGTTGTTTCGTTTTTTCGTAAGAAAAAATCAACATGTCTCACACCTTTCATCCTGTAAATGCGCGGGAAACGTATTTTATTGCATGCATGTCGGAAAAATTGCAAAAAAGGCATACGCGCAAAAACGTATGCCTTGCTTGATTCAGTCTGCCGTCGATTCCTGCTTTTGGCGGAAGGCTTTTCGGTAGGCATCCGGTGAGACGCCGACATTTTTCTTGAAGGACGCCGAGAAGTGCTGCGACGAGGAAAAGTGCAGGGTGTCCGCGATCTCGGCGATGGTATCACAGTCCTCCTCCAAAAGGGTGCGCGCCGCCTGTATTTTGCGGTCGAGAATATACTGCTTCGGCGTACAGCCGTATTTGGAGCCGAAAATGCTGATGATGTAGGACTTATTCAGGTAGAAGTGCCGCACGATGTCGTCCAGCGACATGTCATAACCCAGTCCCGAGTCGATGAAGTCCTTGATGCGCTCGGCGGTGCTGACTGCGGCACGCTGATGCCGGTACAGCTCGTCCCGCGCGGTCAGCAGCATCTGACAGAGAATGCCCTCGCTGATGCGGATGCGTTCCGCCGCGTTTTCGGCATTGACATCCGCCAGCGTCTCATGCAGCTCCTCAAAGTAGTGCAGTGTGTCCGAGCCGGGCACGACCACCGCGCCGTCGGTGAAGCCGCAGGCGTTGACCACGCCGTCCAGCAGGCGTCCGCCCGCGTTGATCCAGATCTTATGATAGGGGTCGTTTTTGTCCGACCAGTATTTGTGCGAATAGAGGCGGCTCAGAAAATAGAAATCCCCTGCCTTGACCTCATAGTGCCGCCCGCCGCATTCGATATAGCCCTTACCGCTGATGACGTGCTCAAAGACATAGATGCTTTTTCTGTCGTTCTTTTTGCGTTCGCGGTGGAATGTGTAGGCGGGAGAGGGCAGGTTGTCCCCCATGCTTTCAATGAAAAAGAAGTCATTTTCCGCATAGTTCGGACCGCCGAGATAGAAAATGCGTCCCGTGTTGTGAAAAATCGGTTCCATGCGCGCCTCCCCGGATGTTCTGTACAGAATAATTATATGGTGTCACGACGGACTTGTCAATCCGGAGAGGGGGCGGCGTGCCGGAATTTATCCGAACAGCTGTGCCTTCCGGAGATTCACCGCGGCGTAAAGCAGCATGCCGCAGATGTAGGCGGAGATCACTTCACCGATGCCGACGGTGAGCATGAAATAGGGGATCGTCCCCTCCGCACCGTAGGCAAAGCGCAGGACGGGCGGAATGATGAGCACATTGGCAAGCACGGTCGGCAGCGGCACGAGCCACTTGTTTTTGCGCAGGGCATAGGCGCCGAGCGCGCCGATGAGCGTTGCCAGGCTGCCGAAAATGATGTCGGGCAGCGCACTGCCTGTGAGCAGATTGGCAAGCAGACAGCCGGCAAAAAGACCGGGCACGGCAGCACCCGTGAAGGCGGGCAGCACACAGAGCGCCTCGGAAAGGCGCATCTGGATGACACCCTTGTCCAGACCGACGAGGGAACACAGCCATGTCAGGACGACGTAGAGCGCGGCGATCAGCGCGCCGCGGCAGAGAAAACGAAGATTGCGGTTCATAAAAAATCATCTCCTGGTTTTGTTTTAGGTGAGGAGGGCCGCGAACTCACCATGGTTATTATACGCCTTTCCGCGTCTTTTCGCAAGCCCCGGAATTTGTACAAAAATCGAAAAAATAATTTTGCATTTTTGCATTGGAATGCGGGGCGGGATGTGGTATATTGAATATGGAAATCCAGAAACGGAGGAATGGATATGGGTAATTTCACCAAAAGAAGCGGCATTTACCTGCTGGCGGTTCTGCTGGCGGTTTGCACGCTTTTTTCGCTTGCATTGATTGCCGGAGCGGAGGAGGCGGATGCGGGCGTTCTCGGCAGCACGGCATCGCTCTCCGCGACCGGCGGCGAAACGGTCTGCTATCTGAAGAACGGCGGCACGGGCGACGGCTCGAGCGCGGATACCGCATGCGGCAGCATCACCGAAGCCTACGGCAAGCTCAAAAACGGCGGCGTTCTTGTCATCAGCGGCATCTATACGCTGGAGGAGCCGCTCAGCGGGCTTTATCATACGAAGAAGATCACCATCACCTCGCTCTACAACGGCGTGGACTACAGAAGAGCCGGTGCAAAGCTCGTGACGAAGGCAAACTTCTATTGCGGCGGCGAGACCGTGTTTGAGAACCTCTCGATTGAGAACCGGAAGTCCTACGGCGGTTTCTTCACCAACCTGAACACGGTTGTATTCGGTGATGGCATCACCTGCACCGTGAAGGGCGGGGTCAGCACGGTTCCCTGCATCATCGGCGGCACCAACACCGACGTTGAGCTGACCGATGCGGAAAAGGCGCACGGCGTGGATCTCACCATCAAGAGCGGCACCTGGCAGCGTGTGCGCGGCGGTTCGTCGGGCACAGGCTACAATACTTGCGACATCAGGCTCACGATCGATGGCGGCACGTTCAAGGAGAAGTTCGTCCTGGCATCGGCGGGCACACACACCGGCAATATCGACGCAACGATCAACGGCGGTGAGTTCCTTGCAGGTATCTATGCCTATGACCTCACGAAAGCAACCCAGACGGCAAGCGGCAATGTGAACCTTACGCTGAACGGCGGTCAGTTCAACACTGTCATTGCCGCAGCATCCAATCCTGCCATCGGCAGCTACGCGGGCAGCTTCAACGTCCGCATCACGGACGGCGACTTCTCGCATCTGACGGCACTGACCGGCGCAGGCGTGCTGGTAAACTCGACGATGACGAGCACGCTGTCCACCGGCAGCCATGTCGATCTCGATGCCGAGATTTCCGGCACGATGACCTTCAAGAACCCGATCCGTAGCAACGGCGCGGACCCGTGGCTGTTCTACTATGACGGCTTCTACTACTATATCGCAACCGCAAGCTCCAAGCTTGCCATTTACAAGGCTGCCAACATCGGCGACCTTGCCACCACCCCCGCCACGGTCATCTACACACCCGCGGCAGGCAAGGAGTGGTCGAAGAACCTTTGGTCGCCCGAAGTGCACTACTTCAGTGCGGAGGACGTCGGCGAGGCGGATGCGGGCTGGTACTGCTTCCTCGGCAGTGACAGCGGCACCGGCAAGGAGACCGGCGGCGGCTTCGGCGGTCAGCGCGCTTATGTCATCAAGTGCCTGGACGGCAACAACCTGCTCGGGCGCTGGGGCAACCCGCTCACCGGTGAGGTCAACGTCCCGCAGAAGATCGAGTTCCCGGACAGCGATTTCAACGTGAATGAGCTGTGCGGCGGCTGCTCGGTCATCAACATCAACAATCAGAAGTACATTATGTTCATCAGCGAGGTCGGACGCGAGACCAGCGGTACGGACAACGTCAACTTCTATCAGACCATCAACATCGCGAAGTTTGACAAGCCGTGGCGCATCAGCGGTCAGCCGCAGGTCATCTGCCGCCCGGACTATGACTGGGAGAAGGTCGGCTCTGAGGACAAGATCCACCCGCAGGTCGTCGAAGGTTCGACGGCAGTCTACGGCAAGGACGGCTCGGTCTTCATCATCTATTCGGGCAGCGGCTATTGGACGAAGTCCTACCAGCTCGGTCAGCTGAAGTATATCGGCGGCGACCCGCTCCAGAAGAGCAGCTGGGAAAAGAGCCCCACCTCGATCTTCTCGCAGTCCGCACAGCTTTCGGGCTGCGGTCACGCCTCCTATGTGACTGACACCGACGGGCAGGGCTGGATCTGCTACCACGCTTATAAGAGCAGCAACACTTCAGCCGGCAGATTTGCCTTTGTGGAGCCCTACACGGCAACGAAGGACGGCGTTGTGATCGGCAACGGCACAAAGAAGCCTGCCGACATCAATACCACCTATACCGTCAACCTCAATCCTCTGCCGCTCGGCAAGAAGATCAGCGGTTTCGGCACGGTCGGCGGCGACAAGGTCGGCTTTGCGTACACGCGTGTCTATGACGACCGCTTCACCGATGTGACGGCAAATGCATGGTTCTATGCATACGTCCGCGACGCTTACCGTGTAGCACTTGCCAACGGCACAAGCGCAACCCAGTTCTCGCCCGACGGCAGCTTTACGGTTGCACAGGCGATCACCGCAGCGGCGAATATCCACACGGCATACACCGGCAAGACGGTGGACACCGCAGGTGCGAAGAACTGGTACGATCCTTATGTGGACTACTGCGTTGCGAACGGCATCATCAAGGCGGATCAGTTCAAGGATTACAATGCACCGATCACGCGCGGCGATATGG
>ERZ773130.3185-NODE-3185-length-11203-cov-2.833423_pt1 | contig 11203 bp, 6 predicted proteins | sample MGYA00511919_ERZ773130 | MGnify/ENA primary metagenome ERZ773130 (study PRJEB29015, sample SAMEA2737851) | human gut metagenome | biome: human gut; feature: human-associated habitat; material: faeces | place: China | collected 2012 ...
GTCTGCTATCCGTGGGGGCACGAGGACGAGGAGCTGCGGGCCTATTACCGCATGATGTCCGCCCTGCGCGGCAGCAGCGAGGCCCTGCGGCGCGGCGACCTGCGCGTGCTGGCCGCCGGAAACGGCCGTATCGCCTTTTCCCGCTCGATTGGAGGCGAGCGCGTCGTCGTGTGCGTGAACCATTCCATCGGGGAGTGGGTCCTGCCTGCAGGCCGCGTCCGCTTTGCCGAAAGCGCGGCGCCGTCGCCCACGGGTGAGGTTGTCCTGATGCGCGGCGGCTTCTGCCTGCTGGAACCGTCGGATCCCGAAGCGCATATCTCTATAGAGTAGAAATATCTCCCGGCGACACCCCAAACGATACGAAAGGAGCGATCCCATGAAGTTTTCTGAAATGCCCTATTCCCGTCCCGACCTGGAAGCCATGAAGGCGAACCTGACGGCCTGCACCGAGGCCTTCCTCGCCGCCGAAAGCGCGCAGGAGCAGATCGCGCAGTACGACCGCGTTACGGACCTGTCCGTGGAGTTCAACACGATGGGAAGCCTTGCCAATGCCCGCCATACCATCGACACGCGCGATGAATTCTATGACGCCGAGTCAACGTTCTTTGACGAGAGCTGGCCCCAGCTGAGCGTCTATTTCCAGCGCCTGAACGAGGCCATGCTGGACTCGAAGTTCCGCCCGGAGCTGGAGGCCCATTACGGCAGCCTGCTGTTCCTGAAGCTCGAGATCAGCCGCCGCAGCTTCAAGCCGGAGCTTGTGGAGCTTATGCAGGAGGAAAACCGCCTGACGTCCCGCTATCAGAAGCTCTATGCCAACATGACCGTGGAATTTGACGGCAAGACCATGCCCATGCCGATGCTCGGCAAGTACAAGGTCAGCGCCGACCGCGCCGTACGCCGCGCCGCTTACGAGGCCGAGGGCAAGGTCTTTGATGCAAACCGCGCGGAGCTGGACGAGATCTATGACAAGCTCGTCCACAACCGCAATGCGCAGGGCCGCATGCTTGGCTATCCGAACTTCATTCAGCTCGGCTATGACCGCCTCGGCCGCAACTGCTACGGACAGAAGGAGCTGGCGGCCTTCCGCGACCAGATCGCAAACGATCTTGTCCCCATCATTGCGGAGGTCAAGGAGGCCCAGCGCAAGCGCATCGGCGTCGACCGCCTGTACATTTACGACGACAAGTTCCGCTTCCCGGACGGCAACCCGGCCCCGGAGGGCACGGCGGAGGAGATCCTCGCCGCAGGCCGCAGAATGTATGAGGAGCTCAGCCCGGAGACGAAGGAATTCATCGACTTCCTCTACGACAACGAGCTGCTCGACGTGCTCTCCCGCGAGGGCAAGGCCCCCGGCGGCTACTGTACGATGTTTGAAAAATACAAGGCTCCGTTTATCTTCTCGAACTTTAACGGCACAGCCGGAGACGTCGATGTGCTGACCCACGAGGCCGGTCACGCCTTCGCATTTTACCGCGCAATGAACAGCGATATCTACCCGGACCTGCGCGAACCGACCATCGAGGCCTGCGAATGCCACTCCATGAGCATGGAATTTCTGACGCAGGATTATCATAAATATTTCTTCGGCGCGCAAACGGCAAAATACGAGCTTGCCCACTGTGAAGACAGCCTCGATTTTATCCCCTATGGCTGCATGGTGGATGAATTCCAGCATTTGATGTATGAAAATGAGGACCTGACGCCGGATGAGCGCCACGGCGTGTGGGAGAAGCTCGAGAAGAAGTACCGCCCCTGGCTGAGCATGGACGGCCTGCCCTTCTACGGCCGCTACGCCCACTGGCAGTGGAAACCGCACATTTATCTCAATCCGCTGTACTATATTGATTATTGTATGGCAGGTACGGTCGCGTTCCAGGTCTGGACGCTCTCTCTGCAGGACCGCAAGGCAGCGTGGGAGAAATATCTGGCCTTTGTCGACCAGGCAGGAACAAAGACGTTCGCCGATTTGTGCCAAAGCGTCGGCCTGCGTATACCGTACGAGGACGGCTGCATCCGCGAGATCGGCTCCGGTATCCGCGACTGGCTCAAGGCGCATGCCCCGGTGGAGGCCTGAATGCTTTTGCGCGGTTCCGCTTGCGGTGGATGACAGAAAACGTGATTTTCGGCAGGTCGTGTCAGAATGCGCGTATCTTGTGAACATTTCATGAAATCAAAAAAATTATCCACCAGTCTGCTATAAAAATTCACAGAAGATTTTCAAAGGGAAAAAAATTCGTTCTTTTTTGTTGATTCTGCAAGGGAATTGTGCTATAGTATTACCAAACTTTTCAGAAAGCATCCAAGGGTTGTCCGCTGCATGCGGACACAAGTGCTCTGCTCGATATTATCTGTGAATATCACAGCATAATATACAAATTTTTGTAGGAGGTAACGCAATGAAAAAGAATCTTCTCAAGCTTCTGACTCTGGTTCTCGCTCTGGTCATGGTTGTCACCGTGTTCGCCGGCTGCAAGAAGGCAGACGAAGAAACCGATGCCCCCACGCAGGGCAGCGAAGAGACTCCCACTGAGACGCAGGAGCAGCCGGCTGACGAGTACAAGCCGTCCGCTGCACAGCTCCTGAACGGCAAGGAGTGGGGCAAGGATTACACCGAGCTGTACGATGAGATCGGCGACAAGGTCACGATCGACGACGTGCAGGAGGATCCGACCACCGGTCTGGCTTACGTCGAGTACGAAGGCAAGACCTATGAGCTCGGCATGGACTTCCTGTCCATGGCAATGGTCTACAAGACCGCTGTTCCCGAGAACTCCCAGTACGAGACCGAAGACGACGTCTACGCCGCCTGGTGGAAGTACTACATGACCCGTTGGAACTATCTCCTCCCGGAGATCCCCCTCTACAGCAACGAGTACTACGATGTTTACAACGCACAGATCAAGGGCGTTGACGAGCATCCGACGAACCCGTACTGGGGCCCGGCAAAGGCTCTGATCGACTGGACGAGTGAGAAGACCGACAAAGACATCATCATCGGCAACACCACCGACCTGTCCGGCAAGTTCCGTTTTTCCAACTTCGGCGGCTCCAACCCCGGCGCTTCCGACCTTGACGTTGACAACCTCATCAACGGCATGGAGACTGTCGCCACCACCAAGGAAGGCGGCTTCGAGGTCAACAAGACGGTCGTCAAGCAGCTTGACAAGGTTGAGAATGAGGATGGCACCCTCACCTACACCATCACCCTGAACGACGGCCTGCTCTTCAGCGACGGTACCCCCGTCACCGCGAAGAACTATCTGTACTACACCATGGTCTTCTCTACCCTCGTTGCTTCTGAGGCTGAGGGCAAGGATCGCCAGGCTGGCCTGACGATCGTCGGCTTTGAAGAATTCAACGCTTACGACGGCACCAACGAGGGCGACGGCGTCTCCAAGACCTTTACCGGCCTGCGCCTGCTGGCCGACAACCAGTTCTCCGTCACCGTTAAGCCTGAGTATGCGAACTACTACTATGCCATCAGCTATGCCGGCTTCTCCCCGTTCGTCAAGGAACTGTGGTGCGGCGACTTCGACATTGCTGACGACGGCGAAGGCTGCTACTTCACCGACGGCTTCTACAACAAGACCGGCGACAGCTTCGACATGGCTGCTCATCTCGTTGCTTCTTCCAACAACACCGACACCACCTATGCGTGCTCCGGCCCGTATGTCGTGGAGTCCTACGACGAGGGCGATAAGTCCGCGATCCTGACCCTGAATCCGAACTTCCCCGGCAACTACGAAGGCGCGAAGCCGACCATCGCGAAGGTCATCTACAAGAAGGTCGTTTCCGCTACCCAGCTCGACGATCTGAAGTCCGGCGGCGTTGACGTCCTCATGGGCATCACCGGCGGCGCTGAGACCGACGAGGCTGTCGCTGCCTGCGACAACTCCAACGGCGCTTTCGTTTACACCCACTACAGCCGCGCCGGCTACGGCAAGCTGCAGTTCCGTAACGACTATGGCCCCGCTCAGTTCACTGCTGTCCGTCAGGCCATCACCTACTGCCTGGATCGTGCTTCCTTTGCGAAGACCTTCACCGGCGGCTACGGCGGCATCGTTGACGGCGCTTACTACGCCGGCTCCTGGATGTACAAGGAAGCTGCTGCCAACGGCATGCTGCTGAACGCGTATGACACCTCTGCCGATACCGCCATCGCAGTCCTCGAGGCTGACGGCTGGATCTACAACAAGGACGGCGAGGCTTACACCGAGGGCGTCCGCTACAAGAAGATCCCGGCTGAGTATGCCGACGAGAACGATATCAACTACAAGTCCATCGACGGCGCTTATGTGACCACGAAGGTCGGCGACGATTACTACATGCCGCTGGTCCTCAACTGGTACGGCACCACCGATAACCCCTTCTCCGATCTGCTGGTCACCGACTTCGAGCAGGGCGCTAACATCGCCGCTGCAGGCTTCGTGATCCAGAAGACCACGGGCGACTTCGCTCCGATGCTCGACGAGTTCTATCAGCAGGCTGTGTACGGCTTCTATTCCGGCACCCCGCTGTACAGCTGCTTCAACTATGCAACCGGCTTCACCTCCGCTGCATACGACTACGCTTACAACTGGTCCATCGATCCCTCCTTCTATGCGAACAACTCCGTTGCTTATCTGAAGGACGAGGCCGATATCTACTGGCTGAGCTAATGGCGGCAGGCCCTCAGGCCTGACTGACGCATCAAGTATCCGAGATCACGGGATGGGGGTTCGCCCCCGTCCCGTGATTGTGGATTCAAAACCCTGTGTATCACGGCGCACTGTCAAATAACTTCTTTTCACAGTTATCACCTCTGGCGCGCATGTTTATCCATAGGGTGTATCTGAAAGCCCGCCCTGTGGTTCAGCCCGGTAAAGTGCCGCATTCTTCCCGGATCCGCTCTTGCGCAGAAGCGGCTTTTCAGATACACCCTATCCCCGCGGCTTGCGGTCCCGCCGCAGCCTGATCCTGACCCGCGCAGAAACAGATTGCCCCGGCATGGCACCGGGGGCGATTCTTCCACCCCGCGCTGCCAAATCTACTGTCGTGCGGGCGACAGACTGGAGAGTACCTTATGTTCAAATACGTTCTCAAGCGAATCGGCTACATGTTCCTGGTCCTGTTCATCCTGTCGATCGTGATTTTCATGATCTACAACCTGACCCCGAGCAACCGCGCCTATACCGATGCCAAGGCTGACCAGGTCGCCATGAAGCAGCAGCTCGCCGGCTTGTCGGCAGAGCAGCAGGCAGAATGGTTCGACAAGCAGTACAAAATGTACCAGATCAGCTATGGCACCGAAACCAACAACATGATTCTCCGCTATCTGCGCTGGGTCGGTCTCTACCCCTATGCAGACAATCCCTTCAATGGCAAGGAAGGCGAGCTCAACGGCCTTCTGCAGGGCAACTTCGGCTATTCCTATCAGTACAAAAAAAATGTAGTCAACGTTGTCGCCGCTCCGATGAAGAACACGATCTTCATCAACATCTTCGCCACGATTCTGGCGCTGGCCATCACCATTCCGCTTGGTATCGCCTGCGCCGTGCGCAAAAACAGCAAATTCGACCGCTTCACACAGGTCTTTACCATCATCGGCTACAGCTTGCCGAGCTTCATTATCTGTATTCTGTTTATCTGGGTCTTCTGCGCTCTGCTCGGCTGGTTCCCGGCCAGCGGCATGAAGACACCGGGCAGCAGCTACGAAGGCTTCAAGTGGTTCACCGACCGCATGTACTATCTGGCCCTCCCGCTCATCACCATGACGTTCTGCTCTCTGGGCAGCATGACGCGCTACGTCCGTGCCTCCATGATCGATGCTCTGTCCATGGACTGCATCCGTACCGCGCGCGCCAAGGGCGTCAAGGAAAAGACCGTTATCTATTCTCACGCATGGCGCAACGCCCTGATCCCCATCGTTACGATGATCGTCGGCTGGTTCACCAGCATCTTTGCGGGCTCCCTGATCTTTGAAGACATGTTCGGTCTCAACGGTATGGGCAAGCTCATGATCTCGTCCCTGCGTACCTCGGACTACGATGTTACGATCCTGATGCAGTTGTTCTATGTCGTCGTCGCGCTGCTCGGCAACCTTGTCATCGACATTGTCTATGGCCTGGTCGACCCGCGCGTCAGAGTCAACAAGTAAGGGGGTAAGAGCATGAGCAAGAAGAATTCCTCCGCGAAGCGCAGCTGGCTCGGCCGCCTCTTCTTTGGCGGCAGCAAGGGCCTGGCCGATGATATCGAGGCCAAGCGCACAGCCAAAAACGACGTCGAAGAGATTGTCAGCCCGGTCAAGCAGATCGTTCGCGGCTTTATGGAGCGCAAGCTCGCCGTCGGCGCCCTCTGTGTTGTCATCGCCATGTTCCTGCTGGTCTTCATCGGCCCGCTGTTCATGACGACCTACACTGACACCTATACCGAGGTCACGCAGGCCAACCTGCCGCCCACGATGTCCATGCTCTCCGTCCCGAGCGAGCTGAAGAACGACATCAAGATGATCGACAGCTACGGCAGCTTCTCCGTCGGCCTTTCCAACGCGGGCAAGGTCTATGTCTGGGGCGCAACGGGCCTCGGCACGACGGGCATTGACATCGCCGATATCCCGGAAGAGGTTCAGAATGAGAAGATTGCCTGGGTCGCTGCCGGTATCGATCACATCGTTGCTGTCGGTGAGAACGGCAAGGTCTACGCCTGGGGCGCAAACAAGCTCGGCCAGTACGGCTACTTCGACCCGGCGGTGAACCCCAACATCGCTCCCGAGCCGGACGAGCTCCTCAACGGCACCATCGATGCCTCCAACATCAAGAAGATTACCTGCGGCTATCAGGCCACGGCCATCCTGATGAACGACGGCACCCTGTATATGTGGGGCAACAAGAACACCTATCAGAACTTCGACACCGTAGCCACGCTGGACGGCAAGCTCACGGATATCGACTTCACGCTGAACTATGTCGTCGCGGTGACGGACGGCAACTCCGTCTACACCGGCAAGCGCGGCCTGTATGATCAGATGCGCGACAACATGGGCTCCGCCACGGTTCCCCTGCGCGAGTTCCTGAACGGCCGTAAGATCACGAGCATCTATGCCACGAGCAAGACGGTCTGCGCCCTGCTCGACGACGGTACCGTCGGCTTCGTCGGCGACTTTGACACGCGCAGCAAGGCCATGCCCAAGCTGCATGAGGGCGAAGAGATCGTTAAGATCGTCTCCGGCACCTACCACTACACCGCGCTGACCAGCGAGGGCCGTGTGTTCTCCTGGGGCAGCAACACCCTCGGCCAGTGCAAGGTCCCCGACGACGCACAGGGCGCGTCCGACATCTTCGGCGGCGCGTTCCAGAGCTACGCAGTCGATTCCAACCACGAGCTCATGGGCAAGTGGGGCCTGAAGGGCTACCTCTTCGGCACGGATAACTACGGCGCGAACGTTGCGCTGCGTATCATCCAGGGCGGCAAGATGACGATGACCATCGGTGCGATCGCCGTTATCATCTCCACGATCATCGGCATCATCATCGGCTGTATCTCCGGCTACTTCGGCGGCAAGGTCGATATGTTCCTGATGCGCTTCACCGAGATCTTCGGCGCCATCCCGTTCCTGCCATTCGCCATGATCCTGTCCGCACTCATGGCGCAGATGGACATCAGCGAGAATGAAAAGATCTTCATCCTCATGGTCATTCTTGGCCTGCTGAGCTGGACCGGCCTGGCCCGCCTCGTCCGCGGTCAGATCCTTCTCGCCCGCGAGCAGGAGTATGTCACGGCTGCCAAGGCCATGGGCCTGCGCGAGTCCCGCATCGCATTCCGTCATATCCTGCCGAACATTGTCTCGGTCATCTTCGTCACGCTGACGCTCGACTTTGCGACCTGCATGCTGACGGAGTCCACGCTGAGCTACCTCGGCTTCGGCGTCACCTACCCGCGTCCGACATGGGGCAATATGCTCAACGGCGCAAACAACTCCACCGTCATCAAGAACTTCTGGTGGCGCTGGCTGTTCCCGGCGATCTTCCTTGCGATCACCTGTATCTGCATCAACATCGTCGGCGATACGCTCCGTGACGTTATGGATCCGAAGTCTGACCGCGATAAATAAGGGAGGGAAGAGATATGGCATTACTTGAATTAAAAGATTTGCATACTTTCTTCCGCACGAAGAAGGGTATTGTCAAGGCGGTCAACGGCGTTTCCTATTCCGTTGAGGCAGGACGCACGCTCGGCGTTGTCGGCGAGTCCGGTTCCGGCAAGAGCGTCTCCGCCATGAGCATCCTGCAGCTGCTCGACGGCAACGGCTATATCGACAGCGGCGAGATCCTTTTCGAGGGCCGTGACCTTACGAAGCTCACCGAGAAGGAAATGTATTCCGTCCGCGGCAATGATATCTCCGTCATCTTCCAGGAGCCGATGACCAGCCTGAACCCGGTCTTCACCGTGTCCCGTCAGGTCAGTGAGCCGTTCATTATCCATCAGGGCATGACGAAGAAGCAGGCTGCCGCAAAGGTCATTGAAATGCTGGCCGATGTCAAGATTCCGAATCCGCACATCGTCGCCAAGCAGTATCCGCATCAGCTGTCCGGCGGTATGCGTCAGCGTGTCATGATCGCCATGGCACTGGCCTGCAAGCCGAAGCTGCTCATCGCGGACGAGCCCACCACGGCTCTGGACGTTACGATCCAGGCGCAGATCCTGAAGCTCATGAACGATCTGAAGGAAGAGCACGGCACCTCGATCATCTTCATCACCCATGACCTCGGTGTTATCCGCCAGATCGCGGACGACGTGGCCGTTATGTACTGCGGTCAGGTGGTGGAGCAGGCGCCCGCGCGGGTGATCTTCACCAACTGTGAAAAGTCCCACCCCTACACGGAGGGACTGATGTACTCCAACCCCCGGCTGAACGATGACCGGAAGAAGCTGGACCCCATCCCCGGCGCCGTGCCCCATCCGCTGGACCTGCCCAAGGGCTGCAAGTTCGCGCCCCGGTGCAAATACTGCACCCAGAAGTGCATCGACGCGGAGCCTGAGCTGAAGCAGGTGGCAGAGGGACAGTACGTCCGCTGCTTCTACCCCGACAAAGAAGAAAGGAGAAGTGCTGAACATGGAAAAATTGTTGTCCATTACTAATCTGAAAAAGTATTTCCCTGTCGCCAAGTCTTCTTTCTTCGCCAAGCAGATGTATGTCCGGGCAAATGAGGACATCACCCTTGACATCTACAAGGGCGAGACGCTGGGTCTGGTCGGCGAGTCCGGCTGCGGCAAGTCTACTCTGGGCCGTGTGCTCCTGCAGCTGTACGAACAGACTGCCGGCAGCACGATGTACTACGGACGGACGCTGGATACCGTCGCGCCGGAGTATGTGCTGGACACCTTGAAAAATGCCGAAAAGTACGTGTCGAATTACCACAAGGCCGTTGCCCATGCTGAGGAAATGGCCAAGAAGTGCGACGCGCTGGGCGACAAGGCGACTTTCTTTGACATTCAGGATAAGAATCTGGCTGCCTGCGACGCCAAGACCGCACTTGATTACGCTGCCAAGATTCTGGGCGGCTTCATGGTGAAGGATACTGCCAAGGGTGCGGGACTGCTGCTGAACCGGTATCGCCATGCTTTCCGCGCTGCCGCTCTGCAGAGCCAGATCGACGAGCATCATATGGAGATCGAAATGCTGGAGGGCGTCGCCGAGGACGAGCCCAAGAAGGCTGCCTCCTGCGAGAAAAAGATCAAGAGCCATCAGGCAAAGATCAACGAGCTGGAAAATCTCCACAAGGCCGCCGTGGCCGCCACCGAGGAAGCGGAGAAGGTGCTTGCCGCCGAGCGCGCCAAGTATGCCGACGACCCGGAGTTCCAGAAGTACGAGGCCATGCTGGATGACGGCGTAGACCTGAAGCGCCTGAAGTACAAGGAAATGCGTCTCCTGCGGAAGGACCTGCAGATCATCTTCCAAGACCCCTATTCCTCCCTGAACCCCCGGATGACCGTGGGTCAGATCATCGAGGAAGGTCTGATCACCCACAAGTTCTTCAAGCGCGGCTCCAAGAGAATGAAGCCCTACGTGTTCGAGACGATGAACAAGTGCGGCCTGCAGAACTATATGTACAACCGCTATCCCCACCAGTTCTCCGGCGGTCAGCGGCAGCGTATCTGCATCGCCCGTTCTCTTGCCGTGAAGCCCAAGTTCGTGGTGTGCGACGAGTGCGTGTCCGCTCTGGACGTGTCCATTCAGTCCCAGATCATCAACCTGCTGCAGGAGCTGAAAGAGAAAGACGGCCTGACCTACCTGTTCATTTCCCATAACCTGTCCGTTGTCCGCTACATTTCCGACCGGATCGGCGTTATGTATCTGGGCAACATGGTGGAGATCGCCGCGACCGACGAGCTGTTCGCCGACCCCCGGCACCCCTACACCGTGGCGCTGCTGTCCTCCATCCCCACGACGGACCCCGACAGCCTGACCAAGGAGCGGATCATTCTGGAGGGCAACATCCCCAGCCCCATCAAGCCCCCGTCCGGCTGTAAGTTCCACACCCGGTGCTACATGGCCTGCGACAAGTGCAAGCGTGTGCCGCCGGAGCTGAAGGAAGTGAAACCCGGCCACTTTGTGGCGTGCCATTTGATAAACGGCGGAGGTAACGAAAATGCCTGATAAGCTGCTGGAAGTAAAACACCTTAAAAAGTATTTCAACACCAAGAACGGCCTGCTGCATGCCGTGGACGACGTAAGCTTTGATATTGAGCGGGGCGAAACGCTGGGCCTTGTGGGCGAATCCGGCTGCGGAAAGTCCACCATAGGCCGCGCCATACTGCGCCTGCACGAACCCACAAGCGGAGAGGTGCTGCTAAACGGCGTGGACGTAACCAAGCTTAATAAGCAGGAGCTGCGCGCGCTTAGGCAGAAGATGCAGATAGTGTTCCAGGATCCGTATTCATCGCTGGACGGCAGGAAGAGTGTTTTTGAAAGCATTGGCGAGCCGCTGGTGATACAGAAGGTCTGCAAGAGCAAAAAGGAATATGAAGAACGGGTATATGAACTGATGGAGACGGTTGGCCTTGCCGAAAGGCTGGTCAATGCCTATCCGCACGAGCTTGACGGCGGCCGCCGCCAGCGCGTGGGCATAGCAAGGGCGCTTGCGCTCAATCCGGAGTTCCTTGTGCTTGATGAGCCGGTATCGGCGCTGGACGTGTCCATTCAGGCACAGGTGCTCAATCTTAT
>ERZ773130.3186-NODE-3186-length-11194-cov-3.647006_pt1 | contig 11194 bp, 6 predicted proteins | sample MGYA00511919_ERZ773130 | MGnify/ENA primary metagenome ERZ773130 (study PRJEB29015, sample SAMEA2737851) | human gut metagenome | biome: human gut; feature: human-associated habitat; material: faeces | place: China | collected 2012 ...
GCGATGGAAAACGCTCTCGTCGCAGCCGGCCTCGACGGTCTTTTGAGCCGCCATAACGCTCGGGATGAGGTTGAGGGTCTTTATATTGCAATGAAGGAATCTTGTGTCTTCAAGTGTTATGAGCTTAATGCGCTGAGAAAGATCCTTGACCTCTGCGGGCTTGATTGTGACCCAAATGTTGGCCTTGCCCTCTGTGGGGAACGCATGGTTGCGGATTCCGGTTCCGCGGGTCGCCTGCCAATAAACAAAGTTATTGCCGCTGTCAACCTTGCTGACCATATCGTTGAGGATGTCTTTCATCTCATCCTTTGTGCAGGGAAGCTCAATGCGGAGCAGTCCTGCGCTGTTGAAAAAGCGATCAATGTGCTCGTCGAGAGCGAAGATGACGCCGTTGCGGCTGTAGGTAGCGTCATAGACGCCGTCGCCGAAATAGCAGACTCTGTCGTTCATGGGAACCATCATTTCTTCGAGAGGACCGAATTTGCCGTTGTAGTACCCAAGGTTTTTCATTTTGAATATCATTCCTTTCCCTGCACATATGCAGGATATAATCAGCAGCCATTCAAAAACGCGTATTGGTGAAATGTAACAAAAAGGTGCATTTCTCAACGCGTTTTTCAGCATAATCATTATACACACTATTAAATATAAAAGTAAATAGTACGATTTACTTTCAATATTTTTTTGCGAAAAATCGAAGTTTTATGAAAATTTTTCGGAATTTTTTCGAGGTGCAGAGACAAAAATTTCGGAATGCGACAGAAATAGAAAAAGCGTCCCGCAAGCGGAACGCTTTGTTGATTTTTCACATATCTGCGATTATCCGTTTTCCGACGAATTCGCCCGCGCATCCTCGCTGACGGAAAGCGCATTTGCCAAAATGACCGACGCTATGCCGCCGACTGCAGAAAAGGCAAGAATATCACCGTCAAGCGCGGAAAGAATCATAATAACAAATGAGGTAAACATATAGACCGCGCAGCCCGCAGAGCGGAAAATCTCGGTAAGATTCAAGAGAATATACGCGAGCAGCTTCAGGAATATAAACGCCGCAGGCAGGATATAGACGAGGAAGCCCAAGATGCCGTAGTTGAGCGCAACGGTTATGGGGTCGGAATGTACCTTTGTCGCCGTCTTTATCGAATCCGTCTGATCGAACAGCGCGGCAAATCTCAAGCCGAATAGCTTAGTCTGAATATCCCCCTCGCCGAACATCTTTGCATAGTAGACCGTTCTGTCAATATTTATCGCACCGGCGTTCGGAAGTGCGGGGCTTCTGAGGGCTCCGAAGCCTATCGCGGCAGCGGGGTTGCGATTCTCCTCCGATGCCGCTGTTCCCGGCTCTTCGGTGTCGGACTTGTCGGTGGTGTTTTCGGTAACGGTTTCCGACTCCCCTGTGCTGTCTTCTCCGGGGAGGGTCGGAATATAAGGTTTTATAAAGCTCTCAAGATCGGATTTGTCCGGCAAGGTAGGCTTCGTCTGCCACCATTTTGTGGTCTCGGTGCTTATTTCCGAGGTCTCTTCCGAAGTGTCGTCAGTGCTGTCTCCCGCAGGTTCTTTTGTGGACTCTGTAGCAGGAGTTTCAGAGCTGTTATCGGTAGTCTTCTTTGTTGTATCGTCATCTTTTTTGTCGCTTCCGGGCACATAGCCGGAGTCGAGGTTCGGGACATAGTCGGAGTTGCCGTCATCATCTTCGTCATCAAAAATCGGATCTTCTCCGTTCGGGTTGACTGTCGGCGACTGCTGACCGTTATATGTATAAAACAGTTCCTTGAAGCTCAATCTGCCGTCAAAGCTGCTCTTGACGGGAGAAACGGGCAGAAACGCAAGGACAAGCACGCAGAAAAGCGCGCTCGAAATAAACGCGCGCATCATGGGCGGGCGATTCTCTTTTCTTCCGTCTCTCCACGAAGAAAAGGTCCAAATAAAGAGACCCGCAGAGAATATGACGGACACAAAAAGTACGGGCTTCGAATTTGAAAGCACTGCGCCGACGAGAAGCAAAATACTGCCCGCCGCCGGGACTATCCACGAGAGCGCCGCGTCAATCGGCTTTGCGTTCTCCGCCTTTTTTCTGCCGAGGCGCGAGACCAGAAAAACGAGCGCGGAAGGAATAAGCAGGGCGAGCGCCACCGCAAACGAGGTCGAATAGTGGAAGGTGTCCTTCTTTGAAATATAGCTTATAACAAGAGTAATCGCATAGATAAGCGCCGTTGCCGCAATAACCGATGGGTGCACTCTGCGTCCGACGGTCTGCGCGGTCTCGAATATAAGCAGGAACATAAAGGCAAAGAAGAACGTATCCGCCATGAGTCCGAGCATATAGAGGAACGTGACATGGTCGCCGCGGGTCGCGCTCATCAGGCACATCAGTATGATATATGCGGCCGCGATGCCGTTATAAATCTTAAACAGCCTGCTGTATCTGCCCTTGTAAAAGCCGAGGGTAAACACGGTAACGGCAGCTATTATGAGTGCCCTTACAGCACCCGAGAAGCTGATATAATTCGCCTTGCCGAGATTGATGACAACAGATGAAATTATATCGAGCAGCGGCTGGATAACAACCAGCGCGCAGGTTACGATATAGAGCAGCGCGCCCTTTTCGTTGTTTGAACTTTTGACAGTTTTCTGATTCTTCATAATTCACTGTCCTTCCCGAAAATCATTTTCATTTTCCGCTTTGATTATACCACAAACCGTAAGAATTATCAATCCGTATCAGAGCGTTGTAACCGCCATTCCGCGACTCTCCTTGAACTCGACAAAATCGTCGTAGTTGCCCGAGTGGTCGATAATGCCGTCGTCGCATATTTCGATTATCCTGTTTGCCACGGTATTGACTATTTCATAGTCATGCGAGCAGAACAGGACATTGCCCTTAAATTCCGACAGTCCGTTGTTGACGGCGGTTATGGATTCGAGGTCGAGGTGGTTCGTCGGCTGATCGAGAATGAGCACGTTTGAGCCGAAGAGCATCATTCGCGAGAGCATACATCTGACCTTTTCGCCGCCCGAAAGGACGTTTACGGGCTTCAAAACCGCGTCGCCCGAGAACAGCATTCTGCCGAGGAAGCCGCGGATATAAGTCTCTGTCTGATCCTTTGAATATTGGCGCATCCAATCGATAAGATTGAGGTCGGAGGAAAAGAATGCGGAGTTATCCGCAGGGAAATAGGAGCGCGATGTGCTCAGTCCCCACTTGAAGCTGCCGCTGTCCGGCTCCTCCTCCTCCATGAGTATCTTGAAGAGCATGGTTATCGCCTGCTCACTCTTTGCGACAAACGCGATTTTATCGTTCTTGCGCACGGTGAAGCTGACATTGTTGAGCAGCTTTGCGCCGTCGACCTCTTTTGTAAGTCCCTCGACGGTGAGGATATCCTTACCGACTTCTCTGTCCATATCGAAGCCGACAAACGGATATCGGCGGCTCGACGCGGGCAGCTCCTCGATAGTCAGTTTATCAAGCAGCTTCTTTCTCGAGGTCGCCTGACGGGATTTCGATTTGTTTGCGGAGAATCTTGCGATGAACGCCTGAAGCTCCTTCGCCTTCTCCTCATTTTTCTTATTCTGCTGTTTTATAAGCTTCTGGATAAGCTGGCTCGACTCGTACCAGAATTCGTAGTTGCCGACATACATCTTTATCTCGGAATAATCGATATCGACTATTCTCGTGCAGACATTATTTAGGAAATGGCGGTCATGCGAGACGACAATGACCGTTCCGAAATACTCGCTCAGGAAGTCCTCAAGCCACTTGACGGCGGCTATATCGAGGTCGTTTGTAGGCTCATCGAGCAGGATTATATCTGGGTTTCCGAAAAGCGCCTGTGCAAGCAGCACCTTGACCTTCTGCGAACCCGAGAGAGACGACATCTGCTCATAGAGCAGGCTCTCGTCAAGGCCGAGGCCCTGAATCAACTTCGACGCATCGGACTCCGCCTCCCAGCCGTCGAGCTCGGCGAACTCCTCCTCGAGCACGGCGGCGCGCATTCCGTCCTCCTCGCTGAAATCCGGCTTCTCATAGAGCGCGTCCTTTTCTTTCATTATATCGTAGAGGCGGCGGTTGCCCATTATAACGGTGTCGAGCACGGTGTATTCGTCAAAGGCATAGTGATCCTGGCGCAGCACCGACATCCTGACCGTCGGCGGGATTATAACCGAACCGTGCGACGGCTCAAGCTCACCGCAAAGTATTTTCAGAAATGTTGATTTGCCCGCGCCGTTTGCTCCGATTATACCGTAGCAGTTGCCGGGCGTAAATTTGAGATCGACGCCCTTGAACAGGGTCTGTGTGCCGAAATTGAAGCTGAGATCGGATACTGTTATCATCTTTTTCTCCCGTTTTGCGTTGCACCGACTCATCCTGTCGGGTGCAATATTGTAATAAATATCCGCGGGCAAACATATTCACCCGCAGTTTAATATGATACCACAAATGCAGAATTTCTTCAAGTGGCGGAGAGGAGGTTTAGACAAGTGTGTAAAGCGAAACAGAGCAGGAAGATTTAAGTCTTGCTGCTCTGTTTTCTAAATGTGATATTCGTTACACTCCATGAAGCGCGCGCTTTGATTTTCATGCGGGTTACCGCACTGCATTAGCAAAGCGCCTTCATTTTTCATACACCGAAGGTGCGCTTAATTGAAAAAAATATAGGTGCTTTCACCGTAGGTACGCTGAGGAACTCTTTGATTTTTTATAACTTTAGCTTACGGTTAACATTCTTCGACGATTAGACGCTTACAGGGTTTTTCATTTTGTCTAAAAAGCCAAGCGCAGCTGACGTAAAATCCATCGGCTGCGCCTATATGTTTTTATATTATTCGGTTATGTCATCACATGGCTTTTTAAATAATATTGCTCACATTTCAACGCTGTACACATATTTTCCGCTTGAAACTTCAAGGCTCTTTCCGTCGGGCAGCGTGATGACAGCGCTCGTGTTAAACGGAACATTAATCGAGAGGACAAAAACGCCGTTTTCAAAATTCCAATTGATTTTGATAGTTCCGCTCGAAAGCTTTTTGAAACATGACACGCTCGTGAGTCCGCCTCCGACGAGGGGTGCAACCTTAAATTTTTTGTAGCCCGGCTCAATCGCTTCGAGTCCCGCGACGCGCCTATATAACCAATCGCCGACTGCACCGTTCGCATAATGGTTGAAAGAAACCATTCCTCCGCCGACAGCGTTTACCAGACCGCTTCCCGAATCTTTTCCGAGATTGACGGTTCCATCGGGTCGAAGCGCGTCCCAACGCTCCCAAATTGACGTTCCCCCGGCTTTGACTTCATATAACCACGACGGGACGGTATCCTGAAGTAAAAGGTCATATGCTTCATTTATATATCCGTTGTCCGAAAGGGCAAAAAGGAGATATGGTGTTCCGAGGAAGCCGGTGGAAAGATGATTATCGGCTTCTTTCACGAGTCTTAAAAGGTTTTCAGCATATTTTTTTCTTTCCTCTCCGCTCACCATTCCAAAATACAGCGGGCAAACATAGGCCGTTTGAAACTCGTTTTTGAGCGTTCCTTTTTTGTCGGTAAAAACGTTCCGATATGCGTTTTCGATACACTTTCGCTTTTCTTGAAACGCCTTAGCCTCCTCTTCAAGACCGAGGATGGTCGCAATTTTTGATGCGAGGGCGCAATCGTTGGCATAATATGCGGTTGAAATCCACTTCTTTTTTGCCATCCATTGCTTTTGATTTTCGTTCGGAGCGCACCAATCGCCGTAAGAAAATCCGTGCGACCAAATGTATCGCCTTTCCCCCGATGAAAACGCCGCCGCTTTCTTTTCGACTCCCGAAAGATATCTTTTCATCATCGGATAAAACTTTTCAAGAATGGTTTTGTCCCCGCTGTTTTGATAAAGCGCCCACGGGACAAGGAAAACACAGTCGGACCAGCCGGCCGTAATCTTTGTTCCGCCGAAATGTTTGACCCGAGGAACAACGACGGGGATTCCTCCGTCTTTTGTCTGCTGTGCCTTCACATCAATAAGCCACTTTCTGAGAAAGCGGTTCATATTGAAGTTGAAACACGCCGTCGAAGCAAAAACGGAGATGTCGCCCGTCCAGCCGAGTCTTTCGTCGCGCTGAGGACAGTCGGTCGGGATCTCAAGGAAGTTTGAAAAACCGCTGTATCTGATATTCTTTTGAAGGCGGTTAATGCTTTCGTTGGAGCAGAAAAAGTCTCCCGTTTCCTCGTCAACCGAGGAAATAACCTTCATTCTGACCTTGACGTTTTCAGGCTCAATTCCGCAAAGCTCGGCATAACGAAAACCCATAAAGGTAAATTTCGGGCAGTAGGTCTCTTCTTCTCCGCCGCAAACATATTCAAGCTTTGCTTTCGCCGAACGCAGCGGCTTTGTAAAAAGCTCGCCGTTCAAAAGAACCTCCGCATGTCGAGCGGTTATCCTCTGCCCTTTTCTCCCTTTAATTTCAAGTTCGAGAACTCCGGCGCAGTTTTGACCAAAATCATAGATATAGCCGTTTTGGCTTTTTTGAATCTCTTTCGGTTCGAGCGTTTCGATTATTTTTGCAAATTTTCCGTACGATGCGACGAGGCGCGGAGAAATACGGGGCTTCTCTTTTTCGGCATTTTCGAAGATCGCCTTGCTTAAGGTTTTCGTTGCGTCGAATATCTCTCCGTTATAAAACGACACGTCTCTGACAGGCCCGTCAGCGGTGACGAGCCAGCTTTCGTCGGTTTTAATTTCGTCTTTTCGCCCATCGTCATATTCGATTTGAACAAGCGCTTTGAGCGCGAGCCTGTCGGCGCCGAGCTTATTACTTCTATTCAGGCCGAAAATCCCGACCGCCCAACCGCCCGCAACGGTGAAAACCAATTCGTTTTTCTCTTCGAGAAACGGCGCAATGTCATAAACCTGATATTGAAGTCGGTCTTCAAAGCTCGTGAAACCGGGAGCAAAGCGGTCGTCGGAAATCTCCTTTCCGCAAAGCGTGAATGAATAAATTCCGAACGCGGTTGAATAAAGCCTCGCTTTTTTCACCTTACCCGAAAGCAAAAACTGACGTTTGAAGACGAGAGGAATGGGGCTTTTCCCGAAACCGACGTGATAGTTCGGCTTCGTTATCCACTCCGCGGAAAAATCACCGAAAAGAAAGCCCGTTTCAAACTCCGCCGTTTTTTCGGCTTTGTTTCCGTAATTGTCACAAACCGTCGCTTCTACCGTATAAACCGTGCATGGAAGAAGAGTTCTTCCGCCATAAACGATATTGTCGACAGTAGAGCTTTGCTCTTCTGTCTGCCAAAGGACAGCTTCGTCACTTTTGACCTTAAGGGAATATGAAGAAATAAAAGCGTTTTCAAGCTCGTTTTCGGTTTCAAGAGTGAAGCGCGGATTTTCACTGTCTGTCACGGCAAAGCCGTACAGATCATCGATTCGGATATTTTTAAGTTTCATTTTCCGCCGTCTCCCGTCTTTCCGAAAGCACCGCCTGAATTTTTTCGGCTTCTGCATTGTTGATTCTGTATAGCAACAAGAATACAATCGCACCAACAAAAACCACTATACCCGGAATCAAGCCGTCGGCAAGACTGAGGCCTAACTTTGTGTATGAGCCGTCGCCGTTTGCTGTCCATGAAAGAACGTAAAGCGAAAAAGCTGCGCCTATTCCGTTGCTGATTTTTGTAATCATTGAGGTCGCTGCGGCAATCACGCCCTCAGCACGCAGGCCGAGCTTGTAGTCCACATAGTCGATATTATCCGCCTGAATCGAATAATACAAAAGCTGTGCAAAGCTTGTTCCGCAGCTGCAAATTACGCTTGAGACGCAGGCGGCGACAAGGCCGCTCGTTTTGTCGTTGACCGCAACAAGGCGAACAAGACAACCGATCGCCGTGACGATCATTCCGCAAGCATAAATCCTGCGCTTTCCAATCTTCTTCGCGAGCGGAACGGCAAGCAATGAGACGGGGCCACCGACAATTGCGACCGTATTCATAATAGTGAGCTTTCCGATCGAGCCGAGCGCGTGCGTTGCATAATATGGATTCGACGTTGCAACGAACGCAAGTCCCGTCTGAACAATGAGTCCGCCGATGAAGAAAGCGATAAGCGGCTTCAATTTAATGATTCTTAAAACATCCTTTGCTTTATATCCAGCATCCTTGAGCGGTTCGACTCGCTGATGAATGCCCGTGATTCCGCCGAGCGAGCACGAAAGGATGATTCCCATAGCAAGCAGATTCATAATATTATAGCCCTTGACGGAAGAGTTGAACTTTGCGAAAACAATAGGAGCTATGAGGTTGAGTCCACCGCCGAGACCGTAAGCAAAATTTTTTAGCATTGCAAGGAAATTTCGCTCCTCCATATCGTTTGTCATTACAGGAAGCATACTGTTGAGTGAAATGTCCATAACGGGGAAGGTCACACCGATAAGCATATATGAAATATAGGCAACCATAACCTTCATCGAGTCCGAAACATATGCCGGACCCATCCATACCACGGCATAGTTCAAGGTGCAGATGATCGTTCCGACAATAAGAATTCGTCTGAATTTTCCGAACTTTGAGTTTGGCGCTCTGTCAATGAAATAACCGATGAACGGGTCATTCACTCCGTCAAAAACTCTTGCGATCAAAAACATTGTTCCGACGACCTTTGCGTCCATACCGAGTGTGTCGGTATAGAAAATCGAAAGGTATGCGTTGACCATGGTCATTATAGGGATGTTTCCGAGGTTCACGAAGAAATATGACACGCGTTCCTTCCAAAGCGGCTTATTCCCGAGCTGAAGCGTGGCACCCAATCCGGAAAGCCTTGATTTCTTTTCTTGGTTTTCTTTCATTGTTATGACCGTTCCTTTCCGCTGCGTGTAAGACACAAAAGGCTCGGAAAGCCTTGCGCCGTAACACAGCATTAAAAATCTGTGTTGAGACATGCTTGAGAATTTATATTCATTGCAGAGTACGTGGATGTGAGTGGGCACAGCGAAAGCTGAACCGCATGTTGTGTGTATCAACTGCTCTTTCAAGCACAAATTACATTATTACTCCTATATTCAACAACGCATCTTTTCAATAAAAAGAAAAAGGCGGCAAAAATCATGATTCATCTTCCCTCTTCATCGGAATTGTAACATATCGTTGTGATTATTTCCACCACTTTCTGAAGAAATATCCGCAATAAAAATCGCAATCAGCGCCTCGAAATGCTGTATAAGACATTTCGAGGCGCTGTTCATTCTTTTTATTCTACATATTGCCGGGCGAATGTCACCCCGCATTTGAATTTTATTTGCATATATTTATCGCAGACGGTTAGCCTATCGACCATCTGCTTGATGATGAATCCATTCTGCGCGTCCGGCACTGCATATTTATTATTTTCTGTAATTTTTGATTAACTGCTAAGAATCTCATTTTTTCTTTAAAATTTCGATTTTCCTCAAGTAACAAATTGTTTTTCAAGAAGTTCTTCATATAAAAAGTTCATATAGCAATACACTCCTAAAAAATGTTTTCCTTACAGCACAATAAAAAACATATTTACTTTTTTAAGCCGCACAAGGTATATAATTCTTCAATACAAGGCGATTTATATTCCATATACTTTTCAATATCGTTCGGAAATAGCCGTGCAGCCGTTTCTTTTACATAGCTATATTTTTTGACAGCATCCGCATTATTTCTCAAAAAGTCTCTGAAAGTAATATGGCGATAGAGTTCTTCTGATTTCTGCGGACAAACATACAAATGGTGAGTCCGTAAGTGTGGTTTATTAAAATATTTAAACGCCTCTCTATCTTCTATTCCAAGGTTACCCTCATAAATATATCCAATCACTTCTAACTTGCTGACAATGATATCAAAGTTAGAGTAATCTTTGATTATTACATCTATATCAATACACGGCTTAGCAGACATTCCCTCAACCGAAGTACTCCCAACATGCTCAACGCCTATAATCAAGTCACCGATAGCATTTATAATTTCTGATTTTATTTTCTCAAAGTCATCTTTCCATTGTACATTATAAGGTAAAACAACAACTCTTGCCATTTAAAGCTTTCTCAATTCAAACCAATAATATTTTATAATCCGAATATATCACACAATTGGCAAAGTGTCAATCGTGTTTAAGTACTGAGTGCATTTTTCTAACGACATTAAAATCATTTTTACAAGGTTTCTGTTAAATCCGTAGAACCAAGATAAAAAGCCTACAGCCTTCGTATATCTGGGTTGGCGATAACTGCCATCGCCTCGTTGGACTCAAGTCAACGACCCTTTCGGTCAGAAACATAGTCGCCCGATACGGGGGTTCCGAAAAGGCTTGCCTTTTGGGGAGAGGACGAGGTACGTAATGAATGAGTTTTCGCCAAAGGCGGAAACGAATGATATGGAGCAACCGAGGACGGTGAAGCGCTTCGCAATGCTCGTTGTTTCTTCCTGCTCAGAGCACCGCTTCATCTGCCGCAGGCAGCGCGGTGCTCCGAACCAGTTAACAGCCGGTGCGGCTGTGTGTGGCAGGGTCGACGGTTTGGGTCAGCAAGTAAAGTGAAAAAGAGCAGGAAGACTGGTGTCTCCCTGCTCTTTGCGCTAAATGTGATTGCTATTTCAATTCATGAAGTGTTTGCGTTGCAAACATAAAGCGACAACTTCGTTGTCATGAAGTGCGCACACTTTGCTTTTCATGCGGTTTATCGCGCTTCATTAGCGAAGCGCCTTCATTTTTCATGCACCGAAGGTGCGCTTAATTGAAAAAAGCACTTGCAAATGCAAGTGCTTTTTTCTGGCTCCCCCTGTTGGACTCGAACCAACGACCCTGCGGTTAACAGCCGCATGCTCTACCGACTGAGCTAAGGAGGAATGTTTCTACCGCCCAGTATTAGTGGGCGGTAACTTGTGTCGGCGTCGACTTATCTTCCCGGGAGGCTGCCCTCCGAGTATTGTCAGCACGAATGAGCTTAACTACCGTGTTCGGAATGGGAACGGGTGGACCCTCATCGTCATAGACACCGACTCTATCTTTAACGCTTTTCACGTTAAATCCATATATCATACATCGCTTGCGCGCTGTTTTCTTTGGTGACCCGTACGGGATTCGAACCCATGTTGCCGGCGTGAGAGGCCGGAGTCTTAAACCGCTTGACCAACGGGCCATATGGTACACCTTCAGGGACTCGAACCCTGGACACCCTGATTAAGAGTCAGGTGCTC
>ERZ773130.3192-NODE-3192-length-11180-cov-23.625978_pt1 | contig 11180 bp, 10 predicted proteins | sample MGYA00511919_ERZ773130 | MGnify/ENA primary metagenome ERZ773130 (study PRJEB29015, sample SAMEA2737851) | human gut metagenome | biome: human gut; feature: human-associated habitat; material: faeces | place: China | collected 2012 ...
TTTTAAGGGGGCAGAATCGCTTGGTTTTAGGGGGCAGCTTACACTGGATTTTCCATGCACCTCTGTTGTGAATTTCAGCACGTCTGTTTTGGCAATGGCTCTCTTTTGAGTTGTGGTATCGAACTTGTTGACTTTGTACTCATCAAACGGATAATCGGACTTCCGGGCGCACTTAGCTTTGATAGCTTTATTATATGTACTCCGGAGCGTGCGAAACATTAGGCTTATGGTAGTTTCTTTGTTGTCTTTGGAACGTAGCCATTTCTCATATTTGTTAAGCCAAGAAGTATCTATATCACTGAAAGGTATATCTATTTTGCCTTTCGTGAACACTTTAAGCGAGTTGAAAGAACTTTTATAGATAAGACGGTTGCCGCATTTATCCTCACGTGTGTATTGCTCTATCAATTCGTGGTAGAATTCACTAACGGTTTTCAGTTCAAACTTGGTATGCTCATTATTGAGTAGGGTAGTAGTGGTATATTCTTTCTGTTCGATATTCAACTCTAACATTCGCTGTTGAAGTTCCCGTTGCTTATCCAAGATAATCTTTTGGATATATTCTTTGTTAGGGCAGTTCGGTTTAGGCTTGTTTCGTGTAAAGTCCCAATATTTAGGATTGACGGATATGCCTAAACTCTGCATAGTCCGTTTGCCGCTTTTGGCTACTCTTACCATTAAGGGGGATTCTCCATTTGCTAAAGTTTTCCACTTGTAGCACACTACGTTGATTACTGCACTCATAAAATTTTTGGTTGACTTCTTGGTTGACTTCAACCGCATAGTTTCGTGCAGATTCAGCATTCTCTAAAAACAAAAATCAGATAGAAATCTTGCGATAACTATCTGATTTTCAGAAGAGCGGAAGACGGGGCTCAAACCCGCGACCCTCAGCTTGGAAGGCTAATGCTCTATCAACTGAGCTACTTCCGCAATTTTTTGTGGGCAAAGATGGATTCGAACCACCGAAGGCGTAAGCCAGCAGATTTACAGTCTGCCCCATTTGGCCACTCTGGTATTTGCCCTTTTGCACTTAAGATTCTATCTCAATTCTCTCATTGAGTAGGTTTGTTTCTCAATTGCGGTGCAAAGATACGACTATTTTTGTAAACTCCAAGCAAAATCTATCATTTTTATTGCAGTAATTGCACATTCGTCTCCTTTATTACCCAGCTTGCCACCGGCGCGGTCTTCTGCTTGCTCCATAGTATTGGTAGTAATTAATCCGTAAATTACTGGTACATCGCCACTTGCGTTTAATTGGGTAATTCCTTGGGTAGCACCCATGCAAACATAGTCAAAATGTGGAGTATCTCCTCTGACTACACAACCAATTGCAATAACTGCATCGACTTCGCTGTATTCGATAAGTTGGTTGGCGCCGAAAGTCAGTTCAAAACTGCCGGGTACTGTTTTTACCAGAATATTTTCATCTTTGGCTCCATGTTTTTTTAAGGTGTCTATGGCACCTTTTAGGAGAGCGCCGGTAATATTATAATTCCACTCAGATACAACGATGCCGAATTTCATTTTTTCCGCGCTGGGTACAGAACTGAAATCGTAGTCTGAAAGATTGTGATAAGCTGTTGCCATAAATAAGGAATTAAGAATTAATAATTGAAAATTAAAGGGAGAGGAGAGATAAAAGAGGCACGGACTACACGGATTCACGGCTATTGTGTCTTTCCGTGTTTTCCGTGTAATCCGTGCCTGAGATATTTTTATAATAAGGTATATTACTTCTTCAATAGTTTGGCTTGTTCGATATACTTGTCGATATCCATTGCCTGGTATGAACGGAAGTATTTATCCTTGATAGTGGTATACGCCTGGATTGCATCGTCATACTTACCTTGCTTTACCAGGATTTCTCCGGCTTGCAGCAGGTAGATGGGGCTGAGGGAGTTGTTGTCGGCTTCGTTGGCGGCTTTCAGCAGCATGGAAGCGGCTTTGTCCAGTTGGCCGAGCTGCGCATAGCAGTTACCCATAGCACCTTTCATGGCAGGAGCTACCATTTGGTCGTCTCCGTCAAAGCTGTCCAATGCTTTCACTGCTTCGTCATATTTACCGAGGTGTGCATAGCAGAGACCCATATAGGCTTTTGCAAGATTGGCTGCTTTTGTGCCGCTGTATTCGTCTGCCACTTTTACAAATCCGGCAAAACCGATGCTATCACCGTTCAGTGCTTGTGCATAAGCGTCTGCTTCGAAGTATTCTTGTCCTTTGAATAAGGCAGCTTGTGCTTTTTCTTCACGGGGGTCTGCATAAAGGTTCTTGTACATCACTACACCGGCAATGATGATGATTACTGCTACTACAGTGCCGATGATTGCTTTTTTGTTCTTAATGAAAAAGGCCTCCGATTGTGTCAGTGCATCCTCCACGTTTAAGGCTTCATTCGTCTTTTTTTGTTCTGCCATTTTTATATAATCTTTTTGTTATTATTCTTATTTATCTATTTCGACCCGCAAAAGTAAGTTTTTTATAGCTATCAACGAAATTTAGCGGCATCTTTTTTTGTTTTGTATCAGAAAACACCGAAATTATTTCTACTTTTCAATAAGCCGGGCTTCACCTCTGTATTAAAAATAAGCAGGCTTATTTTGTACTGCTTTCGGTTTTGCATTATCTTTGTAACCGAACTCATCGTTACTATAATGATACTGAAACGTATATCTATACTCAATTATAAGAACTTGGAGCAGGTGGAGCTTTCATTCTCGCCCAAGTTAAACTGCTTTTTCGGACAGAACGGCATGGGGAAAACGAACCTGCTGGATGCGGTGTATTTTTTGTCTTTCTGTAAAAGTGCCGGTAATCCCATTGATTCCCAGAATATCTGCCATGATGCCGACTTCTTTGTTATTCAAGGGTTTTATGAGGCTGCCGATGGGACTCCTGAGGAAATCTACTGTGGTATGAAGAGGCGCCAGAAGAAACAGTTCAAGCGAAACAAGAAGGAGTATACGCGTTTGTCGGACCATATCGGCTTCCTGCCTTTGGTCATGGTCTCGCCTGCCGATTCGGAGTTGATAGCAGGAGGCAGTGATGAACGCCGACGTTTTATGGATGTGGTTATCTCGCAGTACGACAAAGAGTATCTGGATGCTTTGATACGGTACAATAAAGCTTTGGTGCAGCGGAATACCTTACTGAAGAGTGAACAGCCGGTGGAGGAAGAGCTCTTTCTGGTTTGGGAGGAGATGATGGCACAAGCCGGTGAAGTGGTGTTCCGTAAACGTGAGGCCTTTATCCGTGAGTTTATTCCTATTTTCCAGTCTTTCTATTCATTCATTTCGCAAGATAGGGAGAAGGTGGGATTAAGCTATGACTCCCATGCCCGCGATGCCTCTTTGCTGGAAGTGCTGAAGGAAAGCCGTGCTCGCGACCAGATTATGGGCTATTCGTTGCGCGGTGTGCACAAGGACGAGCTGAATATGCTTTTGGGAGATTTCCCCATCAAGCGTGAAGGGTCGCAGGGGCAGAACAAGACTTATCTGGTAGCGTTGAAGCTGGCACAGTTTGATTTCCTGAAACGTACCGGGACCACTGTTCCCTTGTTGTTGTTGGACGATATCTTTGACAAGCTGGATGCCTCGCGTGTGGAGCAAATCATCAAGTTGGTGGCAGGCGACAGTTTTGGGCAGATTTTTATAACCGATACCAACCGCGAACACCTGGACCGTATTCTGCATAAAGTGGGCAGTGATTATAAGATGTTCCGTGTGGAGCAGGGAACGGTTGCCGAAATGAAGGAGGAAGAGGCATGAAGCGCAATAATGCCGAACAGATAGGTGAACTTATCCGTCATTACCTCAGGCAGGAAAGTCTGGAGTCTCCGCTGAATGAACGGCGGCTTATCAGTGCGTGGCCCGAAGTGCTGGGGCCTACCATTGCCTCCTACACCCGTGAACTTTATATAAAGAACCAGGTGCTTTATGTGCACCTCACTTCTGCTGCTTTGCGCCAGGAACTGATGATGGGGCGCGAGTTGCTGGTGCGCAACTTGAATCGTCATGTGGGGGCCCAGGTCATAACGAATATCATATTCAGATGAGCATCCTCAGCTCATCTATTCTTTCAATCTTCAGTTCCTTCAATTCCCGGACTGCCCGGTCATAATACATCGGAGTTTCCAAATCCTTGTTGTCATGCGCATCCAGTCCGATGATAGCTGTACAGCCTTCATTGGCAGCGATTCGCCAGAACTCCGGGCACGGGTAGGTGGATAAGCCGTGCGCTTCATTGTAGGCTACATAGCCTATATTGTATTCCAACGGGACATTCAGGCGTGCAGCAGTACGGCAGATGTGCTGGCTGATGGTAGTGCAATGGTGGTCGAACTTCGGATAGGAGCGCATGAACAAGTCCGGATGGGCAAGGCAGGAGAATAATCCGCTTTCCATACCTTCGATGGCGCTCTCTTCGTAAAGTTCGAGCATGTCGCGGCTGTCTGTATGATGGCCGAAGTAGGGGAACTTTTCATCGGTGTGGTAGTGATGGTTTCCGAAGATGATATAGTCCAGTTGGTACTTCTTGGTTTGCTCTTTCAGCCAATGGATATATTGGGGGAAGTATTCACATTCAAGTCCTATTCTGATGTCTATCCGGTCGTGGTATTTCTCACGGAGCGTCTTGAGACTCTCCACGTAGCCGGGGAGCTCCTCGGGGAGCATCCGCATGTCGGCTACGTAGTCGGTACGGTATTTCCAGGGAGTATGGTCTGAAAACCCGAGTATCCGGTAACCGCCTTTGATGGCACTGAGCACATAGTCTTCGTCATCTCCGGTGGCATGCATGCAGCGTGTGGTGTGTGTATGATAATTAGTTTTCATTGCGTAATGATTTCATCCATGCGTATATCAAACGGTTCCGCAGGAACTTCTTCTACGAGTTGAAACGGGAAGCAGATGCCGGCTTTGTAGGCTGATGGGATGCGGGGCAGAAGCCGGTCATAGTAACCTTTACCGCGCCCCAGGCGGTTGCCGTTACGGTCGAATGCCACGCCGGGAACCGCTATGAAGTCTATGTCTGCATAGTCGGTAAATAGCTCGCCGGTTGGTTCTTCGATGCCGTATGCGCCAGGTTTCAAGTCTTCGGGTCCGGTGTACAGCCGCAGTTCCAGGTCGTCACCTACAACTACCGGAAGCAGTATCCGCTTTTCGCGGCTCCACTTCCGGATAAATTCGTGTGTGTCCACTTCGTCTTTGAGAGAGTGGTAGAGCAGTACGGTTGTTGCCGCCCTGAAAGCGGGGTGTGCCTCGAGGGCGGCAAGTATTTCAGCAGACTGACGCGTAGCGGAAGAGCTGTGTCGGGTCTTCAACAAAGCTACCTGCCTGCGCAGTTCTTTTTTCCTTTCCATCATCTTTTTTATCCTCTATGATTGGTGTTGCTTCCGGAGCTTTGGGGAATGCCTCGCCACGTTCCAGAATATCCAATGCTTTCTTGACGGTAGCATCGCTCTGGTTGATGTAGCGGATGTATTGCTCCCTTCCCAGTATGTTATAGATAATGTTGCCGTAAAGACTTCTTTCCAGTAGCTTGTAGGACTTGTGGATAAGCAGGTTGCGCCGCTTTACTCCCTTGGAGTCTGCAAAACGTACAAACTGCTCCACAATACTCTGGTGGCGAAGGTACTTCAACAAATCTTCTTCATTGTCGTATTCACTCAATTTCGCACGGTTGCGGTCGGTATACTGGAAGCTGAATTGCAGAATCAGTCCCTTGTTGCTTACTTCTATCAGGTAAGAAGATACTCCGGTTGTGTCTTGCGGAACGAATACGTCCGGCATAATGCCACCGCCGCCGTATACGGGTCTGCCCAAACCGGTAGAGTAACGCAGGTTTTCGTCCAGTTTGATGCTGTCTTTGGAGAAGAACTCGCCGTGTTCGTAACGGGTAATCCAGTCCATTTCGTATTTGCTGTCCTTGCCGTTCTCGTAGGGGCGCTGGATGCAACGGCCCGATGGGGTGTAATAACGGGCAATGGTCAGGCGGATGGCGGAACCGTCACTGAAGTCGATGGGTTGCTGTACGAGTCCCTTGCCGAAGGAACGGCGTCCTACAATGGTTCCGCGGTCATTGTCCTGAATGGCGCCCGCAAAGATTTCGCTGGCCGAAGCGGAACTCTCGTTTACCAATACCACTAGCGGCAGCTTCTGGCAACTGCCGGTACCGTTGGCATATTCCTCCATGCGGGGATATTTGCGGCCGTGGGTATATACAATCAACTTCCCTTCCGGCAGGAATTCGTTCACCATGCGTGTGGCGGCTTCCATGTATCCTCCGGTATTGTCGCGCAGGTCGATAATCAGGCCTTTGCACTTCTCGTGGCTCAGTTGGGCAATCGCATTCAGCAGCTCCACGTGTGTGGTGCGTCCGAATTTGCTGATTTGTATATATCCGTAGTCATCGTCGAGCATATAGGCTGCGTCAATGGTGTTTTGCGGGATGTCACCGCGTGTGATGGTGAAGTCGAGCAACTCTTTTTCCGTGGCACGCTTGACGCCTAACTTCACTTGGCTTCCTTTCGGACCTTTCAGGTTGCGCATGGCCTTTTCGTTTGTCAGGCCTTTGCCTGCAAAAAGACTGTCGTTGACCATTACAATGCGGTCGCCTGCCATCAGGCCCACTTTCTCGGACGGTCCGCCGGGAATCACGCTGTTTACGTGTATCGTGTCTTCTTGAATGGTGAACTGGATACCTATACCGCTGAAGCTGCCTTCAAGTTCGGAGTTTACCTCTTCCAGCTTCTGTGCGGGGATGTAGGTGGAGTGGGGGTCGAGTTCCGCCAATATCTGCGGCATGGCCTTCTCTACCAAATCGGTCATGTTGACGGTATCCACATACTGGTCATCAATAACACGCAGCAAGGCATTCAGCTTGTTGGACGAGCTGTTGATGATTCCCAGTTTGTTACCGGCAAAATGCCTGGCATAAAACGTTCCGATAAGAATTCCCGCGACTACGCTGATTGCGATGATGAGCGGCATAAAGCGGGAGGTATTTTTTGTACTCATGATGTTTATTTACTATTAGACTATTTACAATTTACTATTTGGCTGCGCATGCAACTTTCAACTTTCCATTTTCAACTTTTCATTATCCATTGAAATAAACACTACCTCGATGCCTGCCCGTTTCAAAAGTTCGATACCATCTTCCAGGCGGTATTTCTCGGAGTAGACTACCCGTTTGATGCCTGCCTGGATAATCAGTTTGGAGCATTCTATGCAGGGGGAGGCAGTGACGTACATGGTGGCACCGTTACTGCTGTTGTTTGAACGGGCTATTTTGGTAATGGCGTTTGCTTCGGCATGGAGCACGTATGGTTTGGTGACGTTATTCTCATCTTCGCATACATTCTCAAAACCGGAAGGGGTACCGTTGTAGCCGTCAGAGATAATCATCTTGTCTTTTACAATCAGTGCACCGACCTGGCGGCGTTGGCAATACGAATTTTCGGCCCAAATGCTTGCCATACGTATATAACGCCTATCCAATGCTTCTTGTTTGTCTTTTGTAGAATCGTCCATCATATTTATGCTTTATCGTTGTGGGGTGAATCCCATGACTCTGGTTGTCGGTCCGTCTTTAAAATAGAGGGTCAGTGAATTGGCATCCCCTTCATACTTGTACACGTTTTGCAATCCGGAGATGAATGCCTTGCCTAACGGGTCGCTTTCCGAACCGTTGATTTTCACATTGAGGCTTAGTGACTGTGATTTGCCATCGGCTTTCCAAGTTCCGTCAGCGTTTGAATGGATGCCGTGTCCTGTGACTGTTGTACCCATCAATTCTCCATTCACATCAGAACCTTCAAAATTCAAAGTGAAATTGCCTTCTATTTTAAGGAAGTCTCTGCTTTTTCTTTCAGCCTCTTCGTCTTTCCATAAACCGGAATAGAACTGTCTGTTGCTGTCTTTATTCGCGAGCCGACTTAGTTTCCATGGCTTCCCGGTGAATATTCCGATAACATCGTCCTCGTTGTCGCAACCGCTTAGCAGGGGGAGCAGCGAAAACATGAGCAACATGCAAAAGATGTTCCTTATAAGTCTCTTCATTTCTTTATTCCATTTCTGATTAATAATGCGTCGATTGTAGGCTCTTGTCCGCGGAAGCGTTTATAGAGCGTCATCGGATGTTCCGTTCCGCCTTTGGAAAGGATATTCTCTCGGAAGGAGGCGGCAGTCTCCGGGTTAAAGATGCCCGTCTGTTTGAATAGCGAGAAAGCATCTGCATCCAGCACCTCTGCCCATTTATAACTGTAATATCCGGCAGAATATCCTCCGGCAAAGATATGGGAGAACTGTGTACTCATACAGGCTTCTTCTACAGAAGGAAGAACTTGTGCTTTTTCCCAAGCCTTCTTTTCATAGGCTTTCACGTCACCTTCAAACGGGGTGTTACGTGTGTACCAAGCCATATCGAGCAGGCCGAAGCTAACCTGGCGGAGGCAGGCGTATGCCGCGTTGAAGTTGGAGGAATCCACAATGCGCTGTACCAGTTCGTCCGGTATCAGTTCTCCGGTTTGGTAATGGCGGGCAAACGTATGCAGGAATTCCTTTTCGATGGCGAAGTTCTCCATGAATTGGGAGGGGAGTTCCACAAAGTCCCAATACACGTTGGTCCCGCTCAGGCTCCCGTAGGTGGTATTGGCAAACATACCATGCAGGCTGTGGCCGAATTCGTGCAGGAATGTCTCCACCTCGCCGAAGGTAAGCAGGGCAGGCTTGTCCTGTGTCGGTTTGGTGAAGTTCATCACAATGGATATGTGGGGACGGCTGTTCTCACCGGTCTTTTCGTCAATCCACTGTTCCTTGTAGCTGGTCATCCAGGCTCCCGAGCGCTTGCCTGCTCTGGGGTGGAAGTCGGTATAGAACACGGCAAGGAATTTCCCGTCTTTGTCGAAGACTTCGTAGGCATCCACATCCTTGTGATAAACGGGAATATCCGGATTCTTCTTGAAGGTGATGCCATACAGTCTGGTTGCCAGGCCGAATACACCTTCCTTCACGTTGTTCAGCTCAAAGTAAGGGCGGAGCAGCTCATCGTCGATATTGAACTTCCGGTCCTTCAGTTTATGGGAATAGTACGCCCAGTCCCACGGCATCAGGACGAAGTCTTCTCCTTCCGCTTGGCGTGCCAGGGCTTGCACTTCTGCATATTCTTGTTTGGCGGTGGGCGTGTAAGCCTCCAGCAGTTGGTCCAGCAGCTTATACACGGACTCACTGTTTTGTGCCATGCGCTCCTGGAGGTTGTATTCGGCGAAGTTGTCATAGCCTAGGAGTTGGGCAATCTCCATACGGACATTGGCCAGTTTCTTTACGGTTTCCAGATTATTGCTGGCGTTGTCATGCGTACACTTCGTATTGTAGGCCATATATAGCTCACGGCGCAGGTCACGGCTGTCTGCGTAGGTCAGAAAAGGGCCATAGCTGGGAGCCTGCAGGGTGAATACCCAGCCTTCGACGCCTTTTTCCCCGGCTGTCTCTGCAGCGGCTTCTACCGCGCTCTCGGGCAGCCCGGCCAGTTGTGACTTGTCGGTGATGACAAGCTTGTAGTCGTTCGTTTCTTTCAGGTTGTTTTCGCTGAACTGCAGCGTCAGCAGGCTGAGCTCTTTGCATAAAGCCCGGTATTTCTCCTTATCTTCTCCCAGGAGGTTGGCACCGTTGCGTACAAAGCCGTTATAAATGTCTTCCAGCAGTTTGTGCTGTTCCGGGCTCAATGTTTCTTTGTCTTGCTGTTCGTAAACAGCTTTGATACGTGCAAACAGCTCTTCGTTCAGGCTGATGTTGTTTTCATGCTCGCTCATCATCGGCATGATTTCTTTGGCCAGTTCCTGTAGGTCATCGTCCGTTTCGGCACTGAGCAGATTGCCGAATACAGTGCTGACACGGTGGAGCATCTCACCGGACTTCTCGTAGGCCAACACTGTGTTGGCAAATGTCGGGACTTCCGGATTGCGGATGATGGCCTCTATTTCCGCATTTTGGCGGCGGATGCCTTCGCGGATGGCGGGTACGTAATCTCCGGTCTTAATCTTGTCGAACGGGACAGTGCCGTGCAGCGTGGAGTATGTTTCAAAAAAAGGATTTTGAGACGATATAGTGTTCATAAAGCAAAGCAATATTAGAGTTAGTATAATCTTCATCATGTTTAAAGGGTCTGATAAAAAACGAACTAGCTGCAAAATTGCAAAAAAAATAGGCGACTTCTGCAGAAGTCACCTATTTTTTATTATTTTCTAACTGTATATTAGCAGTTAACTGATGCCATGTGAGCAATCAAGTCAAGAACCTTGTTAGAATAACCGATTTCGTTATCATACCAAGATACAACCTTAACGAAAGTATCAGTCAAAGCGATACCAGCCTTAGCGTCGAAGATAGAAGTGCGAGTGTCACCCAAGAAGTCAGAAGAAACAACTGCATCTTCAGTGTAACCCAGAACACCCTTCAATTCGCCTTCAGAAGCTTCCTTCATGGCAGCGCAGATTTCAGCGTAAGTAGCGGGCTTAGCCAAGTTAACTGTCAAGTCAACTACAGATACGTCCAAAGTCGGAACACGCATAGACATACCAGTCAGTTTGCCGTTCAATGCCGGGATAACTTTACCTACAGCCTTAGCAGCACCGGTAGAAGACGGGATAATGTTGCCGGAAGCAGCACGACCACCTCTCCAGTCTTTCATAGAAGGACCGTCAACTGTCTTCTGAGTAGCAGTTGTAGAGTGAACAGTAGTCATCAAACCGTCAGTGATACCCCATTTGTCGTTCAATACCTTAGCGATAGGAGCCAAGCAGTTGGTAGTACAAGAAGCGTTAGATACGAATTGAGTACCCTTAACGTAAGTCTTTTCGTTAACACCGCAAACGAACATCGGAGTGTCGTCCTTAGAAGGAGCAGACATTACAACATATTTTGCGCCGGCTTCGATGTGAGCTTGAGCTTTGTCTTTGCTCAAGAACAAGCCAGTAGATTCAACAACGTATTCTGCCTCTACTTCGTTCCATTTCAAGTCAGCCGGGTTTCTTTCTGCAGTGATGCGGATAGCCTGACCGTTAACGATCAGCTTGCTGTTTTCAACATCAGCTTCGATAGTACCGTCGAACTGGCCGTGCATAGTGTCATACTTCAGCATGTAAGCCAAGTAATCTACCGGGCAAAGGTCGTTGATAC
>ERZ773130.3194-NODE-3194-length-11175-cov-22.903507_pt1 | contig 11175 bp, 10 predicted proteins | sample MGYA00511919_ERZ773130 | MGnify/ENA primary metagenome ERZ773130 (study PRJEB29015, sample SAMEA2737851) | human gut metagenome | biome: human gut; feature: human-associated habitat; material: faeces | place: China | collected 2012 ...
GGCGCAGTGAAGGACGCCACCCCCGACCAGCTGGAAAACACCCCCGGTGTGGGCAAACAGCTGGCGCAGACCATCTACGAGTATTTTCACAGGGAAGCATAAAAACACCCCCGGCATCCCAATAAAAACGGATGCCGGGGGCGTTCTGGGTTCAGGGGTCAATTGGCATAGGAGATGGAGAAATCGCCGGTGGTGGTACTGAGGGAGATTTTACGAGAGGGATTGGCCTTGCCATCTTGGATGGAAGAGCCCATAAGCCCATTGGTGACGAGGGTATAGTCCGAGGCACTGCCCTCCAGGGTCAAGGCGGCCTTGCCAAGGGTGACCGAGATGTTGACATCCTGAGCACCGGACAGCATACCGATGGTGCAGTCCCCCATGGCAAGTTCGGCATCGAATTCCGGTGCGGACAGATGGTCAATGTGACAGCCGCCCATGGCAAGATCAAAATCTGCATCCTTCACAGTTAGGCTGTCGGCAGAGACGCTCCCCATGGCAAGTTCCAGATCCAGTTCATCCAGAGAGAGGGTGCCAAGGTCAACGTCGCCCATGGCAAGATCAATGTCTACCTCATGCAGGATATTTTCCGGAGCCGTAATGGTGAGCACAGCACCGTCAACATCAGGGGGAGCGTAGTATTTCGGGATATGGTAGGAAAACTCTGCGGTTCCGTCTTTTTTGTTGGAATGGGTGAGGTACCGGGTCCTAAAGCCATCAAACTGTAGCGTGATATCGGAAGCGTTTGGGTCAACAACAAAGAGAACGGTACCATAATCCAACTTCAGGGATAACTTATCGTGGACCATCTCAGCAGAGAGGGAGAAAGTCAAGCCGTCTGGAGTGGAAACGGGAACGGTGGGCTGCGTGGAGGAACTTTCGGCAGGTACTTCCGCAGAGGAAGCAGGAATTTCCGAGGAAGGAGAAATGGATTCCACCGGCTGCACCGGGGTGGCTTTGGAGTGCTGGAAGAAAAAGCAGGCCAGCACCAGCACCGCCAGCCCACCGCCCAGCACCATGCGCCAGCGGGAACGCGGCTTGCGGGCAGGGGATGCCGGGGCGGCAGAGGCGCCTTGCGGGCTTTGCTCGTCCAGAATCTTGCGGGCGACCTCCTCCGGGCTGCCCAGCTCCGCAATCGCGCGGGCTTCGTTTTCCGGTCCAGCGGCATCCAGATAATCCTCGTAATAACTCAAAGCGTCCTTGCGCTCGGCCTCCGGCAGGGGAGCCAGAAGCTGCTCCAGCGCAGCAAGAAATGCAGTACGGGTCATAAATCATTCCACCTCTCTGAAAAATGTGTCAATGGAAGAACGGTAGCGGCTCCACTCCTGCGCGTAGGCGGCAAGCTGCGCCCGCCCGGCGGCGGTGATCTGATAATAGCGGCGGTTGCGGCCATTGAAAGGCGCATCGTAGACCGTGAGCAGCTGGTCCTTCTGTAACCGGCGCAGCACCGGGTACAGGGTGGATTCGCTCAGTTCCAGCGTGTGGGTGACCTGTTGGGTGATCTTGTAGCCGTAGGTACCTTCCGGCTCCTGCGCCACCACGGACAGCACAATTGCATCCAGCAGCGCGGCACTGATGGGAAAACTCATGCGGGAACAGCCTCCTTTCAATATGGTCTGTTTCTATAATATTATATAGCATATAATATTGCACAAGTCAATAGGGAATTTATCCTCTCAGTCTCGCTGCGCTCGCCAGCTCCCCCGAAGGGTGGAGCTTTACCGCACGGACTGGCAGATAACAAAAAAGCTCCCCCTTTCGGGGGAGCTGGATGCGAACGAAGTGAGCAGACTGAGAGGGTCGAGCTTCTTAGTTTTCAGAAGAGATATCCTGTCCGAAGTACTTTTCGCTCAGGGTCTTTAGGGTACCATCGGCGCGCAACTCCTCAATGGCGGTGTTCAGTGCGTCCAGATAGGCGGTGTCCTCGCTCTTGAGCACCGGGATGGCCACATGAGAGGCTTCGGCAGTCTGCGCCACCAGCTTGAAGTCTGCGTCCGGGTGGACATTCAGGTAGTCGTAGAAGGAAACGTCCGCGTTCAGGGTGGCATCAATGCGGCCTGCGGTCAGCAGCTGGATGGTCTCCTCCAGCGTGTCGATGCCCTGCACGGTAGCACCGTAGCTTTCGGCCAGCTCCATGTAGGTGGAAGCCAGACTGTTGGCGGTGGTCTTGCCCTTCAGGTCCTCAAAGCTGTGGATATCCTCGTTATCCTTGCGCACCGCCAGCGCAGTGTGGATGTAGCCGTAGGGGGTGGTGAAAGCGTAGGTCTTGGCGCGCTCCTCGGTCACCTCCACGCCGTTGCACACCATGTCGTAGCGGCCGGCGTCCAGACCGGCAAACAGGCTGTCCCAGTCACTTTCCACATACTCCGGTTCCACGCCCAGCTTTTCGGCAATGGCGCGGGAGACCTCCACATCGTAGCCCACCAGCGTGTCAGAGGAATCGTGGTAGCTCCACGGCTGCCATGCGCCCTCCAGCGCCACCACCAGCTTGCCGCTCTTCTGGATGCTGTCCAGCTTGTTCAGCGGTGCGGAGCTGGCAGTACTGGCGGCGGTGTCCTTGGAAGAGCAGCCGGTCAGACTGAGCACCCCGGCTGCGGCCATAACACCCATCAGAGAAATAAAGGTTCTGCGTTTCATAAGTAAAAATTCCTTTCTGTCGTGAAAAATGCAAAAAGAGAAGTGGTTTTATTCCGTGTGGGCGATCCTGCGCAGGAAGGCCCGGGTACGCTCTTCCTTGGGGGATGCAAAGAACTGCTGAGAGGGGGCCTGCTCCACCACCACGCCGTTCTCCATGAACACGGTCTTGGAGGAAACGTTGCGGGCAAAGCCCATCTCGTGGGTGACCACCAGCATGGTCATGCCCTCCTCGGCCAGCTGCCGCATCACGCTGAGCACCTCGCCGGTCAGCTCCGGGTCAAGGGCGCTGGTGGGCTCGTCAAAGTAAATAATCTCCGGGTCGGCGGCAAGGGCGCGGGCAATCGCCACCCGCTGCTGCTGTCCGCCGGAAAGCTGGCGGGGGTAGTAGTCGGCACGGTCGGCAAGGCCTACCTTGGCAAGCATCTTCATGCCGATCTCATCCGCCTGCTCCTTGGGCAGTTTACGCGCCACGATGAGCCCTTCGCTCACATTCTGCAGGGCGGTCTTGTTGCGGAACAGGTTGTAGTTCTGGAACACAAAGGCGGTCTTTTTGCGCAGCCGGGCAATGTCGGCGCGGCTGGCATGGGCAAGGTCAAAGCTTTCGCCGTCAAACACCAGCTGCCCGGCATCGGCAGTTTCCAAAAAGTTCAGGCAGCGCAGCAGGGTGGTCTTGCCGGAACCGGACGGCCCAAGAATGGCCACCACATCGCCCTTTTCCACGGTCAGGTCTACCCCGCGCAGCACGGGCAGCTCGTTGGCGACCTTCCGCGCACCGGGGCGGTGGAAAAGGCCGGGCTTTGCGTAGGTGCGGAAGGTTTTTTGCACATTGCGGATCTCAAGCATAGCCATAGGTGTGCACCTCCCTTTTTACTGGAAGCCGCGGGCGTTGAGCTGACGTTCCAGCAGCGCCTGCAGCTTGGTGATGACGGTACAGAACAGCAGATACACCACAGCCACCTCACAGTAGATGGGCAGGAAGATGTAGGTGCGGGCGGCTACCCGCTGCCCGGCCATGAACAGCTCTGCCACCGTGATGTTGGACGCCAGAGAGGTGTCCTTGATCATACCGATAAGGGAGTTGGACAGCGCAGGCACGGCGGTGCGCAGCGCCTGCGGCAGCACGATGCGGCGCATGATCTGCCACCAGCTCATGCCCACACAGTACCCGGCCTCCAGCTGCCCCTGCGGTACGCTTTCCAGCGCACCGCGCATGGTCTCGGCGCAGTAGGCACCCTCGTTGAAGGCAAAGGCAATGACCGCCGCCGGAAAGGCGTTCAGCATGATGCCCACGCTGGGCAGACCGTAAAAGATGATGAACAGCTGCACCAGCAGCGGCGTGCCCCGGATGACCCAGATATAGAACCGGGCGATCTGCCGCAGCACCGGCACATTGGCGTACTGCACCAGCGCCACCGCCACTGCGATGATCATGGCAAAAAAGAAGGAGAGAAGGGTCAGCGGAATGGTCATGGTCAGGCCTGCCGTCAGGATGCGGGGCAGCGCCTCCACCAGCACACTGACCGTGCGGTTGGTTAAAAGTGCTTCAAACATTGTTTTTTCCTCAAAGCTAAAAAATGCACAAGCCGGCAAAGCCCTTGCCGACTAAAGCAGTATATACCTTAAAGTAGGGTCAAAGTCAAGAGACTGAATCACCAATCCCTACAAAACCTACCAGAATACTATAATAGCATGAAATGCCCCGCAGCGCAAACGGTTTGTACAAAACGTGTGATGTGACCGAAAAATGGCATAAACTTGTTAAATATTTGTGCAATGCGGCAGATGCTTGACGCTGTGGGCGCTTTCGTGTACAATGGACATAGTAGTGCGCAGGCGCGGGGCAACGGCCCGGCGCGGCGCAAATCCACCGGCAGGGGGCTTGCCCCTTGCCCGGTGCAGACACGGAGGATACGAACGTGAAAAAGTTTAGTATTGGTGTTCTGGGTGCAGGCACCTGGGGCATGGCTCTGGCACGGATGCTGACCGTCAGCGGCAACGATGTGCAGGTGTGGTCGGCTATTGAAGCCGAGGTGGACAACCTTTCCACCACCCGGGTGCACCCCAATCTGCCGGGAATGGTCATCCCGCAGGAGCTGCGTTTTACCAAAAGCATAGAGGAAGTGTGCACCGGCAAGGATGTGCTGCTGTTTGCAGTGCCGTCGGTGTTCGTGCGTGCCACGGCGGCCAAGGCGCGGCCCTATATCCGCTCCGGCCAGATCATCGTGGATGTGGCAAAGGGCATTGAGCCCGATACCTTATATACCATGACCGAGATCCTTGCCGATGAGCTGAGCCACGAGAACGGCCCCCGGGCGGTGCGTCTGGTGGCGCTCAGCGGCCCCACCCACGCCGAGGAGGTGGCGCTGGATCTGCCCACCACCATCGTTTCCGCCAGCCCGGATCTGGAAGCTGCCGAGGTGGTGCAGGAGGTGTTCAGCAACACCTGTATGCGCGTGTACACCAACACTGATATCAAGGGCGTGGAACTGAGCGGTGCTATGAAGAACGTTATCGCGCTGGGTGTCGGCATCTCCACCGGCCTTGGCTACGGCGATAACGCCCGCGCCGCTCTGATCACCCGCGGCATTGCCGAGATCGCCCGGCTGGGCGTGGCTATGGGCTGCAATGTCCAGACCTTTGCGGGTCTGGCCGGCATCGGCGATCTGATCGTCACCGCCACCAGTATGCACAGCCGCAACAACCGCGCCGGTATCCTGATCGGCAAGGGCGAAAGCCCGGAGCAGGCCGTGAAAGAGGTCGGCATGGTGGTGGAGGGCATCAACGCCCTGCCCGCCGCCATGGAGCTGGCTGAGAAGTACCATGTGGAAATGCCCATTGCCCAGACGGTGAACGCCATCGTCAAGGAGGGCATGAGCGCCAGCGACGCGCTGCGCAATCTGATGTCCCGCGACCGCAAGAGCGAGATGCCGCAGGGCTATGAGAGCGTGTGAACCTGAAATAATCGAAAAGAGGCTTCCGGAATGTCTGCGGGCATTCCGGAAGCCTCTTTTATTTGGCGGGAGGTACAGAAAAATTATTAAAACTTTTTACAGAAAACAGACACAAAAGGGTAGAAGGTCGGCAAACTTTCTGCTATACTGGAAACGATAGAATTTTTGGTCAGTGCAGCCGGAACAGGGCGGCGGGCGCTGGCACTGCAAGAAGGAGGAATGAGAAATGCCCTCTACCTACGCACACCGCCGCTTTGGCGCAAATGTGCTGGATCATCTGCCCGCGCCGCTGCGGAAAAAGCTGGAGGCGCACCGGGAGCTGTACGATATCGGCCTGCACGGGCCGGATGTGCTGTTCTATTACCATGCGGAAAAGTCCACCCCGGTCGCTGCGCTGGGCAATGCCATGCACGACGAGCAGGGCAGAACGTTCTTTGACCGGGCACGGCGGGTGGTGCACGAGGAAGCCGACCGCGAGGCTGCGCTGGCCTACGCGCTGGGCTATGTGTGCCATTTTGCACTGGACAGCACCTGCCACCCCTTTGTGGAACAGTTTACCCGGGAAAGCGGTGTGACCCACTGTGAGATCGAGACCGAGTTCGACAATATGCTGCTGCGCCGGGACGGCTATGACCCGCTGACCTTCTTTACCGCCAGCCATATCCACCCCAGCGCGGCAAACGCCCGGGTCATTGCGCCGTTTTACAAGGATATTTCGGAGCAGACAGCGCTGGAATCCCTGAAGGGGATGATCACGGTGCATAAGGTGCTGCAGGCTTCGAACCCGGTCAAGCGCTGGGTGGTGCTGACCGGCATGAAGGTGCTGGGCAAGTACGATGGGATGCACGGCCTTGTGGCAAACCCGCAGCCGAACCCGCAGTGCACCGAGAGCAACCGCAAGCTGGATGCGCTGTACGCCAAGGCTCTGCCGCTGGCAAAGCGGCTGATCTTAGAGTATGTGGCAAAGCTGGACACGGACGAGCCGCTGGACGCTGCCTACGACCATACCTTTGGGGAATTTTAAAAACTGCACCGCCCGGCGGTGCAAGGGGAAAAGGGAAATACGATGAAAACTGAAAAATTCAAGGTGACACCGCTGGAGCGGGCATGGATCTTATACGATGTGGGCAACTCGGCCTTTGTGCTGATGATCGCCACGCTGGTGCCCATCTTCTTCAATGCACTGGCCGAGGCCGGTGGCGTGAGCAAGGTGGACTATCTGGCCTACTGGGGTTACGCAAGCTCCATCGTCACGGTGGTCACCGCCATTCTGGGCCCCATTCTGGGCACGCTGGCCGACACCAAGGGCTTTAAAAAGCCCATCTTCATGCTCTGCCTTTTTGTGGGCGTCGTCGGCTGCTGCGCCATGGGTCTGGCGGGCACATGGCTGGCCTTTCTGATCATTTTTATCATTGCCAAGATCGGTTACTCCGGCAGTCTGGTGTTCTATGATTCCATGCTGGGCGATGTGACCACCCCGGAACGGATGGACATGGTGTCCTCCCGCGGGTACGCATGGGGCTATATCGGCAGCTGTGTGCCCTTTGTGGTCTGTCTGGCGCTGGTGCTGGGCAGCAGTGCGGTGGGGCTTAGTCAGATGACCGCGCTGTCCATCGCGCTGGTCATTACCGCCGTATGGTGGCTGGTGGTCACCCTGCCGCTGCTGAAAAAATACCGCCAGATCAACTATGTGGAGGTGGAGCAGCACGCCATCCGCCAGAGCTTTGTGCGCATTGGGCAGACCTTGAAGCATCTGCCGCAGGACAAGCAGGTGTTCTGGTTCCTGCTGGCGTTCTTCTGCTACATTGACGGCGTGTATACCATCATTGATATGGCCACCGCCTACGGCACGGCACTGGGGCTGGACACCACCGGTCTGCTGCTGGCGCTGCTGGTCACCCAGATCGTGGCCTTCCCCTCGGCGCTGATCTTTGGCCGCCTGAGCCAGAAATACGCGTCCAAGACCCTCATCCCGGTGTGCATTGCGGCCTATACCGGCATCGCCGTCTTTGCCTTCTTCCTGAAGAGCCAGTGGCAGTTCTGGGTGCTGGCCGTGGTGGTGGGTATGTTCCAGGGCGGTGTGCAGGCACTGAGCCGCAGCCACTTTGCCAAAATCATCCCGCAGGAAAAATCTGGCGAATACTTTGGCCTGTTCGACATCTGCGGCAAGGGTGCATCCTTCCTTGGCACCATGATTGTCAGTGTGGGCAGCCAGCTGACCGGCAGCGCCAACGTGGGTGTGGGCTCCATTGCCATCCTGTTTGTCATCGGCTTTGTGCTGTTCGGCATTTCCACCCGGACGGAAGAGACAAAGCAGGCCTGACCATTTTATGAGAAAACGAAGCCCGGAGCGTCCGCAGACGTTCCGGGCTTCGTTTTTTGTTCAGAGGGGTCGCTGTACAAAATGCTGTCGGGCGGGGGCAGTACGGGCAAAATTATCATGCAAAAAATACATCCTTGAAAAAAGTGGAATTAACCTATTGACAAACTAGGTAGAACGGGATATAATGCAAACATCCAATCCACCAGTCTTGTAGGGAAATGAAACAGAGGTTCTCCGGCGGGTGGTACATAGAGGGATGGAAAAGTTTTACCGGAAGGAGGGCACAAAGATGAAGCTGATCTGGAAAGAACTGCTGCACGCGAATTATCGCTGTGGGCGAATGCATACCAACCGGGCACCGGCATCGGATGTGTACTGTATGTTGCCCTCGGCTGCGCGAATGTGCACCCGAATGTGACAGCAGCAGCTCCGGTAGACCACACTGCCCGGTGCGCCTTTGAAAACGCATCGGGATTTTTTGTACACAACAATAATACTTTTAGTATATTAAGAGAGGCAAATAACAATGTCTGAATATAAATTTGAGACCCTGCAGCTTCATGTCGGTCAGGAGCAGGCCGACCCCGCCACCGATGCCCGTGCGGTGCCCATCTACCAGACCACGTCCTATGTGTTCCGCAACAGCCAGCACGCCGCCGACCGTTTCGGTCTGGCCGATGCAGGCAACATCTACGGCCGGCTGACCAACTCCACGCAGGATGTGTTCGAAAAGCGCATCGCAGCGCTGGAGGGCGGCGTGGCAGCACTGGCTACCGCTTCCGGTGCAGCCGCCATCACCTACACCATTCAGGCACTGGCACAGGCCGGTGACCACATCGTGGCACAAAAGACCATCTATGGCGGCAGCTACAACCTGCTGGCGCACACTCTGACCCAGTTTGGCGTCAACACCACCTTCGTGGATGCCCACGACCTTGCACAGGTGGAAGCTGCTATCCAGCCCAACACCAAGGCTGTGTATCTGGAGACGCTGGGCAACCCCAACAGTGATATCCCGGATATCGATGCCATTGCCGCCATCGCCCACAAGCACGGCCTGCCGCTGGTCATTGATAACACCTTCGGCACCCCGTACCTCATCCGTCCCATCGAGCACGGCGCAGACATCGTGGTGCACTCTGCTACCAAGTTCATCGGCGGCCACGGCACCACGCTGGGCGGCATCATCGTGGACAGCGGCAACTTCGACTGGAAGGCCAGCGGCCGTTACCCCAACATTGCCGCCCCGAACCCCAGCTACCATGGCGTCTCCTTTGCGGATGCCGCAGGCCCTGCCGCTTTTGTCACCTACATCCGCGCTATCCTGCTGCGTGATACCGGCGCTACCATCTCCCCCTTCAACGCCTTCCTGCTGCTGCAGGGCACCGAGACGCTGAGCCTGCGCATTGAGCGTCATGTGGAGAACACCAAAAAGGTGGTGGAGTTCCTTGCCAACCACCCGCAGGTGGAAAAGGTGAACCATCCCTCGCTGCCGGATCACCCGGATCACGCCCTGTACCAGAAGTACTTCCCCAACGGCGGCGCATCTATCTTTACCTTTAATATCAAGGGTGGCCGCGAGGAGGCCTTTACCTTCATTGATAACCTGAAGATCTTCTCTCTGCTGGCCAACGTGGCGGACGTGAAGAGCCTTGTCATCCACCCGGCCTCCACCACCCACAGCCAGCTGACCGATGCAGAACTGGCCGAGCAGCAGATCTACCAGAACACCATCCGCCTGTCCATCGGCACCGAGCACATTGATGACATCCTTGCCGATCTGGAAGCCGGCTTCGCAGCCGTCCGCGGCAAGTAAGCAGCGATTCTCTTTCCCGCAAAGGGAATGTGATCTTCCTTTTATTCCTGTCCAAGCCTCCATAAGTGTGCGACAAGACCCCCGGCTGCTCGCCGGGGGTCTTGTCATCATTAAAAAAGTGGTTCAGAAACGCCTGTGGGCGTTTCTGAACCACAAATTATACTGCCGTTTTTCCGATTAGCGGCCGATCAGCAGGTCGCGGCGGCAGCGCAGACCCACAGAGAGGGTAGCATTGCTGCCCAGATGCCGCAGGGTGACGCGGGTGCCGGACTTCTGTCCCTCGCACAGCAGCGAGAGGTTCAGGGTGGTGGTGTTCTTCTCGGTCACCAGCACCAGCGTTTTCACACCGTTGGCCTGCAGGGTCTGCATATCCTCGATGGTGGTGCGGAAGGTAGCCACCTCGGCGGGGACGTCCAGCGTCAGCACGCCGTCCTTCTGGCGGGCGGTGTACAGCAGCTGCTTGCCCAGCAGACCCTTGACGGTGTAGCGTGCCTCGGTCTTTGCGGTGTCGGCCAGCTCATCGCCGGAGATCAGCATGATGTTGCCCTGAATGGGGTTGCCCTCCGGGGCACCGTAACCGCCGTAGCTGGGGTCTTTTTCGCCCACGGCAACGTCACCGCTGTGCAGTGCGATGTCGCCCTGCACCATCTGCTCCTGCGGGGGCAGATAGCCCTCCACACAGGTAGAATCCACCTCGGCGGCAAAGGCACCCACGCTCAGCATGGCAGCGGCGCACACCGCCACAGCGGCACAGCTCAGGGTACGGACAAACTTTTTGTTCAGCATCTTCATAGGAAATACCTCCTGAAAACGGCAGCCGCAGGGACTGCCTTGTTTTTTTTTGCATCATAATTTTTTTAAACCATGGTTCAGCTGCGGCGCATTCACAATGGAAAACCGCCGTATCTGCTTTGTAAACGGATACGGCGGCCGGATTATTGCAAAAGATTCAAAAATTTTTATTTTCAGGGATTTTCTGGTTTATTTTCGGCATCATCGCGGTTGAGGATATCCATGAAATCCTCGCCGGTGATGGTCTCTTTCTGGTACAGGTACTGTGCCAGCTCATCCAGCTTTGCGCGGTTCTCGGTCAGGATGCGGATGGCCTTTTCGTGCTGGGTCTTGACCAGCTCTACCACCTTCCGGTCGATCTCACACTGGGTCTGGGCACTGCAGGCCAGCGAGGTATCGCCGCCCAGATACTGGTTGTTCACGGTTTCCAGTGCCACCATGTCAAATTCATCACTCATGCCGTAGCGGGTCAGCATGGCACGGGCAAGCTTTGTAGCCTGCTCGATATCATTGGACGCGCCGGTGGTGATGGAGTTGAAGGCTACCTCCTCGGCAGCGCGGCCGCCGGTCAGGGTGGCGATCTTGTTTTCCAGCTCGGCCTTGTTCATCAGGTAGTGGTTGCCCTCGTCCACCTGCATGGTGTAGCCCAGTGCGCCGGA
>ERZ773130.3205-NODE-3205-length-11153-cov-9.578573_pt1 | contig 11153 bp, 9 predicted proteins | sample MGYA00511919_ERZ773130 | MGnify/ENA primary metagenome ERZ773130 (study PRJEB29015, sample SAMEA2737851) | human gut metagenome | biome: human gut; feature: human-associated habitat; material: faeces | place: China | collected 2012 ...
CCGGGGCTACCAGACCATGGCCCAGTGCGAGGACTGCCGCGAGGTGCTCAAGTGCACAAAGTGCAGCGTGCCGATGGTGTACCACAAAGCGGCGCACAAGGTATTGTGCCACTACTGCGGCAGCCAGATGGAACCGCCCACTGTGTGCCCCGCCTGCGGCGGCAAGCTGCAGTACCGGGGCTTCGGCACCCAGAAAGCCGAGGAAGAGCTGGCAAAGCTGTTCCCGGATGCGCGGGTGCTGCGCATGGATCAGGATTCCACTGCCGCAAAGGATGCCCACGAAAAGCTGCTGGCAAGGTTTGCAAACCACGAATATGACATCATGGTGGGCACCCAGATGGTGGCCAAGGGACTGGATTTTGAGGATGTGACCCTTGTGGGCGTGCTGGGCATCGACTCGCTGCTGTTTGCGCAGGGCTTCCGCGCGTATGAGAACGTGTTCAGCCTCATCACGCAGGTGGTGGGCCGCAGCGGACGGGCCAGAGACCCCGGCTTTGCCATCATCCAGACCACCGACCCCGATAACCCGGTGCTGAATCTTGCCGCCGCGCAGGACTACGATGCCTTTTTTGAGCAGGAGATCGCCTACCGCAAGCTGGGCCTGTACCCGCCCTTCTGCGGGCTGTGCGTCATTGGCTTTGCAGGCGCAAAGGAGATCGAGGTGGCGCGGGCGGCGGCGCGCTTTGCGGCCCTGCTGGGCCAGCAGGCGGCAAAACAGCCGGACCTGCCGCTGCGGGTGCTTGGCCCCACGCCCGGCAGCATTGAGAAGATCAACGACACCTACCGCTACAAACTTACCATCAAGTGCCGCAACGACCGCCGCTTCCGCGACCTCGTGCGCAGCACACTGGAAAGATACGAACAGGAAAAACTTCCGTCCAAGGCCACCGTTGCGGTGGACCTGCACTCGGACGGTGACATCTGATTTGGAGGTACCATAAATGGCAATCCGTAACATTGTAAAAGAGGGCGATCCCATCCTGAACAAGGTCTGCCGCCCCGTCACCACCTTTGATGACCGTCTGGCTACCCTGCTGGACGACATGCACGAGACCATGATCGCCGCCGACGGCGTGGGTCTGGCCGGCCCGCAGGTGGGCATGCTGCGCCGTCTGTTCGTGGTGTGGGACACCACCGACGCGCCCGAGGAGATCCCCGAAGATTACGAATATAAGTTCATCGACTTCGTCAACCCGGAAATTCTGGCTGTATCCGAGGAAGAGGAGACTGCCTACGAGGGCTGTCTGTCCTTCCCGGGCCACAACGGCGCTGTGACCCGCCCCGCCGCGGTCAAGGTGCGCGCACAGGACCGCCACGGTGAGTGGTTCGAGCTGGAAGCTGAGAATCTGCTGGGCCGCTGCATCCAGCACGAGAACGACCATCTGGACGGCATTACCATCATGCAGTCCAGCGAGTATTTCTATGAGGATACCGAAGAGGGCAAAAAAGCTGCCCGCGAAGCGAAAGGAAACAAGTAATGCGCATTTTGTTCATGGGCACGCCGGATATTGCCGCAGAGTGCCTCAAAGCCCTGTATGCCGCCGGGCATGACATCTGCGCGGTGTACACCCGGCGGGACAAGCCGGTTGGCCGCAAGCAGGTGCTTACCGCACCCCCGGTCAAGGAAGTGGCCCTTGCCCACGGCACGCCGGTGTTCCAGCCCCGCACCCTGCGGGACGGCAGCGAGGACGAGAACATCCGCGCACTGGCCCCGGAACTGATCGTGGTGGTGGCTTACGGCTGCATCCTGCCGAAGTCTGTGCTGGAAGCGCCGAAGTACGGCTGCATCAACCTGCATGTCTCCCTGCTGCCCAAGTACCGCGGCAGCGCCCCGGTGCAGTGGGCCGTGCTGAACGGCGATGCCGAGACCGGCGTTTCCATCATGCAGATGGACGAGGGCCTTGACACCGGCGATGTGCTCTGCTGCGAGAAGATCGCCATTGACCCGGAGGAGACCAGCGGCCGGCTGTTTGACCGCGTGACTGCCGTGGGTGCACGGGTGCTGTGCGAGGTGGTGCCCGCCATCGCCGCCGGAACGCTGAAGCCCCAGCCGCAGGATCATGAGAACGCCTGCCTTGCACCTATGCTGAACAAGGAGATGGCAGAGTTCCGCCTGACCGAATCGGCTGCCCACATCCACAACTGGGTGCGCGGCATGAACCCGTGGCCCGGTGCATGGTTCGTCACCTCCGGCGGCAAAAAGCTCAAGGTGATGGAGTGCCGTGCCGTGGAAGCTCACGGCGAAGCGCCCGGCACCGTGCTGGCCACAAAGCCGCTCACGGTGGCCTGCGGTGAGGGGGCCGTCCAGCTGCTGAATGTGGTGCCGGAGGGCAAAAAGCCCATGGACGGCACCGCCTTTGCGGCCGGTCAGCGCCTGAAAACGGGGGATATCCTCTGATGGCGGCGAATCCCCGCGCGGCGGCAGTGGCGGCGCTGGTGCGGCAGGAGCAGGATGGTTTTTCCAACCTTGTTCTGGATGCCGAACTCAAGCGCCAGCAGCTGGAAGGCCGCGATAAAGCTTTTGCCAGCGCCATCTTTTACACGGTGCTGGAACACCGGGGCACGCTGGACTACATCCTGTGCCAGTTCCTGCCCAAGGGCCTTGCCAAGCTGGATGCACCGGTGCGCGAAATATTGCGCGCGGCGCTGGCGCAGGCCCGCTACATGCAGGTGCCGGTGTCCGCTGCGGTGAACGAAGCCGTCAAGCTGACCCGTGCCTTCAAAAAATCCAGCGCATCCGGTCTGGTCAACGCCGTGCTGCGCAAGGCGTGCAGCTACGACCTGAGCACCGCAAGCTTCAAAAACGAAGTGGAGCGGCTCATGGTGCTTGGCTCTGCCGGGCGGGATGTGGCGGAATTTCTGCACAAAAACTACCCGGACGAAGCACTGGATATCCTTACCTACAAGGCCGACGGCGGCATGACCAGCCTGCGGGCGAACCCGCTGAAAGGCAGCGCCGATGAGCTTTGTGCAAAGCTGCTGGCTTCCGGCGCAAAGGAAGCAAAGCGGGGCATTGTGCCCGGCAGTGTGCTGGCCCGGTTCGAGGGCAGCCCGGCGGAAAATGAGCTGTTCCGGCAGGGGTACTTCCATGTGGAAGGGCAGGCCAGCCAGCTGGCGGCGCTCTGCGTGGACGCACAGCCCGGAGAAACAGTCATCGACCTGTGCGCCGCGCCCGGCGGCAAGACCATCCTGCTGGCCGAGCAGATGCACAGCACCGGCAGGCTTTACAGCTGCGATGCCGCCGAGAACCGCGTGGGCCTGATCCGCACGGCAGTGCAGCGCATGGGCCTGACCAATGTGGAGGCCCTGTGCAACGATGCCACAAAGGTGAACCCGGCCCTGCCGCAGGCCGACCGCATTTTAGCGGATGTGCCCTGCAGCGGCCTTGGCATTCTGGCAAAAAAGCCGGATCTGCGCTACAAAAAGCTGGAACCGGCCCGCGAAGCTGAATTATTGGCCACGCAGTCGGCCATCCTCGATACGGCGGCACAGCTGCTGAAAGCGGGCGGCAGGCTGGTGTACTCCACCTGCACCATCGACCCGGCAGAAAACCAGCAGCAGATCGCGGCATTTCTGGCCCGCCACCCGGAGTTTACGGTGGTGGAGCCTGCCGCAGCGCTGCCCGCCGGGATGGCGGCAGGGGAGCACGGCGCGCTTTCGGTGCCCACCCGCACCGGCATGGACGGCTTTTTCCTGTGTGCCATGCAGAAAAACGGGGAAAAGCTGCAATGAAACAGGTGGCTTGTTCGTAAAAAACAATAGGAGAACACAATGGAACAAAAACGCTGTATCTCTTCCTTTACGCTGGCAGAGCTGACCGCTGAACTGAAAGCGATGGGTCAGCCGGGCTTCCGGGCAAAGCAGATCTTCCACTGGGTGCACCAGAAGCTGGTCACCGAGTTTTCTGCCATGACCGACCAGCCCAAGACCCTGCTGGCAAAGCTGGAAGAAAGCTTCTACATTGCCGCGCCCAAGATCGAGCGCAGGCAGGAAGCAAAGGACGGCACGGTAAAATATCTGCTGCGCATGGCAGACGGCAACTGCATCGAGACCGTCGTGATGCGCTACCACTACGGCAACACGGTGTGTGTGTCCACGCAGGTGGGCTGCCGCATGGGCTGCCGCTTCTGCGCGTCCACCCAGGCGGGCCGCGTGCGCGATCTGGAAGCCGGTGAGATCTGCTCTGAGATCTACACCGCCCAGAAGGATATCGGGGAGCGCATTTCCCACATCGTGCTCATGGGCATTGGCGAACCGCTGGATAACTTTGACGAAGTGATGAAGTTCCTGGAGAACATCACCTCGCCCGAGGGTGTGAACATCGGGATGCGCAACATCAGCCTTTCCACCTGCGGTCTGGTGCCCAAGATCGACCAGCTGGCCGAGAAAAAGCTGCAGCTGACCCTCTCGGTGTCGCTGCACGCACCCAACAATGAAATTCGCAGCGGCATGATGCCGGTGAACGATGCCTATCCCGTGGAAGTGCTGATGCAGGCCGTGCGCCGCTATCAGGACACCACCGGCCGCCGCGTGAGCTTTGAATATTCCATGGTGCGCGGTGTCAACGATTCCGATGCCTGCGCCAGACAGCTGGCAAACCTGATCCGGGGCATGGGTGCCCATGTGAACCTGATCCCCATCAATCCGGTGGACGGCAGCCCGTACTCGGCCACCGATGCAGCCAACGTGCACCGCTTCCAGCAGAAGCTGGAGAGCCTTGGCGTGAACGCTACGGTGCGCCGCCGCCTTGGCAGCGAGATCAGCGCCGCATGCGGCCAGCTGCGCCGTGACGAAATGAACGGGAAAGCGTAAAGATTAAAGGGAGAAGCCTATGAAACTTGCAGGAAAAACGGATGTCGGCAGGGTCCGGCAGGATAATCAGGACGATTATCGCGCAGGAGAACTGCCCGGCGATGCCGCATGGCTGCTGGTATGCGACGGCATGGGCGGTGCACGCGGCGGCAGGGAAGCCAGCCAGAGCGCGTGCGATGTGATCGAGCGCTGCTTTCAGGAGCAGTATGCTTCCAAGTGCCTGCCCGGCGAAGAGGAGACCTTTTTGAAAAAGAGCCTGCTCAGCGCCAACCGCTTTGTGTTCCAGAAGGCCCTGCGTGAGGAATCACTGGCGGGCATGGGCACCACGGCTGTGTGCGCACTGGTGCGCGGCGGCAAGGTGTTCCTGTGTCATGCAGGCGACTCGCGGGCGTACCTGTACCGGGACGGCAGACTTGCCCAGCTCACCCACGACCACTCCTATGTGCAGGAGCTGGTGGACTGTGGCACCATTACCGTGGAGGAAGCCGAGCACCACCCCCAGAAGAACATCATCACCAAGGCGCTGGGCGTGGACTACCGGCTGGACTCGGAGTTCACCACCGCACCGCTGCAGAAAGGGGATATCCTGCTGCTGTGCTCGGACGGCCTGACCAATGCCGTGCCCAGAGAACAGCTGGAACAGCTGCTGCGCACCGGCGGGTTCTACGACCTGCCGGACCTTCTGATCCGCACGGCCAACGAGAACGGCGGCCCGGATAACATCACCGCGCTGCTGCTGTGTGTGGAGGAGGTGCGCTGATGGACAACCTGATCGGCAAAAAGCTGGACGGCCTGTATGAGGTGCGGGAGCTGATCGGCTCCGGCGGCATGGCAAACGTCTACAAGGCGGTCATGCTGGGGCACAACGGCCCGGTGCCTGCCGGTACCGTGGTGGCGGTAAAGGTGCTGCGGCAGGAGTATATGCACGACCCGGACCTTGTGCGCCGCTTTAAAAATGAATCCAAGGCCATCTCGCTGCTGAACCACCCCAACATCGTAAAAGTGTACGATGTATCGGTGAATGATGATCTGCAGTATATCGTGATGGAATATGTGGACGGCATGACATTGCGCGAGTACCTTAACCAGCGCGGCGGCAGGCTGACCAACCGGGAGACCGTGCACTTCATCTCCCAGATCTTAAAGGCGCTGGAACATGCCCACGCCAACGGTGTGGTGCACCGGGACATCAAGCCCCAGAACATCATGCTTTTGGACAACGGCCAGCTGCGCATGATGGATTTTGGCATTGCACGCATCTCCCGTGCCGAGAACCAGCTGCTGAGCGGCAAGGCCATGGGCAGCGTGCACTATATCAGCCCGGAGCAGGCCAAGGGCGATGAGACCGACTGCACCAGCGATATCTACTCGGTGGGCGTGATGATGTACGAGATGCTCAGCGGTCATCTGCCCTTTGATGCAGACGACATGGTGGAAGTTGCCATCAAGCAGATCTCCGATAAGCCGAAGTCTTTGCACGAGATCGCGCCGGAGGTGCCGAATGCACTGGTGGAGATCACCGAAAAGGCCATGGCAAAGCTGCCGCAGAACCGCTACGCATCCGCCCGCGAAATGCTGGATGCGCTGGACACCTACGTGCACAACCCCTCCGTGATGTTCGAGTACAAGTATATTACAGAAGATGCTCCCGAAAAGGTGGTGAAACGTACCATGAACCAGAACCGTGCAAACCGTCAGGCCGAAAAGCCTGCGCCCCGCGGCAAAAAGGCCGCACCGCGCAAGAAAAAGCGCACCATCTTCCTGCCGGCACTGTTCGGCATTACCATTGCATTTGCACTGGCGTGCCTTGCGCTGTGCTGGATGATCCTGAACGATTCCTCCAACCTGATGAACAACAAGGCCGATATCACGCTGGGCGATTATATCGGCATGACGCAGGACGAGGCTGCTGCCACCGAGCAGGTGGTCTCCGGCCAGATCAGCGTTACCTGGGAGCAGGAGTACAACAGTGACTATGCGGCGGGCTATATCTATAAGCAGTCGCCGGTGTCCGGCCGCACGGTGCGCGAGGGCCAGAATGTGACCCTGACTGTGAGCCTTGGCACCCAGTACGTTACCGTGCCGGACCTGACCAACTATGTGCAGGCCGATGCAGAGCAGCAGCTCAAGGAGCTGGGTGTCTCGGTGCTGGTAACGCAGGCTGTGGATACCTCTGTGGCATCCGGCGCGGTGATCCGCACCGACCCGGCGGCGGGCAGTCAGGTGGCTGCAGGCAGCACTGTGGTGATGTATATCAGCCGCCCGCAGGTGGCAACCACCACCAAGGTGCCCTCGCTGACCGGCATGAGCACCGCTGATGCCCGCACCCTGCTGGTGCAGAACCATCTGGGCCTTGGCAGCCAGACCGAGCAGTACAGCGACCAGCCGGTGGGCACTGTCATCAGTCAGGACCCGGCGGCAGGCTCTACCACAAAGCTGAACGGCCGCGTGAACATTGTGGTAAGCGCAGGGCCAGAGCCTGCACCGGAACCGGAAGCACCCAGCGACAGCACCACCGGCGGCGACTGGTGGAGCGGCCTGTTTGGCAGCGGCTCCTCTTCTTCCAGCACCGAGACCGGCACCGAACAGGGCACAGCGGGCAGCGGCGACCCCTCGCAGAAACCGCTGACCGACTGGTGGTCCTCGCTGCTGAGCTGACGGAGGCGGGCATGAAGGGATATATCACAAAGGGCATCGGCGGCTTTTACTATGTGAAAACGCCGGAGGGCATTGTGGAGTGCAAGCCCCGCGGCATTTTCCGCAAGCAGAAGATCACGCCGGTGGCGGGCGATGAGGTGACGCTGGAGACCGAGAACGGTGCAGCCGTCATTGCCGAGATCGCACCGCGCAAAAATGTGTTCGTGCGGCCTCCGGTGGCAAATCTGGATGTGCTGTTCCTTGTGGCCAGCACCACCCAGCCCACGCCCAGCACGCTGGTGCTGGATAAGCTTGCCGCCATTGCGGTGGACAAGGGCGTGCAGCCGGTGATCGTGTGCACCAAGGGCGACTTGGCCGAGGCGGAATTCCTGCGTAAGGCCTACGAAAGATCGACCCTGCCGTTCATCCGCATCGATTACGAGACCGGCGGCGGGCTGGACGAGGTGAAGCAGTGGATCAGCGGCAGGCTGTGTGCGTTCTGCGGCAACTCCGGCGTGGGAAAATCCACCCTTTTGAACCATCTGCTGCCGGAAGCAGAGCGCGAGACCAGTGCCATCAGCCAGAAGCTGGGCCGCGGCCGCCACACCACCCGTGAGGTGACGATCTTTGAAGCCTTTGGCGGGCGCATTGCGGATACGCCGGGCTTTGCCAGTCTGGAAGCGAACCGCGCCGGGTTCATCCCCAAGGAAAATCTGGAGCATGCGTTCCCGGAGTTCGGGCCTTATCTGGGCCAGTGCCAGTTCACCGGCTGCTCCCACCGCAGCGAAAAAGGCTGTGCCGTGCGCGCCGCACTGGCCGAGGGCAAGCTCTCTCAGACCCGGTACGACAGCTACTGTGCCATGTACGAGGAAGTCAAGGACGTGAAGGATTGGCAGCGCCCGAAAGTATAAAGGATAAGGAAGAGATTCATGTCACGCTGTGTGATCATTTCGGCCTGCCCGGTTTCTCCGGAGCTGGCAGAGGCCCTGCGGCCGGACGACTTTATCATTGCCTGTGATGCAGGCTACCGCAACTGCGCACCTCTGGGGCGTAGACCCAACATCATCGTGGGCGATTTTGACACCGCCCCCTGCCCGGAACAGCAGGACGACGATATCATCGTGCTGCCCCATGTGAAGGACGATACCGACACCGAGTATGCCGCAAAGCTGGTCTCGGAAAAGGGCTTTGATGAGGTGCTGCTGCTGGGCGGCCTTGGCGGCAGACGGGTGGAGCACACCCTTGCAAACCTGTGCACCGGCCTTGGGCTGGAACAGCGCGGTGTGCGCACCACCCTGCTGGATGAGCGCAGCCGCATCACCTACGTGATGCCCGGCGAGACCCGCCGCTACCCGAAGGAGAAGTACTTCTTCTTCTCGGCCTTCCCGATGGAGGGCAGGGCGCAGGGCGTGTACGAGCGCGGCTCCTACTATGAGCTGACCGATGCGGAGCTGACCGCCAGCTACCCGCTGGGCGTCAGCAACGAGTACGCTGCCGGGTCGGACTGCATCACCATCTCCACCCGCAGCGGTGCGCTGGTGGTGGTGGAGACCATCGCAGACTGAGCGCTGCTGCCCTTGCCGGAACGTTCCGGCCCCTGCCTGCATAGGATGGGCCAGAAAACGGAAAGGCGGGGAGCATATGCAGGTAGTTGTGATCCGAAGCCCCAAGGCGCTGCGCGGCATTCTGCGCAGACTGTTCGGCATTCAAAAACAGTAAAAAAGATCCCCTCGCTGCTGGTCGGCGGGGGGATCTCGCTTCATAATACTCCTTTTTATTGCGTCAGGGCGTTGTAACAGGCATCGAACGCCTGCATAAAATCAGTGATCTCCTGTTCCGTGGTCAGGTGGCTCAGGCTGATGCGCCACGAGGACAGCGCGTTGCGCCGGTCATGGCTTACGGCAAACACGGCGCGGGAGGGCAGGCCGTCCGAAGAGCAGGCCGATTTGACCGAGACGCATACGCCCCTGGCATCCAGCTCCCGCTGGAACACGGTGCCCTTCACGTTCTGTACGCTCAGGTTTAAAATCTGCGGCACGGCGGTGTCCGGGCTGTTGATGCGCACCTTGGGGTATTGGGTAAGCCCGGTGCGCAGGCGGGCGTTCAGGGCGCAGATGTGCTCCACCCGGGCGGGCAGCTCGCTCACTGCCTTTTCCAGCGCCAGCGCCAGCGAACAGGCCAGCGCCACGGTGGGGGTGCCGCTGCGGTAGATGGTGGTGCTCTCACCGCCATGGATGAGCGGCTCCAGCGCAAGGCCGCGCCGCTTGACCAGCACACCGATGCCGTTCAGCCCGTAGAACTTGTGGGCGGTCAGGCTCATGGTGTCGATGCCCGCAAAGCTGACCGGCAGCTTGCCCACGGCCTGTGTGGCATCCACATGGAAGTGGCAGTAGGGGCAGGCCTTCAACATTTCCGCGATCTCGGCCACCGGCTGCACCACGCCCAGCTCACTGTCCACGGCAGTGACGGCCACCAGAATGGTGTCCGGGCGCAGCAGTTCTTTCAGGTGGGCAAGGTCCACCGTGCCGTCCTGCCGGATGTCCACAAGGTCGATCTCGTATCCCTGCTCCTGCAGGGCGGTCAGGCTGCCGCTCACCGAGGAGTGCTCCAGCGGGGTGGAAATGATGTGTCTGCCATGGTGGCGCTCCAGCCGGGCGATGCTCTTGATGGCAAAGTTGTTGGCCTCGCTGGCACCGGATGTATAGATGATCTCGGCGGGCTGCACATTCAGACTGCGGGCAATGCTCTGTGTGGCGGCATCGATGGCAGCCTTTGCGGCAGTGCCTGCTGCGTGGCGGGAGTTGGCATTGCCCGGGCAATTGCGCTCCACCTCGCAAAAGCGCTGTAAAACCGCTTCGTCTACCGGGGTATTGGCGGAATAATCCAGATAGATCATAAACTCTCCTGATAATTCTCTTATAATACAGATTACAATGGTAGGTTATATTATAGTGCGCTTTGGGCCGGATTGCAAGAGAAGCGGCGCAAACTTCCGGGCTGGAAATACAGGAGAATTAAGCAAAATAGTTGCACGGCGGCCAAAAGTTTGCTATAATCTCTTGAAGGACTGCTCGCTGCGGCCTTTTGCGGGGCTTTTGGCGGCGGTTTGGAAAGAGCCTGAATGAAAGGGGGAGCGCACCATGCTGCACAAGAATCATCGACTGCGCTGTATTGCACTTCTCATTTCCGGGCGGGATCATTGTTCCCAAATTTCAGGGGCATTGCCGTTTTGCTGACGGCGGTGCCTCTTTTTTTGGGCTGCGAGTTCTGTAGGAGGCAGAAAAACTTCATGAGCGAAAAGATCGATTACTCCAAAGGCATTTACGACGCGCGCCAGCTGGGCGCAGGCCGCATGTTCATTCTGGGCGTGCAGCACATGTTTGCCATGTTCGGCGCAACGGTGCTGGTGCCGCTGCTCACCGGCCTGAGCGTTTCCACCACCCTGCTGTGCGCAGGTCTGGGCACCCTGCTGTTCCACCTCATTACCAAAAAGAAGGTGCCTGCATTCCTCGGCTCCTCCTTTGCGTATCTGGGCGGCTTCTCCATCGTGGCCCCCATGCTGGCAGATGCAGACGGCAACCTGACCGTTGCCAACACCAAGATGCTGCCCTACGCCTGCGCCGCCATCGCATTTTCCGGTCTGGTGTATCTGGTGGCCAGCCTGCTGATCTCCACCTTCGGCATCCGCCGCATCATGCGGTTCT
>ERZ773130.3207-NODE-3207-length-11148-cov-3.713964_pt1 | contig 11148 bp, 8 predicted proteins | sample MGYA00511919_ERZ773130 | MGnify/ENA primary metagenome ERZ773130 (study PRJEB29015, sample SAMEA2737851) | human gut metagenome | biome: human gut; feature: human-associated habitat; material: faeces | place: China | collected 2012 ...
CTACCGCAGCCGCGGCTATGACTTCGACATCACAAGCCGCACGCAGAACGACCAGTCCTATGTCTACGGGCGCGACATCTTTGAAAACATCTCACAGATTGTGGACGAGATCTTCGACAGCTACGTCAGCCGCGAGGGCTCGGTCGAGCCCCTGTTCACCCAATACTGCGACGGTGTGCAGACCACATGCAGCGGGCTTTCGCAATGGGGAACGGTGCCGCTTGCCGAAGCGGGGCAAACACCCTTACAGATCCTGCAAAACTACTACGGGAACAATGTGGAGATCGTCACGGACGTGCCGATTGCATCCCCCGGAGAAACTGCGCCGAACATCGCGCTGCGTCCCGGCACGGGCAACGACGCGGTGCGGCAGGTGCAGATCCGCCTCAACCGCATCGGCATGAACTACCCCGCCATCCCAAAGATCACGCCGGTGGACGGCTACTTCGGGGACAGCACCGAGGCGGCGGTGAAAGAATTCCAGCGCATTTTCAACCTGACGCCGGACGGCATCGTCGGGCGCGGCACGTGGTATGCGATCTTACGCATCTACAACAGCGTCAAGCGCCTGTCCGAGCTGAATTCCGAGGGGATCTCCCTCGAGGAGATCTCCCGCCAGTACCCCGAGGTGCTCGCCGAGGGATCGGAAGGCTCCGGCGTGCGGCTGGTCCAGTACTTTATATCCTATATCGCGCAGTTTGTCCCAACCGTGCAGGCAACCGACATTGACGGTATCTTCGGTCCGTCCACGAGGAAGTCTGTGGAGAGCTTTCAGCGCGCCTACGGGCTGCCTGCCGACGGCATTGTGGGCGAGCAGACCTGGCGGGAGCTGAACAACGTATATACGGGGCTGCTTGCCTCGATCCCGACTGCATACACCGAGGGCGTCACTGTGCCCTATCCGAGCATCATCCTGCGCGTGGGCAGCGAAAACGACTATGTGCGGCTGCTTCAGGAGTACCTGAACTATATCGGCAGAACCTACACGCAGATTCCCTCCGTGCCGGCGACCGGCTATTTCGGCGCGCTGACCTACAATGCGGTCGAAGCCTTCCAACGCCTGTTCGGGTTTGATCCGAACGGTGAGGTCGACTCGGCGACCTGGAATGCCATTATCGACACATACGAAGACCTTTATAACGGCAACCAGCTGAGCCCGGGACAGTATCCCGGCTATGTCATCTCGTGAGGTGAGAGCATGATACAGGCAAACGACGAACAGGCAGTCATAAGACAGCTGCAAACCATGCTGCGCAGCATACAGATCGCGCGCGGCGATGTCGTCACGGTCCCCGTGGACGGCATCTACGATACGGCGACCCGCGATGCGGTTGAACAAATCCAGCATGAAAACGGGCTTGCCGTGACCGGCAAAGTCGATCTCGAAACCTACAATCTGATCTACGGCATGGCGCTGGAGGCGGATTTTGCCGCCAGTGAGCCGATGCCGCTGTATGCGTTCCCCAAGGGACGCACCCTGAGTGCCGGTGAAGTCAGCGATCTTGTCATTCTCGTACAGGTGATTCTGAATGCGCTGACCGACGGCTACGACGATCACCCGCATTTCAAACTCGACGGCGCATACACCGACGACATCGCCGCAGCGATCCGCCGCTTTCAGATGCGAAACGGCATTCCGCCGACGGGGGACGTGGACAAAGCCACATGGAATGCTCTTGTGCGCAATTACAACAAATACCGCGACGCAGGCGCATAACATCGCGAAAAAGCGCGAAAAAAGGCGTGCGCCGCAAATCGAGCGAGGAATCCGCACCCCATCGTGCGCCTCGCTTTTGATTTGACTTTCATAGACTTTGACTTTTGCTGACTTTCTCGGTATACTGTCTGTATCAACCGAAAAGGAGCTGAACAACTTGCTTCTGTCCGATACGATCGCATCCTTCATTGATCAAATGCTGAACGACTGCGGCGGCACGCTTGAGATCAAGCGGAACGACCTCGCCAAAAAGCTCGGCTGCGTGCCGAGCCAGATCAACTATGTGGTTGCCTCCCGCTTCACGCCGGAGCGCGGCTATCTCATTGAGAGCCGCCGCGGCGGCGGCGGATACATCCGCATCGTCCGCCGCGAGATCGACGCAGACGGCATAGTCGAGGCGGCATTTGCCGCCGTCGGCGACAGTCTCACCGAGACCGCGATGCGCTCGACGCTCGACACCCTTTATGCCGCCGATCTGATCACATCGAGAGAGAAAAAGTACATCCGCTCCTGCCTGTCGGCATCGGCGCTTTCCGCACTGCCGCGCGAGATGCAGGACGCCGCTCGCGCTGCGGCATTCCGCGGCTTTCTGCTGGCGCTGATGAAATAAGCGCGCAAAGCATGTGTCCTCCGCCGATAGGTTTTCCCGCAAAATGGGTATACTCTGCAAAGAAGAAATGCCCATCCGCGCGGGCGGTGAAAATCCAAACCTCTCTGTGAAGGAGGGTCACTATGACAAACCGTTTTACAAGAAAAGCGCAGAATGCGCTGAACCATGCGCTGATCGCGGCGCGCAGCTTCGGGCACAGCTATGTCGGGAGCGAGCACCTGCTGGTCGGGCTTGCGTCCGACAGCGAGAGCGTGTCCGCACGCATACTCGCCGCCAAGGGCGCAACGCGGGCAAAAATCATCGACACCATTACCACTGCCATCGGCACCGGCACACCGACCGATGTGACCGCCGCCGATCTGACGCCGCGCACAAAGCAGATCATCGAAATGTCCGCCTATACATCGACCCGGCTCGGGCACAGCTATATCGGCACCGAGCACCTCCTGCTTTCGCTTCTCGAGGAGACAGATTGCGTCGCGCTGCGCGTGCTGGAGGCACTCGGCGTCAGCGCAATCGACCTCAAAAACCGTCTGCTGTCCTATTTGGACGGTGTGAAGCCCACCGCGCCCGTCGACAAAGCGGCGCGCACGCAGGCGCGCGCAGACGGCGCGCTGCGGGACTGCCCCACCCTGGCAAGCTACGGCAGAAATCTGACCGCTCTTGCCAAGGAGGGCAAGCTCGACCCGATCATCGGGCGCGATGCGGAAACCGAGCGGGTTATCCAGATCCTTGCCCGCCGTCAGAAGAACAACCCCTGCCTCATCGGTGAACCCGGCGTAGGCAAAACCGCCGTGGTCGAAGGGCTTGCCAAGCGCATTGCGGACGGCAACATTCCCGAGATGCTGCGAAACAAGACCATCGTCACGGTAGACATTCCGTCTATGATCGCAGGCGCGAAATACCGCGGCGAATTTGAAGAGCGGCTCAAGAATGTGATGGCGGAGGTGGCAAAGCGCCCCGACATCATCCTCTTCATCGACGAGATCCACACGCTGGTCGGCGCGGGTGCGGCGGAGGGCGCGCTGGATGCGGCAAACATCCTGAAGCCTGCGCTCTCCCGCGGCGAGATGCAGCTGATCGGCGCGACGACCATCGCAGAATACCGCAAAAATATCGAAAAAGATGCGGCGCTCGAACGTCGCTTTCAGTCGGTCATGGTCGGTGAACCGTCGCCCGAGGACGCCGTCCGCATTCTGCGCGGGCTGCGCGACAGATACGAGGCGCATCACAAGCTGAAGATCTCGGACGATGCCATCGAGGCGGCAGTCAGCCTGTCCGCGCGGTACATCAACGATCGCTATCTGCCGGACAAAGCCATCGATCTCATGGACGAAGCGGCGTCCCGCCTGCGCATTTCGCGCTATACTTCCCCGCCGGACGTCAAAGCGCTTGAAGCGCGCGTGGACACGCTGTGCCGCGAGAAAGAAGAAGCCATCAAAGCACAAGACTTTGAAGCGGCGGCGCGTCTGCGCGACGAAGAACAAGCCCTGCGCGATGAGCTGCGCCGCGAAACGACCGCATGGCAGGAGAATCGCCGCGATGCTGCGCTCACCGTCACACGCGAGGACATCGCGGATATTGTGACGGCATGGACGGGTATTCCGGTGCGGCAAATGGAAAGCGAGGAAAGCAAAAAGCTGCTGCACCTCGACAAAATTCTGAAAGAACACATCATCGGGCAGCCGGAAGCCGTGGACGCCGTGGCAAAAGCGATCCGCCGCGGCAGAATGGGGCTGAAGGATCCGAAGCGCCCGCTCGGCTCCTTCCTGTTTCTCGGTCCGACCGGCGTCGGCAAAACCGAGCTTTGCCGCGCGCTGGCGCTTGTCATGTTCGGCGACAGAAATGCCATAATCCGCGTGGACATGTCCGAATATATGGAGAAGCACAGCGTCTCGCGGCTGATCGGCTCACCGCCCGGCTACGTCGGCTATGACGAGGGCGGACAGCTCACCGAAAAGATCCGCCGCAAGCCCTATTCGGTCGTCCTCTTTGACGAGGTCGAGAAGGCGCACCCCGATGTCCTGAACATCCTGTTGCAGATTCTGGACGACGGTATGCTGACCGATGCGCAGGGGCGGCGCGTCGATTTCAAGAACACCGTGATCATCCTTACCTCCAACATCGGCGCGTCCGCGATCACCGAAAAGGCGAAAAGCCTTGGCTTCACTGCCGCGGCGACGGATGAAAAAGCCGCCATGGAGGCGAATGTCATGCAGGCGCTGAAATCTGCATTCCGTCCGGAATTTCTCAACCGTCTGGACGAAATCATCGTCTTCAATCGGCTGACCGATGCAGACATCCGCAAGATCGCATCGCTGCTGCTCGCCGAGCTCGGCGAGCGGATCTGCGGCATCGGCGTGGAGATCGAATTTGATCCTTCGCTTGTCGCCTATGTCGCCGAAAAGGGCTTTGACCCGATCTACGGTGCACGTCCGCTGCGGCGCGCCATCACAAGCCTTGTAGAAGACAGCTTCTCCGAAGCCATGCTGGAGGGCAGGATCGCTGCCGGTGACCGCATTCTGGCAAAAGCGATCGAGGGAAAGGTTCTCTTTGAAAAGCAGACTGCGCCGCTTCCCGATGCAGTCGGATAAAAACAGACAAAAGCCACGGAAATCCGTGGCTTTTGTCTGTTTTCGGGTTTACTCGGCAGCCGTGCCGTCCGTCTTCCAGGTTGCGACCGCACGCTGATAATACTCGTTGATAACACCGAGCAGGTTCTCGGCGACATTCTTCTTCGAATCATAGCGCGAAGCAAAGTTTGTGTCATATTCGCGAACCATATAGATCAGTTCCTTGTTGTAGGGACCGATCTGATAGTAATAGCCGATGTCAAACACGAGATTGTCGAAGATGATCTTCAGCATATCCTCGGATTCCTCATCACGCGTACTCTGTCCGATCAGGTTCACGTCGTAATAAGCCGGCGTGACGATCTTCTTGCCGTAATATGCAAGCGCCTCGGTGATCGTTCCGGCGCGCTCCACATCATTCTGAATGAGCGGCATGCAGATGAACTGCGAGTTGTAGGGTGCGACCGTGGTATAGTAATCCTTCTGCTCAGCGTTCAGCTTCGGATACGGCAGAATGCCGAAGTCGTTCTCCATCTCGCGATAGCGCGGCACGATGCCGAGCCAGGTCGTCCAGAAGAGACCGTGGTTGCCCGACCAAAGTTCCTGCTCATTATAGCCGCTGACGCGCTGATAGGTATACGCGTACTGCGTATCATAGGCAATGGAGAAATACTTTTCAAGTGCCGATACCGTCGTCTCGTTGTAGAGCGTCAGTTCGATATTGCCGTCCTCGTTGATCGTGCAGCAGCGCTGCCCTGCGGCGTTGACGATACCGACGACCGAGTCGTCCCAAACGAGCAGACCGAAGCGGTCGTTCTTATCCATCGTGCCGTTCTGATCGAGATCCTCCGTGACCGTCTTGCAGAGCTCGGCGAACTTGTCCATCGTCCATGCACCGTCATAAACCAGCGTATAGGGGTTTTCCAGCTCATAATCCTTGAGCAGCCCCTTGTTGAACAGGATGACAAATGCTGCATTGTTGTCCGAGCAGGTGATCTCGCCCGTCGTGAAGAACATAACGCCGTTCACGGCAAGGCTCTCATTTGCTTTCTGATCCCACCAGGACTTGGTGAGATCGATGCCGGGCATCGAGTTCAGGTCGTACAGAAGCCCGCTGTAGGCAAGCACGGAGACATCGTAGCCCGCGATGAGCGCAAGGTCATAGTTGCAGTCTCCGGCGCTGACGTCCGTATTGATCTGCATAAAGCCCGGTCCGCCGCCCGACGAATACGCCTGCTTGATGACCTCGGAGATCTCGACCTTGTACTTCTCCTCCACCAAACGCTTGCGCTTGTACTGCGCGTTGTCGAGTGCCAGTGAAGACTCCTCGTCAAAATTGAAGTCATTGTAGGCGACGCTGCCTGCCGAAAGAATGTTGAACGCCTCACCGCCGTAATCAGCGGTTTCGGGTACGCCGAGCGCCTCCTCCGTCACCACCGTCGTCTGCTCCGTATCGCCCGACGATGCCGTTGTGGAATCGGGGGTCTTATCGCCGCAGGCGACCAGTGCGCAAAGCAGGACAAGCGTGCAAAGAATTGTGCCGAATCGTTTCATGCGTTTTCCTCCCAATAATACAATGTACTGATTTCATCATAGCATCCCGATGCGCCAAGTGCAAGCCAATTCTGTAACCAAAACGAGACAAAAGTTCGCATAAACGTTCCGTTCCCAATCCAAAAAGCCTGCAATTTGACGCAAAAAGCCAACTGAGCAGTCGGCTTTTTGCGTCAAATTCTGATTGAATTTGCTGATTACTTCTTCTTTTTCTTCACCAGAATAACGGCAACAACTGCGGCAACCGCAACAGCTGCGACAACAATTCCGATCACAAGTCCGGTGTTGCTGCTTTCCGCAGGTGCCTCTGCTGCCGGTGCGGTCGATGCAGCAGGCGCCTCGGTGACGGTCGTCGAAGGCTTCTCGGCAGACGTGGTAACCTTGGGTGCCGTGGTTTCCTTCGGTTCGGTCGTGGGACGCGTCATCACGGTAAGCTCGGTTGTCTCGGGGGGCACCAGCTCGGGGAGCTCGGTGACAACCTCTTTGGTATCAAAGTCAACGACGGAACCGGCATTTTCAATGGTCAGCTTCGTCATGGCGTCGTGCGTGCAGACCAGCGTACCGCCCTCATCGACGATAATCTTCCAGTAGTAATCATTGCCGGGCTTTGTCATAATGTCCACGGTATCCGTAATCGTGAGCGTCAGCCCGGACGGCACCTTGAACGCGCACTGCAGCCCTTCCTGGAACAGGATCGTGTCGGTCAGCGTCGTGTTCGTGCCGATGGTCAGCGTTGCAGCATCCGCACATTTGAGCACACCGGAAGTCGGGTTGGTCTCCGGCTGTCTTTCCCGATAGTCCACGCCGTCCCAAACCGAAGTAATGGTCAGCGGACCGGTCATGGTCGGGAACGTATATGTATTGCCGGGGCGAGCCTTACCCGAAATAACCATAGTGCCACCCTCTTCACCGAGCGCCGCCATACATCCGCTGCCGTCCAGCGAACCGAGCGAGCGCCTCGCGGTTTCGGCGGTCAGACCGTCTCTGCCGTCCTTGCCGGTGTTGACATCCATGAAAACATATTTTCCCTCGGCTGCAAAAGCAGGAACGAAAAGCGCGCAGGAAAGAATCAGTGCTGTCAGAAGAATTGCTGCAAATTTCTTGAACATAACGATACTCCTTTGTGTAAGTCTTGTTATTATAGTATCATATTTTTTTCGTAAAATTCAACCAATAAAAGCAACACCGTTTCCCGATTTTTCAACCATTTGAACAAAAATGTACAATCGACAGGTGAGAAAAGCCGATTGTGCATTTGAAACAGAAGCAGCCTATTCCGAGATTGTCGCAAGGAGTGCCGCGATATCTTCGGCATCGTTTGTACCGTTTCTGTCCATATCCCCTCTGCCGCTGTACGGCGCGCCGCCGGTGATCTTGCCGCACAACAGCAGCGCATCGCGCAGCGTCTGCGCGCCGTCGCCGTCCAGGTCGCCGCGCAGCGTATCGGACGGCAGCGGCTGCGGCGTAGTCGTCGGGCCGCAGACCGTCAGAATATCGGGACCGCCGTTTTCATCCGGCACAAACTTCACGCGGTCAATGCGGGTCTGCCGCGGCTCGACCTTTCCGAGCGCTGCATGGGAGTGGTAAACCATGAAAAGCTCCTTGCCATCGGGAGACGGAATGAAAATGCCGTCTCCGACACCGTCCACGGCAGCGTTATGCGTCAGAATCTCGTTGTATGCGTACTTTGTGTACGGTCCGAGAATGTGCTCCGCCACGGCATAGCTCTCGCCGTAGTGCCCTTTGTAGTGACCGGACGCATAGATCATATAATAAAGCCCATTGTGCTTATACAGCACGCCGCCCTCGGAAATCAAGCCGTAGCCGTCATTCTCATACGCCTCGGTCGGCGTGATCGCCAGCGTCGCCGTCCCGGCGACCGGCGTGACAACGCCGTCCCGCATTGTCACTTCTTCCATCCAGACATGGTTGCCGCCGCCGAAACGGACGAAGGACATGTAGAGCCTGCCGTCATCATCGCGGTACGGATGCCCGCCGATCTCAGCGATCTCATGGAGCGGCTTTTGGTCATTCACGGGCAGAAACGGACCGTAGGGCGATGTCGCTGTCGCATACCATACGCGCTCTTTCCCCTCTTTGTTCAGCGCGGAATAGAACATATAGAACACGCCGTCATGATAAAACACGTTCGGACTCATATAGCTGTGTGTTTCCGCCGTATTCGTATGCCAGAAGACGGTCTGCCGTGCCGTCCAGTGTACAAGGTCCGGTGAAGTGGAGACGCGGAAGACCGCGTTGCCGGCGCTGATCCGATTGTACAGATAATACGTACCGTCATAGTACAATATATCCGGATCGGCGCCTGTCACGACCGGGTTTGTATAGGTTTCTCCGGCATAGACCGCAGGCTCGCCGACCGAAAGCCCGCTGACGGTGCCGCCCGTCAGCATCACGCCGAATCTGCCGGCGGTGTAACCGTCGAGCCGCAGTTCGAGCTTGGGATACGGCGATGTATCTGCGCGATTGTCTTCAAAGTACACCGCTGCAATGCCGTCTGACACCCGGATGCGCACATTGCGTGCGCCGTCGCCGACCGCGCACGCACGTTCGCCGAGGCAGGTGTAGACGCCGCTTTCGATCCTCCACAGCGACACGGTGTTATCGGGTTTGTCCACCCGGAAAAGATAACCGCTGTTTTCCCGCATGCCGAAATAGAATCGGGAAACGCCCTCGGCATCCAGCCCGCAGATCAGGTCAAAATTCGCAGCAAGCGTCGCATCGGTCATCGCCGCACCGCTGCCGGTAAGCGCGTCGCCATGCAGGTTCAGTCCCGCACTCGCACGAAAAGCAAAGCCACCAAATTCAAGCGCCTTTGTCAAATTCGGCAATGCAGGCTCGGCAAGCAGCGTCACACGGAAGTTGTCAAATCTGCCTTTGTCCGCGTAGAACTTCCGCAAGCCAACCTTGCCGCCGAATGCGCTATACACGTCCCGCGCGGATGTACCGATTGTGTAGGTCACGCCGTAGAAGCGCGTTCCGCCGTCCGCCGAGGTGACAAGGTATGTCAGCTCATTGCCGCGCACGGTTGCGGAAAGATGCAGGTCGCGCGGCAATTCGGTATCTTTACCGACGTTGATATTTCCGCTCCAAGCACCGGCTGCATCGTAGCAGCCGAGCGCACCTTTTTTGCCGTTTGCGCCGATGAAGCAATCATAGCCGAAAAAGCTCGTCGGTGCCTTTGCAAGCCCGTCCCCGATACCGCCGATCAGAATGCCGCCGGTGGAGGTGTGCCCGAGAAAATCAACCTCGACGCGGAAGTCCTTGCCCGCGAAGGCAGCCGGCAGCGTATAGGTCAAAAAAGCCGATCCGCCCGTGCCCTGCGTTTCCAGTGTGCCGTCCTGCACACGCCAGTTTCCCTGCGTCTCCAGCCCGGTCAGCGCATCTGCCGATGAAAAGTCATTCAGATAGATCATGGTTCCCTCCTCTGCCGCCGAAAAGGCAGGCGGCATGATCGAAAGCAGCAGCACGGCAAAGAGCGCGCCGCACAAAAGTTTTTTCATGATAAACCTCCGATCACAAATCTGTATGCATTATAGCACGACAGACGTGGAATTGCGATGTAATCTATCCGAATGTTTGTATAAAAACTATCGGTCAAGTAAAATGGTTTCAATGGTCGGGCTGATCCGCCGCAGCTCCGAAAAAGGCAGGAACGACGCCGGATTATCCGTATGCGGTGACAAGAACTTCTCCATCCAGATCATGTCCATCCACTTACCGAATTTATAGCCGCATTTGTGAAAATGCGCAACTGTCGTAAAGCCGAGCTTCCCGTGAAACTGCTCGCTCCCCGCGCTCGGATAGGTGATGCAGGCATTCAGATTGGTCACATGCTGCAGGCGGAGGATCGTTTCCAGCGCCCCATACAATGCCTTGCCAATGCCATGCCCGCGTGCGCCGTCCTTTACATAAACAGACAGCTCAACCGCCCGGTCATAGGCGGCACGGCTTTTGAAAACGCCCGCATAAGCGTAAGCGACCGGTTCACCATCCAACAGCGCGACAAGATACGGATAACGTTCGAGCGTGTGCGCAATCCGTGCCGTGAAATCCTCGAGTGTCGGCACGTCGTATTCAAACGTGATTGTGGTGTTTTCCACATAGGGCTTATAGATTGCGAGCAACGCAGCCGCATCCGACGGTTCTGCGATGCGAATTTCCAATTCGTTTTCCATTGTTTCCTCACATTCTGTATTTGGACAGGTCTACCCTGCCATCGACCACTTCAACGCCCTCAGCGCGCAGCATATTTGCCTGTATGTCCGCGCCGCCGAAAGCAAATTCTCCGGAAAGCCTGCCCTGCGCACTCACAACGCGATGGCAAGGCACTTCGCCGAAATAAGGGTTGATATGCAGCGCGTTGCCCACCACGCGGCAAAGCCGTGGGTTGCCGACCATGGCGGCAACCTGCGCATAGGTCGCCACCTTTCCGCGCGGAATCGTCATCACCGCGGCATAAATCTTTTCGTAAAGCTCGTTCATATTTCCTCCGTCCGGTATTGCACTATATGCCAATTATACAAGTAAATCCCCCGAAAAGCAACAAAAAAAGACGCCGAAGCGTCTTTTTGGTTCTGAATGTTCACTCAAAACTGAACAAATAGGAAGAATCGCGATCAACGAAGCTGATGCTATGAAACGAATCCGCAGATTGCTGCGAAGACGGTTCAAGC
>ERZ773130.3224-NODE-3224-length-11077-cov-2.815279_pt1 | contig 11077 bp, 10 predicted proteins | sample MGYA00511919_ERZ773130 | MGnify/ENA primary metagenome ERZ773130 (study PRJEB29015, sample SAMEA2737851) | human gut metagenome | biome: human gut; feature: human-associated habitat; material: faeces | place: China | collected 2012 ...
CTGCAGTACGCCAAGGCTGACGATTACTATCTGCGGCTTGACTATGCGCGCAAGCTGGGCAGTGAAGAGTTTACCAGTGAAGAAAGCGATAAAAACGGCAGGCTATGGTTTTTGGCCTACAAACTGTTTTAATATCGGTCAAGGATAAGGAGCTGTGTGAAGATGAAAAATGAGAAAATGCTTTTATATAAAAAGATCATGGTCACGGTTGTAAGCGGCGGCATGCTGCTTTTGCCAAACTGGGGCTATGCCCTGCCGCAGGGCGGCCAGGTCGTGGGCGGCAGTGGCAGTATCGGCTCTCCTGGCGGCGGTACAATGGATATTACCGGCAACGGCGGCAATCTGGCTATAGACTGGGACAGCTTTAATATAGCCCAGGGAGAAACAGTAAATTTTAAAAATATGCAGGCCGTTTTAAATTATGTGACGGGCAGCCAGCGCAGCGAGATTTTCGGTAAGCTGAATGGCAGCGGCGCGCATGTCTTCCTGCTCAATCCCAACGGGATCTTGTTTGGTGCCGCGGCAGAGGTCAATGTAGGCAGCCTGACAGCATCGACAAGAAGTCTGCCGGAAGAGGCCCGTAAAGGCTTTAACGGGACTTTGGGAAATTTGGATGCCGATGGTATTGCCAAAATCCAGGCCGATATTGTTAATTTAGGAACGATCGCTGCTGACGCCATAAATTTTGAAGGTAATAATATCTCGATCATCAAGGCTGATACGCTGCAGATACAAGGCGGCGACCTGGGTAAAGTCAGTTTAAAGGCCAAGGACAATATCAACATCGGCTACGAGGTGACGGATAAGACTACCATTGATGTAGGCGATGGCAGCGGGGGGCATACTGTCAGCGATTACAGCAAGGGCAACGGCACAAAAGCCAGCAGCTTGGGCATTGTCACAGCGGCCTTAGATGGCAGTGAAAAAAATATTACTGATTGTATGCTGGTACATGACGTATATGAGCTGCAGGCGATCAATAATAATTATGAAACCGAAAAAAACAGTGCAAATTTTGAATATAGTTATGTCAATGGCGATTATATGCTGGCTAACGAAATAGATGCTTCTGTTACCAGCAGCTGGAACAGCGGTCAGGGGTTTGCGTGCCTTGGCGCTTTAAAACAGCTGCCCATGGGAACCCCAAGTGGATTTCAAGGCGGGTTCACCGGCAGTTTGGACGGTATGGGGTATACTATCAGTGATTTAACGATCGAGCGCAGCGGAGAATCGTATGTTGGTTTATTTGGCTGCCTGACGGAAAGCGCGCGTGTAACGAATTTGACACTTTCCGGAAGTATCAGCGGACAAAGCAGCGTCGGCGGCATAGCAGGAAAAAACCTGGGGCTGATCCGTAATGTTGCAAATAAAGCCGCTGTCAAAGGTAATTCTTCGGTAGGTGGTATCACCAGCACTAATTATGGTACGGTGGAATTTGTCAGTAACAGCGGCAGTATCACAGCAACAAATGGCGGTAGTGTTGGCGGCATTGCCAGCAGTAATGGTGACGGGAACAAAACTGGTATTATAAAGTACGCTGAAAACACTGGTGCTGTTATTGGCTGGGGAAATCTCGGCGGCATCGCCGGTGTCAACAATAGTAAGGGGACTATTGAAAACGCTGTTAATAAAGGCTCTGTTACAAGCAATGTTGACGACAGTACCGGTTTTGGGGGGATCAGCGGGATCAATAAAGGGACAATAAAAGATGTGGTCAACGAAGGCGACGTTAAGATATATAAAGAGGGAACAATGGGTGGCAATTCGGTAGGCGGTATCAGCGGCAATAACATAGATAAGGGAACTATCGAAAATGCTGTTAATAAAGGCGCTATCCTTGGCGGCGTAGCTGTAGGCGGGATCGTTGGGGAAAATTCCGGCAGTATCAGGAACACTGAGAACAGCGGTAATATTATCGGTGTTATTTCTGCTGCCGGAGGGATCGTAGGCAGAAACGCGAATGGAAAAGGATCGGTCATCGAGGCCTTTAACAGCGGTGATGTGAGCGGCAATGGTTATATAGGCGGTATCGTTGGTAACAATAAAGGCGGTTTGATTGAAGCTGCAGCGAATGAAGGCAATATTTCTGCAGATCAGCAGCTCGCTGGCGGTATTGCCGGTTATAATACCAATGGCGGGAAAATAGTAAATGCTTCTAACAAAGGTATTATCACCAGCGGTAATTCTAAAGGGGATAGTTTTGCCGGCGGTATCTGTGGTTTTAATTCCGGCGGCAGTATCGCAAACAGCTATAATACAGGGGACGTAACTGCTGATGGAAATTATGTCGGCGGGGTCTGCGGCGCTAATGCCAATGCGCTGGTTGACGGTGTGTACAATACCGGCGCTGTCGAGGGCGCGGATAATGTGGGCGGTGTTGCCGGTTATGACGGCAATGATGAGGAGCTAGACTATGCCAGTATCAAAAATGCTTATAATACCGGCAGTGTCAGCGGTAATAAAAATATCGGCGGTATTTTAGGGCTGGGAGAATATGGCAGCGTTGCTAATGTTTATAATTTAGGCAAGGTCAGCGGCAGTGCTGACGTAGATGCAATTATGGGCGCGTCCGATACAGAAGCAGTTTCTGCCGTCCGGAATGCCTATTTCCTCACCGATAGCGGTTACCAAAAATACGGTGATGGAACAGTATATGCTACGACAGCAGAGTTCAATCAGGCTTTCGCAGATGGGCTGGGAGAAGAAGATAAAAAAGTCTGGCAGACCGATCAAAAACAGACGGCACCGTATCTGAAGCCGTTTCTGCAGGAAATCAGCGGTGATGTGGGCAGGCTGGAAGCTGCAGCTGGCAGTGATTTTAAGGCCGCGCTGCTTGCCAAACTGCAGGAGTTGGGTATAAATGTAGACCCTGATAAAATCCTGGGATTAGATGGTTTGGCAGCCGGTGAATATGATTTGGGCGAGCTGCTGTATTCTACGCAGGACGGCTATGCTCTGCAGCTGACAGGCACATTGGTGGTAAAATCCGGTACTCAGCCGGAACCTAAACCAGAGGCTCCCGCTACAGATGACAAATATACGGCCACTTTGACCAGCCTTCAGAAAAAAGTTGTGCAGGCGTGGGAACAGAGCCTGGTCAATGACAGGGATTGGCATATTGAAGAAAATCGCAGAATACAGCTGGATAATAATTCAGTAAAAATCGAGCCAGTGCTTTTTGATGAAGTGAATCTGCAGGATGAAGAAACGCCGGCAGAGTAAAAAAATACAAAGGACAAGCAGTTAAACTGCTTGTCCTTTGTGTTTTAAAGAGGGTAAAAGTTTCTGCAGCAAGTATAGCCGCTGTTTTATCTGGCCATCCGGTAAATATTTTCCATATCGGCAGCGTTCAGGGTGACGAAGCCGCCGATCGTTCTTCTGCCCATAAAGCTGCATTTGTGTGCCAGCTCTTTGATTTGGGTGTCGGTGAGTTCGATTTCCATGTCGCTGATCGAGGTAGGCATACCAATGGAACGGAAAAAGTCTTCCATGGCGGCGATTCCTTCAAGCGCTGTTTTTTCGTCATTGCCGAAGCTGTAGGGAACATTCAGTATGTTAACTGCCAGTTGCGCGAAACGGCAGGGGTTTTGTTTGAGCACATAGCGGGCCCAGCTGCCCCAGATCGCTGCAAGGCCTGCGCCGTGAGCAATATCAAACATACCGCCTAATTCATGCTCCAGCTGGTGGGAAGCCCAGTCGCCCTGACTGCGGTCGCCGGTGATGTCATTATGGGAAAGCGTGCCTGCCCACATGATCTCGGCGCGGACGTCATAGTCGGCAGGCTTCTGTAAAGCCAGTCGGGCATTACGCATGACGTTGCGCAGCAGAGCTTCGGCCATGCCGTCAGTGAGGGCCAGGGAGGTGACGCCGGGTTTGGTAAAGTAACGTTCTAAAGTATGGACGATGATGTCAGTACAGCCGCTGGCTGTTTGGTAGGGCGGCAGAGTGCAGGTCAGCTCGGGATTTAAAATGGCAAATTTACAGTAGGCATAGGGCGACTGCAGTCCGCGTTTCAGCCAGCCGTCTTCATTGGTAATGACTGACGCATTGCTCATTTCACTGCCGGCCGCGGCAATAGTAAGGACGGCACCGATAGGGGCGCAGGCCTGCGGCGCTTTGCCGCTGTAGTAGTCCCAGACGTCGCCGGGATTGGTGATGCCATAACCAATGGCTTTGGCACTGTCGATGACGCTGCCGCCGCCTACAGCGAGAATAAAATCAACTTTTTCCCGCCTGCAGATTTCAATACCTTCATAAACCTTGCTTAAACGAGGATTGGGCACAACGCCGCCCAGGGTCACATAGTGCAGTCCTGCTTCCTGCAGTGCGCCGCAGACACGATCAAGCAGACCGGATTTTTTGGCACTGCTGCCTCCGAAGTGTACCAGGACCTTGCTTGCTCCTTGTGTTTTGCAGAGTTCACCAACCTCGGCTTCGGTATTTTTACCGAAAAGTATTTTTGTAGGTGCGTAATATTTAAACTGTTCCATAATAACAGCTCCTTTGCTGCGGCAAATGCTGCCGCTGTAAAATCTTCTTAAACCTATCGTATCGCAAAACAGGCAGTTTGTAAAATGCAGAAGTTTCATAAAATTATCGGAAGGAGAAATATTTTGTGATTTCTTGGTGAACAATTTGCAAAAGAGCAAGAGTTTTGTTTGTTGATGTCGAATTGAAACGATAAATCTGAAATGATTCAGGCAGAGGAGGTAATATTATGCAGGGAAAAAAATGGATCGCCGCGGCACTGGTCTGCGGATTTTTACTGGGACAGGGAACGGCTCCGGCGCAGGCCGGTATTTTGGGTACCGTAGTTAAAGGCGGCGCTGTATCGTTATTGGTCAGCCAGTTTGCCGACCAGCTGAACAGCGCTATCAATACTTTGACGGCAAAATATCCTATCTCCAGCGATTACGCTACCAAGGTAGTGCCGATCATTACCGTGGGTGACGGAAGTTATGCCGGCGCTGCTCAGGTATCGGGACCGAAGGAGCAGGTAGATAAATGTCAGGCTGCTTTGCAGCTGGAGGCTTCCTTCTTTAAAAGCTTCCGTGCGAAAGCGCTGATCCCGGTCGATAAGGTCGCTATCAGCGGTATCAATCGCGTGCAGGGTGTGGGCGTATCGGCCCAGATCGATGTAAAGATCTAACAGCTTAAAACAATTTAAAAAGTGCAAGTCCGCAGGCTGATGTATGTCAGCCTGCGGACTTTTTTTATTTGCACGGGTATTTTAAGGGTCATGCTTTAACAAACCTTTAAAGAAAGGTGAAATTCTTTACAAGAACTTAAAGCCTTCTTAATTCAAAGCAAAGAAAGCTTTGTTATGATGACAGTGTTTCCAGATGCAAGCAAAATTTCAGTACTTGTGAAAAAGGAGAGAAGGAAATGAAATCAAGAAAATTATTCAAGGTCTGCGCCCTGCTGATGCTGGCAGTAATGAGCTGTTTGCTGTTCAGCGGCTGCGGCGGTCAGTCTGAGCAAAAGAAATTTGTGATCACTTATCTGCCGAATGAATCGACAGATAAAAATGCCGATGCCAGAAAAGGTATGGCGGGCGATTTGAGCAAGGTTTTGGGAATGGAGGTCACAGAGCTGGTATCTAACGATTATAATGCGGTGATTGAGGCGATGCGTACCGGTAAAGCCGATATGGCTTATTTTGGACCGTTAAGCTTCTGCCTGGCTTATGAACGTGCAGGTGCAGAACCGATCGGGATGATTGCCAAGGATAAAGATAAAAAGAACGCGACTTATAAGTCTGTTCTGGTTACGAGCAGCAAGAATACTGATATCAATAGTATCCAGGACATCAAAGGGAAAACGATGGCGTTCGTTGACCCGAATTCCACTTCCGGCAATCTGATCCCTTCAGCGGCGATTATGAAAGCATTTCCCGGTGAGAAGCTTTCGATGGATGATCTGCATACTAATGGCAAATTTTTCCAGGCAGTCAGCTTTTCCGGCAAGCATCAAGCAGGTCTGGCGGCTGTAGTCAAGGGTGATGTGCAGGTAGCTCCTATCTCTGATGCAATTCTGGCGGCTGAGATCAATGCGGGACGTGTCAGCAAAGATGACGTTAAAATTATTTTTGCTTCTGATCCGATCCCGTCCGAACCGATGGCTCTGCGCAGGGAACTGCCGGCAGAAGTGAAGGAAAAGGTAAAAAACTTTATCCTGAGCTATGACAATGCCGCTTACTACAAAGGGGTAATGGGTGCAGAGGATAAGCGTTTCGTAGAATGCAGTATTGAAGATTACAAAGGTATCATTGATCTGAACAAAGCCCTGAGCAGCAGTAAATAAGTTGGAGCAGAGGCCGGCGCTGTCCGGCCTTTTTTATAGGAGGAAGCATGAGCACGGTTTTAAAAATGGAGCATATCGAGAAAGTTTATGGCAATCAGGTCCGCGCTTTGCATGATATCAGTCTGGAGGTCAGAGCCGGAGAATTTGTCGCTGTTATCGGTCCTTCCGGATCGGGCAAGTCCACCCTGCTGAGAACGGTCAATCAGCTGGTAGTCCCCAGCGGAGGTCATGTATACATCGACGGCGAGGAAGTTACCGGTGCGTCCGGCAAAAAGCTGCGGCTGCTGCGGCGTAAAGTCGGGATGATCTTTCAGCATTATAATCTTGTGCAGCGGCTGTCGGTAATGCAGAACGTGCTGCATGGGCGCTTGGGTTATATGTCGGCGTTGGATGGGATGCTGGGTAATTATACGGAAGAGGATAAACGTAAGGCGATTGACTTGCTGCAGGAAATCGAGATGGGCGATCGTTTATATAACCGTGCCAGTGATCTGTCGGGCGGTCAGAAACAGCGCGTAGGCATTGCCAGGGCGATTATGCAGGAACCGAAGCTGCTTCTTTGTGACGAACCGATCGCTTCACTGGACCCTAATGCGTCTAAAATCATTATGGATCTGATCTATCAGATGACGCAGCGCCGTAATATTGCCTGTATCGTCAATCTGCATCAGCTGGATGTGGCCATGCGTTATGCTACGCGCATCATCGGTCTGGCAAAAGGAGAAATGATTTTTGACGGAACCCCGCAGCAGCTGAATAATGCAGTGATAGAGAAAATTTATAATACTTCGATGGAAAATCTGATCATTAAGCAGGGTGAAAATTATGCCTGAAAAAATAAGTATAATGAATCCCCGTGAAAAACAGGTTTATACCTGGTTTTTAGTGGTCGTGCTGGTTTTGTTCTGCCTGGCGACTTATATTTCCCGTTTTAATCCGCTGGAGGTTCTTTGGGAACAGGGAGAATTCTGGAAATTTCTGTTTCAGGATTTCCTGCCGCCACGCTTCAATGCTTCGCCGGTAGTAGTAGAATCGATTCTTGTAACTTTTGCGTTGGCGGTTTCGTCCAGCTTCGTTGCGGCAGTGTTTGCTTTTCTTTTCGCTGTGTTCGGCAGCACTTCTTTATCACCATGGAAGGGACTGGCCAGAACGATCCGGGGGTTTGCCACTTTTCTGAGGAATATCCCGACACTGGTCTGGGCTTTTATTCTTTTTTCGTCACTGGGTATTGGTACCGGGGTTGGTTTTATTGCTTTGCTGATTTCGACCTTTGCCTTTATGACAAGAGCGTTTATTGAAGTGATCGACGAGGTATCCTGTGATGCAATGGAAGGGCTGACGGCCTGCGGCGGTACGTTTTGGCAGAAGGTCTGTCAGGGTATCGTACCGACCTGTCTGACACAGTTTATCGCCTGGTTCCTGTACTGCATCGAACTTAATATACGCGCGTCGACTATTGTGGGAATGGTAGGCGGCGGGGGGATCGGGCTGGTGCTGTTTTCCTATATCAAGTCGTTTAATTATGCCGGCGCGGCAGGAATTATTCTGGTTATTGCGGCGATGGTCATTATGGTGGAATTTTTAACTAATTATCTGCGAAGAAAGGTGTTGACATAAAATGGAGCAGACTTTTGTACAGGCGAGGGTGCAGTGTCTTGAGTTCAGTAACGGCAGGATCCGTGTTGCCCGCAGCGGGCAGGATAGGGAGCTGCGCTGGTTTTTAGCAGCTGTAACAGTCGTTTCGATAGTGGCGCTATATTATCTGCAGTTGGATTGGCTGAAGCTTATTTCCAGGCTGCCTGATCTGGGGAAGACCTTTGGTTTGCTGGCGCTGCTGGATTTTCACGATTTTGGGCTGACGCTGGAGGCCTTTTCCCAGACAGTGGCAATAACTGTGCTGGCAACTATTTACAGCGTTCTGCTGGGATTGGTATTAGCTGCCTTTGGTGCCCGTAACCTGATGAAAAATAAATTTGTGACTTATGCTCTGAGCGCGTTCTTTACGTTTCTGCGTGCCGTACCGACACCGGTTTGGGTATTGCTGGCGCTGGTCTGTCTGGGGTTGGGGCCTGCTGCGGGCATCGTAGGACTGTGTGTGCATGCCACAGCTTTTTTTGCCAGGGCTTTTACGCAAAGCTTTGAAGATGTGCCTGAGGAAGTGATCGAGGCGCTTGAGGCAACAGGAGCCAGTAAGCTGCATATTTTTTTGTCTGCGATACTGCCTGCGGCAGCTTCGCAGATCATGGCCTGGACTGGTCTGCGTTTTGAAATAAATTTTTCTGAATCAGCGATCCTGGGGATGATCGGTGCCGGCGGAATCGGCTTTGCGATTGCGAATAATATCCAGGGCTATCAGTTTGGAGCCGCAGGGCTGGCGATCGTACTGGTTTTTGTATTTGCCTATTGCGTGGAGCTGGTTTTTACAACAATCAAGAAAAACTATATCTGACAGATAAAGGGTGATGTTATGGAGAAAAAAGAGTTGTTCCGTATTATGGCGGCCGCCGATGGCAGTATGCTGCGTGAGCTGGCTCAGCCGCTGGCTGAAAAATATGGTGTCAGCGTTGTGAAGGCGCCTGCTAAAACACTGGCGATGATCAAGCTGCGTGAGCCGGTAAAAAACAGTCTGTTTTATCTGGGTGAGGCGTTGGTGTGCGATACAGTTGTGGAACTGGGCGGCACTAAAGGGACAGCTGTTGTGCTGGGTGATGATTTTGACAAAGTCAGCTCCATGGCGGTGATCGATGCTGCTTTTAACAGGCAGGTCAGCGAACTGGATGAACTGAAGACAGTGCTGCAGCGGCTGTCTATGCGGCAGCAGCGGGAACAGGAACTGGAAAACGGATTGTATGCCAAAACGATGGTTGATTTTCAGACTATGGATCAGGAGTAAAGATGATGCAGAAAGCTTATGAATTTGATTTTGTATATGACACTCAGGCTGCTTTTCGTCTGTTGCTGGAAGCGCTGAGCAATCCGGGACGCATCGTTGAGCTGGGACCTCTGGCCCGGAAACTGGGTGGAGCTTATGCCATGCCGCTGACTGTGGCGGCAGTGCTTTTGGACAATGAGGTCAGTTTTGCAGTCTGCGGTTCTCCTGCGCTGGCAGAGAAAATTACTGAGCTGACTCTGGCTAAAACAGCTGCTGTGAGTAAAGCGGATTATATCTTTGTGACGGAGAATGCGGATTGGCAGGAAGCAGTACAGGCTGCTAAGTGCGGTACACTGCGCGATCCTCATAAAAGCGCGACTGTCATTTTGTGCACAGCGGATCTGCAGGCAGGCAAGCTGCAGCGGATCAGCGGGCCCGGGATCAAGGCTGTCCAGGAAATCATTATGTGCCCGGAACTGCAGGCGGCTTTGGGGAAACGTGATGAGCAGGAATATGAGTATCCGCTGGGCCTTGATTTTTTTGTGCTGGATCAGCGGGGCTGCCTGATGGGTATACCACGTAAAACAAGAATAGAAAGCAGGTGAACAGATGGCTTATGTGGCAGTTTCCGGCGGTCAGGAAGCAATAGAGGAAAGCATCAGGCTGCTGCATTGTATGCGCGGCAGTACTTTTAAAGAGCTGGAAGTAGAAGCGATAGAAAAAAAGCTGGGCCTTTTAGTGGACCGGGTAATGAGCGAGTCTGGCTTATATGCGCCGGCTTATGCGGCACTGGCTTTGAAACAGGCGGAAGGCAGTATCGAAGAAGCAGTGTTTTTGCTGCGGGCTTATCGTTCGACTTTGAGCCGCAATTATTATACCCTGCCGGCCAGCGGGACAGAGATGCGCGCTGTCCGCAGGATCTCGGCAGCCTTTAAGGATATTCAGGGCGGACAGATTCTGGGAGCGACCTATGATTATACACATTGGTTGATTGAATTTAAACAGCCGTCGGCAGTGGAATTATGCGCCCGGCGTCAGTGCTGCCTTAAAGAGGCGAAGCCTGTGCCGGTAGTAAAGCTGCCACGGGTTTCGGAGTATCTGAAGGCAGAGGGATTGATCGACAGCTGTGAGATCGATGATATGGAACCTGTGGATGTAACGAAGAATGTTCTGGAATTACCTGCTGACAGAAGCGCGCGTCTGCAGACTCTGACCCGGTCTGACGGGGGCTTTATCGGCGGACTGGCGTATAGTTCGATCCGTGGTTATGGCGCCGTACATCCAACTGTAGGTGAACTGCGCTGCGGCTATGTGGAGCTTGAAGTACCATATTTGTTTGACGAGACGGAAAGCATCTGCATCGGTGAAATTTTGCTGACGGAAGTAGAGGGCTTTATTCCTGAGGATGACGATAAGAAACTGAAATTGGCAGTAGGCTACGGCGCAGTTTTGGGGCGGAACGAAAACAAGGCGATCTCGATGGCGGTGCTGGACGCGTCGTTGGAAACAGAAGGGCCTGCTCCTGCACAGGATGAAGAATTTGTACTGCTGCATGGTGATTCGCTGGAGATGAACGGCTTTATTTCTCATTTGAAGCTGCCGCATTACGTTACCTTCCAGTCTAAGCTGGACAGCGTACGCAAGACCAGAAAGGAGCCGGAGCATGAATCCTGAATATAATTTTGCTTTCCTGGACGAAGGTTCTAAACGGGAAATCAGGCGCAGTATTTTAAAGGCGGTGGCTGTACCCGGTTATCAGGTGCCGTTCGGCTCGCGCGAACTTCCGATAGGGCGCGGCTGGGGGACGGGAGGCATTCAGCTCACTTTGTCGCTGATCGGCCCGCGTGATGTTTTGAAGGTTATCGATCAGGGCAGCGACGATAGTGTCAACGCTGTCAATAT
>ERZ773130.3234-NODE-3234-length-11035-cov-3.252368_pt1 | contig 11035 bp, 10 predicted proteins | sample MGYA00511919_ERZ773130 | MGnify/ENA primary metagenome ERZ773130 (study PRJEB29015, sample SAMEA2737851) | human gut metagenome | biome: human gut; feature: human-associated habitat; material: faeces | place: China | collected 2012 ...
TTTGGCTGGGCGAACAGGTCAAAATGAATGTCCTTTGCCTGATTGGAATTGGAAATACTAACACTTTTGCTCCAACAACAGAACATAATATAAGAGGTCTAAACATTTCAAAAAGCAGTCACCGAGTATTTCTGAACAATAAAGAACTTGCCCTCACACCGCTTGAATTTGATATTCTCTGGTATCTGTGTGAACACAAGGGAAATGTGGTGTCCTCGGAAGAACTCTTTGAAGCCGTCTGGAAAGAAAAGTACATAGACAGCAACAACACCGTAATGACGCACATTGCAAGACTTCGTGAAAAGCTGCACGAACCTGCCAGAAAACCTAAGTATGTCAAGACGGTATGGGGTGTCGGATATACGATTGATGATTGAAAAGTAAAGAGCCTATTTGTGGTTCAAAAATAATCAACAGAGGTGTCACATGAAAAATAACAGCCTTACTAAAAAACTTATCAAACGATATATGCTTACCGTTATCGGCTTTATCGCACTTGTTTTTATTATATTTATCATCGGAGCGGCAGTCTGCTCCCTCAAAATCTGGTATCCCGATGACCCGGATTACATTATTCTTAAATCAATAAAGACACATAAATGGCTTATCGGAGGTTTTCTGTGCTTTATTACATGGTTTATTGTCACAATATCCTTTCTTGTGAAGTGGACACGATATATCAACGAAATACTTAATGCTTCAAAAAAACTTACCACTCAGGCAGAACAGCCTATCGTTCTGTCAGAAGATTTAAAATCCATTCAGGACGAACTTAATGCCGTAAGAGAAAATGCTGTTCACAATTCCATGCTTGCCAAAGAAGCTGAACAGCGAAAAAATGACCTTATAGTCTATCTCGCCCATGACCTCAAAACACCACTTACAAGTGTTATCGGTTACCTGACATTGTTAGAGGATGAGCCTGATATTCCCCAAAAAACACGCGAAAAATACACCTCGATAGCACTAAATAAAGCCGAACGGCTCGAAGATTTAATAAACGAATTTTTTGATATTACACGCTTCAACCTTACAAACATTGAACTTGATATCGAAAAAGTCAATTTAAGCCGTATGCTCGAACAGATATGCAGCGAATTTCTCCCTATATTATCAGAGCATAAATTAAGCTGGAATCTTGATATTGCACCTGATATAAATCTTATGTGTGACCCCGACAAACTCTCACGGGTGTTTGACAATCTTATCCGCAATGCCGTTAATTACAGCTATCCGGACACCGAAATAACCTGTGTACTCACAAAGCAGGATAAGGATATACATATTCTGTTTAAAAATCATGGCAAGACAATCTCTCCTGAAAAACTCAGCCGTGTATTTGAGCAGTTTTTTAGGCTTGACTCATCCAGAGCCTCATCAACAGGCGGTGCCGGACTTGGACTCGCCATTGCAAAAGAGATTGTTGAACTTCACGGCGGACAGATAAATGCTGCAAGCGAAAATGAGAGCATCAGTTTTGAGGTTGTGTTTAGAAATGACTTATAACAGTCTTATCTATATTTACACACAAAATGCAAGAATATTGTAAGTTTTACTTATGATTTTCTCAAAACAAAATATTTCCTCATAGATTAAAATAATCCCAGATAGCGAAAGTTTCGCTAACACCTAATAACAGTTTAGTGGGAGGAAATATCTATGAGTACAAAAAGACATAAAAGAAGAAAAAGAAATCTTAAAAAACTTACACTTGCAATACTTTTATTTTTTATAATATTCCGTGGTGTTCCTAAAGTAATCGGTACGGCATCAAATGCCATAAGTGCCGTTTTAAATAACGGCAGCATTGAAACTGCTAAATCTCACGGAAACATTACTTCAAAAGAACTTTCAGAGGGCATACCTCTCCTTATCCAATGGGATAAACGCTGGAGGGATGCAGCTTACGGAAATTCAGATATAGGAATATCCGGCTGTGCCCCAACCTGTCTTTCAATGGTAATATCCGGACTTACCCGCAACAAACAGATAACACCATATAAAGTTGCAAAATTTGCCGAAAGAAACGGCTATTATATAGAGGGAACAGGTACTTCTTGGAGCCTGATGACCGAAGGTGCATCTGCATTTGGCATAACAGGAACAGAAATTCCACTGAGCAAATACACTGTATTCTCTCATCTTGAAAATAACGACCCCATCATATGCAGCATGAAACCGGGCGATTTTACGACAGCAGGACACTTTATAGTCCTCACCAAAACAGAAAACGGACAGATAAAAGTAAATGACCCCAACAGCCGCTCACGAAGCCGGCTTTGGGACTATGAAACACTCGCAAAACAGATTAAAAATTTATGGGCATTCAGCAAAAACTGATGCCCATTTAAAACATTCAATTTATCTCTTTAGTATTCCCACAAAGTACATCTTAATCCCCGATGGTATTAACCTTAAAACATTGTTTATTATTCCCGGAACTATAACACCTCTGCCACGCATCAGTCCGTCAACTGCAATTTTTGCCGTTCTTTCTGCTGACATTGCCCATATTGGTGTTTTCAGTCCCTCTTTTTCAAAAAATTTTGTTCTTGTTGTTCCCGGACACAGTGTACTCACGACCACACCTCTTACTGCTGCCTCCTGCCTTATCGCCCTGCTGTAACTGTATATGAAAGACTTGCCCGCAAAATATGTCGAGGTATATGGTCCCGGCTGGAATGCTCCTGTCGAAGCCACATTTAAAATCTTTCCTCTCCCCTTTTCATACATATCACGCAAAAACAATTTACAAAGACAAACCGGTGCAGTCACAATTAACTGTATCATTTTTTTATCGTCTTTTATATTTATACTTTCAGTCCCACCCGTCAGTCCAAAGCCTGCGTTATTTACAAGTATCTCTATATCCACACCAAGAGTTTTTGCTTTGTGATACAATCTTTCTGCCCCACCTTCAACAGAAAGATCCTGCTCTATCGTAATGATATACCTCGTATTTTTCACAATCTTTGATTTTTTAACTTCAAGTTTTCTTTTTGCTATGGCAAGATTTTTTCTGCTTGAAGAAGCAAGTATCACTCCATATCCTCTTTCAAGAAATTCACCTGCCATAGCAAACCCTATACCGCTTGTTCCACCCGTTATCAATACATATTTCATATTATATTCAAACTCCATTTCTGTTTGTTGTGTCTAGTGTACTGTATCAATGACATTTCGCCGATGCTTATTTTGCTGTCTGATTTTAGCACTTATATCATAATGTGAAAAATTCATATATGCAAGATTTTTTACACTATGCACAAAAAGTGTGTACAGAAATGGTAATTCAAGCTTATATTCATAATTCTACTGATAATTATACTGGAAAGAAGTAATATAATTACCACAGAGGTCATAGCATACTTCTATATTCTTATCTTCGTCTGTTTTACCAAAAAATCTAACCGAACCTGAGTATATATCATTCATTGCCAAAGATTCTTGCTTTTCATACTGTTTGTCTGTAACCTCTTTTACAACATTAATACCATACACATCTTTTAATTCTTTTAATATATCATCTTTATATTGTTTAAGATATTCTTTTACTTCTTCTTTATAGCTTTTATCAAATTTAATATTTTCAAATTTATCGAATGCATCCATGACTTTATTTTTCTGTTCTTTTGTCACTATCTTCCACTGATTTGGATATTCTACCAAATCTGAACTTGATGATTTTCCGACCAGTAAATATTTTCCGGTTTCAGCATTCGTCATATAACTAGCAAGTCTATCAATCTGTATAGCCATTTCATTATCACTTATATTTTGTGCTTTAAAAAATATACTACATTCCCTTATAAGTTTTCCGTAATACTTTCCATTTACAATTTGATCTTCATCCCTTTTCCAGTCAATCTCTGCCGTTATCTGACCTTTCTTTCCTTTAACTTCTTCCAGCATATAATTCCATCCGCTGTTTTCCGCACTGTCGATAATCTCCCTGAATGTCTTTTTATAGCCGTAATCACCGTCCTGCTCCTTGTCAGAAACATATTCGCCTGTCTTTGGGTCTTTATATCTTATAAATGAAACTTCATAGCCTTTATAAGAATATGTTTCAACAACCTCCTTATCCAGCTTATCTTCGTCTTCTATCGGAGTCTCGCCCTCCATACTTTGACTTGAAACATCAATACCGACTTTTGCAACATCAGATTCTTTCATGTCTGATGCCTCCGTCTTTACATTCTGGTATTTCATTGCTCCCATAAGACCTATACAGCCTACGCCCAGCATGACCGTCGTGGCAATCATTAAAACTTTCTTATTACATCTCATAACTTTTTCCTCCCTGTCTATTATATTTTTTTAAAGTGAATTCCACATCTCTGTTTGCATCAATAATTTTTTTTACCTTATAGTCTGCAGGCAGCCGTGACTTTTGACTTTTATCTAAAAATCTCATTCACTTTATGTTACACAATATACAGCTTTGTCCTTACCAAAAAACAACCATAAGGTTACCAAACGGTAAACATTTTGGATTATAATGGGATTTTTACGGTTACTGTCGTTCCGACTCCCTTTTTAGAACGGTACTCCATTGAGCCGTCATGCTTTTCAACTATCTTCTGACAAAGTGAAACCCCCAGTCCCGTTCCTCCCTGCTTCCTGCTTCTCGACTTATCTACACGATAAAACGGTTCTTTTATCTTCTCAAGTTCCTCAGGCTCCATTCCGCAGCCTGTATCAGTAATCTCGAAAACAGTATTTTTCTCATTTTCATATACATATGTACTTATTTTTCCACCCTCATCTGTTGCCCTGAACGCATTTTCAAATATATTTCTTATGAGCATTTCCAAAAGAAGCTCGTCCCCGAATAAACGGTCAGCCTTAATTTCCCACTCTGCTTTAATATTCTTTTCTGCAAATCTCTTCTCCTGCCACTTTTTAAGCTCATCCGTAAATTTATTCATACTGATATTCTGCTTTTTAATGTCGGAATGTCTTATTACCGCAAGGTCAAGCAGCTCATATGACATATTTTGCAGACGCTTTGCTTCATGTCCTATAAACCCAAGACACTCCATCTTTTCTTCATCGGAAATCTTAGCTCTCTCCATATACTCGACAAAGCCGCAAATCCCTGTTACCGGAGTTTTCATTTCATGTGCAAGATTATCAATAAACCACTGTTTACGCTCTGCCTCATCCATAATCTGTTTCATGTTATTCTCTATTGTCTCTGCCATTATATTTATGTTCTTTCCAAGAACAGCAAGCTCATCACTTCCTTTTATATCGGTTCTTGTCTCAAGTTCGCCGCCTGCCATTTTTTTAACTGTCTCATTAAGATTTTCCACTGGTTTTATGCATTTGTGCAAAACAACTATCATAAACAATGCCATGATAATTGATATTACAAGACTTCCAATCGCATAATATATTCTGATATTTTTCCACATACTGTCAAGATTATATAGAGTTTTCTCATATCCAAAATAGAATGTCTTTTTTTGACATTTTTGCAGCTTAAACACCATAAGTCTTGTATGCCCGTCAATATAACACTTTATGACTTTATTATTTTTAATGCTGTTTTTTTTAGTATTAAAATGAGCCTTATCCGAATAATAAATCTTCTTTTTTTTCTCTCCCTGCCATAATCCAAGTTCTATCTTCTGCTGTTTATAATAATTGGTATATTTTTGAATTATATTTTTAACATCTCTGTCATTTAACTGTGACTGCTGCATTTCACCGTAAATTTGGTCAATTATCATACCAAAATCCCCGACCGCCTGATTTTTCTCCGCTGCAATATTTTCCTTATATGTAATTCCAAAAAGCAGATATATCGCAATATTTAAAATAAGCAGTATCGGAATAATAAGCACCACATATAATTTCTGCCATAACTTCATAATAATCTCCTCTTTTTAATCAGTTTCAAGCCTGTAACCAAGCTTATTTATCGTGCAGATTTCCTTTTCAAGCCCTAATTTTTTTCTAAGTTTTCTTATATGAACATCAACCGTTTTTGTATCTCCCATATAGTCCCATCCCCACGCCAGTTCAAGAAGTTTCTCCCTCGACATTGCCATATTTCTATTTAAAATAAGCACTTCCAGAAGCTCATACTCCTGCGGTGCAAGCTGAACTCTCTCCCCATTTTTAAATACATCGTGCCTGTCAAGATTTACCTCAACATCACTTATCTTAAAGACATCATCATTTTTCTTTGCCCTGCGGAGCACTACATTTATTCTTGCGATAAGTTCCAATATCTCAAAAGGCTTTACGATATAATCCTCCGCTCCTATCGAAAGACCGTGCAGTTTATCGTTAAGTTCCCCCTTTGCCGTTACAAATATTACCGGTACATCCTTAGTCTTTTCCATAATCTCAAACCCCGACATTCCGGGCAGCATAACATCCAGCAGCACCAAGTCGAAATCTCCCTTTTCAATCATTTCAAGTCCCTCTTTACCGTCATATACCTGTGTACATTTATGACCTACCATCTTAAGATTTCTTGCAACCATCTCATTTATTGTAGTATCGTCCTCAACAATTAAAATCCCAGCCATAATAAACCTCTTTTCTCAGCAACTTTTTATGAGATGATTATATAATAACAATTTGTTTTGCTCTGCAACAGATTGTCATCTAACTTCACCTCTAAGCTCTTGTATTTTTATAACTTCTGCCTATAGCCTGACAGCTATTGTCAAACTTGCGAGTAAACATTAACCAAAACACATCATATATAGCATACTACAAAATAGTAACCAAATGATTATCAAATTAATATAATAATATAGATGGTAACAGTTCAGCACAAAAAAGATAATTGGCAATAAATAATATTCCCCGGCAAAAGGAGGCTCTAGCATATGTCAATCAAAAACTGCATTAGAAAAGCAACCCAATACAACTGCTGTCTTGACAGAAAAGCAATCTGTATGAAACATTCATGGGACGAAGTTTCAAAAATGCTCGACACTTTCTGCGACTGTAAAAAATGCCGCAAATGTCAAAAATGCAAAAAACACCCAAAATGTAAGTGCAGATAACTTTTTTTGTATATATTTTTTCATATATTAACTTACTTATATATGGTAAAATATATTTAAAAAACAGGAGAAAAAGATGTTTACACCAAAACTTATAGTTACGGATTTAGACGGAACTGCCCTAAATAACAATAAAGAGATAACAACAGAAACCATAAAAGCCTTTGAACGATGCCGCAAAAAAGGTATTCACATTGCAATCGCAACAGCCAGATACATAGTCGGTGCTTCTTATTATGCAAGAAAACTTCACGCAGATTTTCAGATACTTACCGATGGAACACTTGTATATGAAAACGGCAGACTCGTATATTCACGCACAATGACTAAAGATATGACAAACGACATAATAAACGAACTAAAAAAATATGACTGCACTTCCCACATAGCCATTCCAACAACTGCGGCATTGTATAGGTTTCCAGCCAACATTGCTAACCCTGCCGCTGCCGGCATCAACACAGCCGCAAACGGCAAAAAAACTGAAAATCAATCTTTTAACAATATAAAACAAGATCACTCTCCGGGAATTTATTTTGACATAGACAAATCATTTCCCGAAGAAGCGTGCAAGATAGTTGCTCATATATCTGATAACAATATTGCAAAAGCCATTGCCGACAAATGCGGCTGTGAATATTTCCATTACCGTGGTGAAACCACATATACATTTTTTCACAAAAAAGCAAGCAAACTCGATGCCATCAAACATATGGCAGATTATCTTGATATTTCACTTAAAGATATATGTGCTTTTGGTGATGATATAAACGATATTGAGATGATAGAACATTGTGGATACGGCGTTGCGATGGCAAACGCACTTGATATTGTCAAAGAAAAAGCCGACTTTGTTACATTATCAAATGAAGAGAACGGTGTTGCAAAAGTGCTGGATGAGTTTTAATACTCATCCGAAGCCTGCTCTAATTTCCTCCTAAACATCGCTTCTCGTTTCAACGCCTTTGGTAGAGACACATCAACAAAAAAGACGAACCACTTTGAAAGCAGTCCGCCTTTTTATTTCTGTCTGTATGACAGTATATTTTCCTCACATTATAAATGTTCAGTAAATTATTTAAGTGTAACCTTAGCACCTTCAGCTTCGATCTTTGTCTTAATGTCTTCAGCTTCATCTTTAGAAGCACCTTCTTTAAGAACCTTAGGAGCGCCGTCAACAACTTCCTTAGCTTCCTTAAGTCCTAAACCTGTTACTTCACGAACAACTTTGATAACCTTAACTTTGTTTGGTCCAACTTCTGTAAGCTCTACGTCGAACTCGTCTTTCTCAGCTGCTCCGTCAGCACCTGCTGCACCTGCTGCAACTACAACACCTGCTGCTGCAGAAACACCAAATTCTTCCTCACAAGCTTTTACTAAATCATTTAATTCTAAAACTGTCATGCCTTTGATAGCATCGATAAATTCCTGAGTTGTCATCTCATTACCTCCATAATAAATATATTTTATAAATTCGTTGCATCAGTCATCTGACTGATGTAGTATCCTGCCGCCGCTCACACCGAAAGTGCAAACATCAGCATTTTCTTTGGAAACCTACCGTTCCCGTTTCGTTCAAATAATTAAGCCTCTGCAGCTCCATCACCCTTTTCAGCGATCTGATTAAGAACACGAGCAAGATTTGTGATAGGTGACTGTAAAGAACCAAGTAACTTGGAAATAAGTTCCTCTCTTGAAGGGATGCTTGCAAGTGCTTTAACACCGTCAACATCGTAGAATGTTCCTTCTACTACTGCACCCTTAAATTCAAGTGCCTCAGCTTCCTTTGCTACATTGTTAAGCACTCTGATAGGAGCTGTTGCATCCTCTTTTGAAATAGCGATAGCAGATGGTCCGTCAAGTAAATCATCTAACTGAGCAAAATCAGTTCCTTCAAAAGCACGCTTCATAAGTGTGTTCTTGTAAACTTTGTACTCACATCCTGCCTCTCTAAGTCCTTTACGAAGCTTTGTATCCTGCTCTACTGTAAGTCCACGATAATCTACAAGTACAACAGTTGCAGCACCTTCAACCTTTGCCTTAATCTCATCAACTATAGGCTGTTTGATTTCAACTTTTGCCATGAGTAAGTCTCCTTTCCTGGGTTTTCCCCATAATATCCACTGCAGACAGACAATATAGTTTGTCCTGTAAAGCCAGCTATTCAATATCAAATAGTCTCTTTTCAGGCAAAATAAAAACCTCGTCGCATATATCCAAGCCGAACGAGGTGAAAATAATTCATATAGAAATTCATCTTCCTCGGTAGGCGTTTGTACTTACACCGGTTCACCGGCACCTACTGTCTACGGCAGTGTGTCCTGCAATTCACAGAACAAAATTAACATTACCACAATATATATATGTGTGTCAAGTGTTTTTTGCATTTTTATCTCAATTATATTATTCCCTCGCCTTTCTGTTTATATATTCTGCCTTATATTTAGAATAAACGATAGTCTGATCATGATACAATCCATAATATCCTGACATAAGATAACTTACACTTATTGCAATAAGAAAGAATGGCACAGCTTCATAGCCGAAAAGTTCAAATGCTATCAACATTGATGTTATCGGGCAGTTTGTCACTCCACAGAAAACAGCCATCATAGCAACTGCTGCACAAAGTGACGGTGAAATTCCAAAAATCTGACCGAAAAGGCAGCCAAAAGTCGCCCCTATAAAAAATGACGGTACTATCTCACCACCCTTAAATCCGGCTTCAAGAGTAAGTGCCGTAAAAATTATCTTCCATATAAAAGCCATCGGCTTTACATTTCCATGTATCGCCCTCACTATCACGGGCACGCCTGCCCCCATATAATCGTCCGTATGAAGTATAACAGTGAGTATTATTATGATAATGCTTGAAAAAACTATCCTTATATAGGGATTCTTAATTTTTTCCCTGTAAATGTCGCCGAGACCGTGAAGTACCATACAAAAAATTACACTCAATGCCGCACAGCACATTGCAAGAATGATTATCTTTATGCTCGGTACTATCTGAAATCCCGGTATATGTGCTATATTAAATGTATTAGGTCCTATGCCCATATGTGTTGCAAATTTTGATGCAATGAGTGCCGCAAATACGCATGGCACAAGTGCAGCATAATACATTACCCCAACACTCACAACTTCCATTGAAAATATTGATGCAGCTATCGGAGTCCCAAATATTGCCGAAAATGCCGCACTCATTCCACACATAACTACTATTCGTCTGTCTTTTTCATCAAATCTAAACGATCTTCCAAGCTGATTTCCTATGCTTCCGCCAAGCTGCAATGCTGCTCCCTCTCTGCCTGCCGAACCTCCCAAAAAATGCGTGATAATCGTAGATATAAAAATGAGCGGTGCCATTCTGAAAGGTATTTCTGTTTCCGCATGAATTGTCGATAAGACAAGATTTGTACCCTTATCATTTTTATATTTAAAAATTCCGTAAAGTGCCACTATAATAATACCTCCGAGCGGAAGTGCAAATATTATCTGCGGATGTCCGGTTCTTATCTCTGTCACCACTCTCAGACAATACGCAAACAATGTACTAAAAGAACCGACAACGATTCCTACTATCGCCGAAAAAATCCCCCATCTAATAAATCTGTATATGTTTTTATAAATTCTTGATATGTAAAATTTTATCATCTGATACTTTTTCATTTTATTTGTTATCCTCTATTCATAGATTTGTGACCCATCTCCTGTCAAACACCGACAAAAAATTAAAGCGTTTTGTAATATTACAAAAGATACACAGCAATAATACAATCTGCGACACTAATTTACCTCAAAACCGCTATGCCACTATATCAATTATAATAGAATACTATTTTTTTTGCAAAATGACAAATATTTCATACTTTATCAGTATTCATTATCATTATTAGCCATACCTAACCCATTTGCAATACCACCGGTCTTTTTCTCCCCACAAGATGTAAAATATATTTTTTACATCTTTGATAATGATATTTTATATAAAATTTACAATA